>Ga0126377_10000823_pt1 | contig 19596 bp, 29 predicted proteins | sample PanSoiMetPlot_22_FD_92647 | JGI IMG/M metagenome (GOLD analysis project Ga0126377, IMG submission 92647) | Tropical forest soil microbial communities from Panama - MetaG Plot_22 | ecosystem: Environmental > Terrestrial > Soil > Tropical forest > Bulk soil | place: Panama | collected 2016-02-17 | reverse complement strand
TGATGTAATGAACTGGTTAATTGTTGAGATGGAAGCTCTAGGTCCGCTGATTGCTGAATCAGGTGCAAGCAAGGAGCTAACGGTATTTCGCAAAGCAATTGAAATTTTAGAGGGGATTGTAATCTCATTAGAAAATGAGGATAAGGAAAATGAGTGAAGCTATTCATGCTCATTATTGTGGCTTATGCCACACAGCATTTGTATGTGAGTGCGATGATGTTGAGCCTGGTGCTTCTAGGATATGCGACGATTGCTTAGATGACCCACCTGAAATTGATGAGGAACTTGAGTTTGCAGAGCCTGGTGGCAATTCAGCATTGCGTGCTGCTACGCCAAATAACCCACGCAATTTACCTTGTCCAACGTGCCATAAATCTAACAGGTTAACGCCAAAGGATAAAGCTCTAGGCTATCAATGTGATGCTTGTGCAGATTTACTTGAAAACGGGAGAGGATGGTAAAATGCCAACTCGTGAGGAAATGCTACGTGAACTATTAGCTTTAGGAGTCAGCCCAAAAGAGCTGAGGGTTATGGCCTACGAATCTAAAACTCATGTATGTACAGGTAAATTGTACACTTGTTGTGCGCAGCACATGTGTGAGTCATGTTTAACACTCCATTTAGAATCTAGTCACAGTGGAATAGTACGCGACACTGTAGCATATTTTAGTTCTAAAAAGCAATTAGTTCAAGGTGAGAAGGAGAAAGAAGTCCTAACTTTGTGTGGTAGAGTACGTAAAAATACTTTTGCAAAGGCTAAGCATGAACAAAAATGTTTAGATTGTGCTGAGCGAATGATTGATCCCTTAGCTAAGCAACCGCATGGGTTTCTCAGTAAAATGAAGGCTACTCGCGTACGCAATCCTAACAAGGCCATGGCTAAGGAAAAGCCAGTTTCGAATCAAGAGCTACTTGATTCAATGACATTAGAGCAACTAGAGGAACTTATAGCAAAACGCAAGTTAAAATTGGAGCAATAAGGTTTACTAGTTGCAATTTTATGAAAAATCTGTTACAATTTTGTTAAACTTTTTTCTCTGGAAAGGAGCTTGCCACGAAAAATTTATCTTGATTTTATTTCCGGTTTCATGTATATTCTATTGTGAAAGGAGATTGGTTATGGAAACTAAACGCAACGGTGACCAGTTTACGCTGGAGGTATCACTTGATGAAGCAGAGGTAATTCGCCAATTAGCTAAGAGTGCAGCTGAAATTGAGCAAGGTGAGTATGACACGCAAATGGATTCAGGAGGTGAATCGAACGACGAAGTTGAAACTAGGTTGTTAATCCTGGATGAAATTAGTTCTCAATTGCAAAAGGTTTTATTTCCTTAAGGAAAAATCCCATGTCAAAGAAAGATGTACTCAATACCTCGACTGAAAATGCTGGCTACATGAAGGAAGTACCAGGATCAAAGAAGCGTATCAGTGTTCAGCTACAACTGAGCTACCCTGAATCACTTCAGGAAGCAATTGAGCTGTTCAAGGACGAGTATGTATTTGAGACTTTCTTGGGTGGCTTCAAGATTGATGCTCAGGGCCAAGTTAGGCCTTCACTGAAAGCACTAGGTGATCCTGAAAATGATGCTACAATTCAGCCAAGGTTACAGCGACTGCTTGATGAATGGCAGCCTGGCGTAAAGAAAGTTCGCGTTGGTGCTCCGAGAGTAGGTGATCCTGTTAAGGAATTCTCTGAGCGGATGGATTTTATGGGTGAAGAGGAACTTGATGCTTATATGGCGAAAATGGATGAGATGAGGAATCAATTCCTACGCCGTAAAGAGCAACTTGCACAACAGCAAGCGTCGCTAGCGCCATCTGCAACTGAGCCTGCGGCTTCAACTGCTGAACAAGAACAAGAACAGGAACAGGAGCATGAACAGGAGCAAACTGAATCTCCACCCAGTGAGGAGCCACATACGAGACGTGGCCGGCGTTAAAATTTAACTGAATAAATGAGGGTAGGAACCAGGTTCCTACCCCATTGCTGCGTGGAGTTATAAATGAGTGAGCAGGTTGATCCTTGGCAATGGCTCAACAAAGGTATAGTGCACAATTTAGTAGAAGGTGGATACTACCATACTACCGAGGATGAAGATTTACGTGGGCCATTTACTTCACAATATGAAGCGGAAAAAGAGCAGCGTATTTATAATGCTTGGTTAAATGGTGGCTCAGAGGAAGGAGAGATGCAACGTTTCGTGGAGGAAAATCCCTAACATGAAAATAGTATTCATATCGGGCCCAATAACGGTAAGTGTAGATACACCTGGTAATCCGTACTGTGTACGTGAGCATAGAACTAACGTAGCTCGAACTGCTGCTGCATGGTTAGTTGAAAATAAGATAGGCTACTATTCACCTCACCTAAATTCTCACCAATTTGATGTAGTTTGCCCATATTCACCCAAAGAATTTTGGTATGAAATGGACCTTAAAATAGCTGAGGTATGCGATGGCATACTACTTTTACCTGGCTGGGAAAGTAGTATTGGAGCGTCAACTGAGTTAGAATGGTTTGAGGAACGTGGTATGCCTAGTTTTGCGTGGCCCGATATGGATAGTTTAACTCAATTGCTCATATGGGCAAAAGGAAGCTAATGCCAAAAGTGTATATAGTTTCTAAAGGTTACCATGACTGGTCAGCAGCGGAACGCTTTGGCAAGATAATTTTCCTTGCCAGAGATCAGATGGAAAGGACATCGGTAAGTTTTATGCTGCGCACTTTTATACCTAAGATGCGTGGCAGTAAACCAGATGACTTTATAGTAGTTACTGGGCTAACAGTGATGTGCGTTATTGCTGCGGCAATATTCGTGCTTAAACACAAGCGATTAAACCTATTGCTTTGGAATGCACCTAAAGGAGACTATGAGCAAAGACTAATTCCTTTTGATGATATTGAGCTAGAGAAAAATCCTAAAGGTTCAATGTACTACGCTATGGTAAAGGCGAGTGAAGATGAGCGTTAAATTTACTGATATAATTCCACAGCAAGATGAATGGCGCATAATTGATTCAACTAAGCTAGGTTGCTACATGCAGTGTCCTCGCAAATACTTTTACCAGTACTTGTTAGGATGGCAGCCACGTGAACCCAATATTCACTTGGTGTTTGGTACAGCATGGCATTTAGCAGCTGAGCATTTGCTTAAGGAGCAATATGCTGAAAGTTCAGTTGAAGGAGCACAGTTTGCCTTTTTCAACTATTTCAGAGAGTACTTTGATTCATCACGTGATAGAGATTTTGAGCCAAAATCAATGGCTAATGCGCTTGCAAGTATAGCAAGCTATGCCAAAAAATTCAAAAGTGATGTGGTAAATTACTCGTGCCTTGGCACAGAGATTGCTGGTGTAGTAATGATCGGGCCTAAACATCCTATGGCCTTCCGTATAGATGCTATTTTAGAGGAGCAAAATTACAGTTTAGGTGGTCACAATCAGGTTATAATTCTTGACCATAAAACCTCGCAGCGTAGAATGTACTACTGGCAAGATGAGTGGAAAATGTCTACGCAAATTTTACTCTATATACACGTTGCCAATTGTATTCACGGAATGAATGAAGGAATAGTTAAAGGTGCTAGGATTCGTGGAGCATTTTTCTATAAGGCTAAACCTACTGAGTATGAAGAAGCTCCAGTATATAGAACGCTTAGCCAAATGCAAGCCTGGTTAACTTCCACTAGAGCACATTACGACTTGCTAATGAGTGACATGCGAATACTACTAAATGATGACTCCGTAGAACACGATGAGATGGAAGCTTTTCCTATGAATGAGAAAAGCTGTTTTCTATATAACCGGCCATGTGAGTTTTTCGATTTTTGCTCAGCTGACGGCTGGGCTAATCCACTACGTAAATGTGAGCGAACGCCCCAGTCCTTTAAAGTTAGACAGTGGAATCCATTGGACGATGAGTATATTGAGCATAGAATTAACCTAACTCAACTTGAGGAAAGTAAAAGTGAGTGATTCTACGGTTAAATTTGCTAGGAAAATCTTAGGTGAATTATTTTTAGAAGGATGTGACAAAGCAAACATCTACGTGGAACCTGAATTGCGAAAGCAAATTGAGGCGGGTGAAGTTGAAGTATTTGAGAAATCTAAAAGAGAGAAGCGTTCTCATGAACAGCGAAGGAAAGATAAAGGTAAGATTGATTCGCTCTGACGAGACTGAGGAAGATGTATACTTAATTGCAAGCAATTGGGTTAAGGAACTAGAGCCACTAATCGATTCTAACTGTTTTGATGTGGTTAATTTGAGAAATGGCATAGTTATGATAGTGGATGATGATGGCATTTTAAAGCAAAAGCCAATTAATTGGAAAGCATCAATGATCTACTGGATAACTGGCCATCCTAACAGTTGGCACGTTTTTGGTGACGTGGCAATAATGAGGGATAGAGATTTAGGAGATTAAAGTGAATTTGCGTCAACTTAGAATAATGCATGAGCTGGTTCTGGCAGCATTACGTGCTAGGTTCAATATATCTAAGCGTACTATGCTAGATGCATCGAAGTATAGTAGAGATGACCTCCGAGCTTTAGAGGAGATATTAGTAAAGAGTATAAACGAAAGTGAGGAGAAAAAGGCGGAGGATAAATACTTTAAGTCTATAGTGGAGGCTGAAAATGCCAATTCTGAATCCTGAGGAATGGGACGTGGCTAGTGAAGGTCCAGTTGAACTGTGGGAGGAGCTAGACTATAACTATCTAGATGCTGTTCACGCCGAGCTATCTTCAATCCTTGTATTCAATCGCACGAGCCTGTGAGGAGTTTTTACATGACTGAAAAATGGTCACCTTATGTAGAAGCAAAAATGCTTCACGATATGTACAAAGCAAACCCAAGGCAGCACAAGTTTAACATGCTTTTATTGGGCAACAAAGGAACTGGTAAAACTCGTATTCTCTCAACGGCACGTAAGCCAGTTCATATTGACTCATTTGATCGAGGCGGAAGTATAGTACTAAATGAATTTAGGGAGAAAGGTTTAGTATTTGTGGATGACCGATATGAGGCTGAGGATCCACTAAACCCTACAGCATTTGAGGAATGGAAACGAAACTTTGAAGTACGTAGGTTACGTAAATACTACGATTCGCTAGGTACATATTGCCTAGATAGCTCAACTAGTTGGTGTGAAGCAATAATGAATTGGGTACTAAGAAGTACTAAGGGTGAAGGTGGCGAGCCAAACAGGCTAGGCAAAGCTCCACGTTGGAACAAAGAGTACATAGTTCAGAAGGTGCAAATGAATACTTATATTGACTGGATACTAAATTTACCATGCGATGTAGTTGTAACTGGACATTTAAAGGAGGACTACGAAAAAACTAAAGATGACGAAGGAAATGAGGTAGCTAACTTTATAGGCTACAAATATGCTGCTACAGGCCAAAATTGGTATCTTATTCCAACTAAGTTTGGTGAAATCTATATAGCAATGAGGGATTATAAAACTGGTGGAAAACCAGATCAGTTTAAACTGTTAACTGGATATGAAAAGTGGTATACAGCTAGCTCGAGAATGGATAACGGGAAATTTGATAAGTATGAAGAACCAGACATTAAGCGAATGCTACGTAAGATTGGCTGGGATATAAGTGATAAGCCATCGCTACTTCAACCCCAGGAGGATGATAATGGCTCCAAGGCGGGCAGTGATAACTGACATAGGTATTGGTTCTTGCCCATGTCACGGGCCCCACACACTTAAAGTGTGGATTGATATCTTCAATGAGGATAGTGTAAAGAAAGGAGAAATGGAAATTCCTATCCCGAATCGTCACGTTCATAAAGGTGGGTGGTATGATCGAGCTGGAGATATGTTAGAGGAGTTTATTGATGCTGTGGGATTGCTAGGAAAAAAATCCATATCTAATGTAGATATGCTGGGTAGGGAGTTACTAATTGAAAATGAAGGTGAAATAATTTACCCGTTCGTTAAGGACTGACAATGCCTCCAAAGGATACGGATTTTAGAGCTGACTTACCAGAGCACGAGGAATCTTCGTTGCTCAATGCATTACCTAAACAGAGGAGAGTAAAAGGTAAAATAACTAATGTGATGCTTAAGTGGAAAGCGAATGAGATTGGCGCTGAGGAAGCACTAAAACAGGTTTACGAGATAGTACTAGGAGAATAGTCATGCCTATGATCGATCCATCTGAGTTTAATTTTGAAGATGCAGTTAAGCCGTATGCAATGCCTGATGGGCATCAGTGCAGAGTCCGCATTATTAATGTACGACGCAATACAAAGAGGGTTTATGATACTGAGGTAGTTCAGTACAATGTTCAGATTGAAATAATGGACGAAACTTTCGCTAAGGAGATATATCAAAACTACGATTACCCTACTTCAAAATTTCAGAGGGATTATCCTAAGATGTTTAATCGACAGCTATTCAACTGGAAGGAATTTTGTAACGGCTTCGATATTTCACTCACAGAAGCAAGTGATCCAATGACTGACTGGCGTGATAAAGAGGCAGATGTGATACTTAGTCGTACTGAGGACGATACATACGGTGAACAAAATAGGATAAAACGTTACGTCTAATCTTCAATAAGTAAACGTAAAGGGGAAGCGCCTATGGCTTCCCTATACGTGCGTGAGGTACTATGGCTCACCTTAATCTAGCGTACAGCGAAGCAAAGTGTAGCTCCTGTAAACGCTCAGTAAACTATGAAGCGTGGTGCATGGGCAAAAGGATATGCCCACATTGTAGTGTGCTTATGGGCACAGTTATCATAAAGCCGGCTAAGCCAAAAGAGGTATCAGATAATGCTAGAGACACAAAAAGTCAAGCGCTTGACTTTAACAATTCCAGAAGAACAGCACGCGGAACTAAAAAAGTACCTAGAACACGGCCAAATAAAACAAGTGTTTAGTACTGTAGTTGATGATGTACTAGATATGCTCCGTGAATATGGCCAGCATTTTGTAGTGGCTATGTTACAGCGCCGTATTTCATATAAGGAATACATGCAAGAGTACAAGGACCGTAACTTAAAGGATAACTAAGTTATGGCAACGATTGATGATTTACCTATACCAAATTTTAGTAATTTAAGTGATGAGGAGGCAATTGAGTTAATTCTTAAAGTACGTGAACGTAGGTTAGCAGGCATGACAGCTCCACCAAAATTGCGCCGCACAACTAAATCTAAACCTAAAAAGCACACTAAAAGGAGCACAGAAAAGTTACTAGAAGGTATGACGCTGGAGCAACTCGAGCAAATTATGGAAAGGATGGTGAAACGTGGAGCATGAAGTTCGCTGGATTGATTCTGGCCGAGAACCTAAAGTGAAACCTGATCCAGCCTGGCCAAATGGTGTAGACCTTGATACTGGAGTTAGACCAGCATGCAGAGTAGAGCTACCATATCCAGCTAAGCGTATAGGTTACTATTTAATTACTTGCTACAAATGTGATACTCAAGCAGTATGCACTACAGCTGGTAGGCCGGATGATCCCCGCTCTATGATGGTACCTTGTAAAATAGGAGCTAGTGAATGGACCTTGGCACCCTGCGTAAAATTTCAATCAGTGAAATAACCTACGACTTAGGTAATCGAGGCCGAACCTTTTATGGCGATATTCCTGAGCTACAAGAAAGCATTAAGGAATACGGGCTTATTACGCCTATTGCAGTTTATGCGCCAACATTACAAGCACCTTATAGATTACTTGGTGGCGGGCGCCGACTACTGGCAGTAATTGCATTAGGCTGGCATGAGATAAGTGCCAGGATTTACGACCGTGAAATGAGTGAGCAAGAGCTACTTGCGATTGAATTGTTCGAGAATTTGCGACGTGAGGATTTAACCTTTTACGATGAAGTAGCAATGAAATACAAGTTGCACCAAACACTTGTTGCAATGAAAGGAGAAAAATTAAAACGCACCAGTGATGCTGAGGGTCATAGCCAAGCAGATACGGCAAAGCTATTAGGTGTAAGTGCAGCTACTATCACGCAGGATTTTAAACTTGCACATGCCCTAGAAGCCTACCCTGACCTAAAAATTAAGGATAGAGCTAAGAATAAACTCCAAGCTATGCGTATGATTGAGCGATTTGAAACTATGCTCAAAAATCGCCAGCAAGTTCGTAAGGTGCAGTCTCAACTGAAAACCGTAGTGCAGCCTAAAAAGGTAGAAACTACTAGTGCACTAGCTAAACCTGTTAAAGAAGCACCTAGACAAGTTAGACCTGAAGTTTTAGCTCTACTTGAATCCTACCACAGAGGAGACTTCTTTGAGAATGAGCTACAAGAAAGTCAATTCAGTTGCATTGAAGTAGATCCACCTTACGGTATAGACATTGCGGATTTACGTAAATCTGGCAATTTAGAGGCACTTAAGCATGACTATGTTGAAGTGGAGGAAAAACACTACTTTGAATTTTTGCTACGTTTATGTCGTGAATGCTATAGGCTTGCCGCAGATGACGCATGGATAATACTATGGTGCGGTCCTCAGTATTATCAGGACGTGCAATTAGCATTACTAGATGCTGGATGGGTTGCGAATAATATTCCAGGTATATGGAAAAAAGGCAATTCACCTGGCCAAACTTTCTCACCTACAACTAACCTGGGCAATAGCTATGAAATGTTCATTTATGCTAGGAAAGGTAAAGCTCAGCTACGCCAGATGGGCCGGAGCAATATATTTGATTTTGCTGGCTTGCCCGATTCTCAGCGAATACATCCTACTGAGAGGCCACGAGAACTTATTAAGGAAATTCTTAATACCTTTACATGGCCCAAGTCAAGAATACTAGTACCTTTTGCTGGTTCAGGTGCAACTTTACAAGCAGCTTTTGAACTTGGTATGCCGTCAGTTGGGTTTGATTTAAGTAGGCAATTCCAAGAGGCATTTATCGCCAGAGTTATGCAAGAACTAAAATGGGAAAGCGGAGAAACTAAATGAGTGGATTAATTTACAGTGTGAGTGTAAACTCTCCTAAGGAGAAATAGCATGCCACTTAGCTACGTTGGCGGAGTAGGCCCGCAAGGTGCTAAAATAGCATTCGTAGGTGAGCAGCCAGCTAAATATGAAGCTGAAAAAGGAGTATGCTTTATAGGCCCAGCAGGGCAAAACCTTAATGAATGTCTACGTGAGTCGCGCATAAAGCGAGATGAATGCTACTTAACTAACGTAGTTAAGCAAGTAGGCTATGATATTGAGAAGTATATTAAAATAACTAGTGGGAAACGTGAGCGTGCAGCGCCAACTGAGCTATGGCAGCGTGAGGTTGACACTTTAAAGGCCGAGTTAGATTACATTAACCCAAATGTAATAGTACCATTAGGTAACTCAGCACTATGGGCCCTAGCTGATCGAGCAAATATAACTTTGTGGCGAGGTTCAGTAATAGAGTCTACTTTGCTACCAGGCAAAAAGATTATTCCTACAATGCATCCTGCTACATATACTCAGGACAAACTATTTAAGGCGCCTGAGGCTTACCTAAACCGTTACCTGATAATTATGGACCTGAAAAAAATTTACCATGAATCTCAGTTTCCAGATATCAGGCTAACTGATCGTAAAGTAAAAATCAGGCCAAGTTATATTGAGGCACTTGAGTATCTAAGTGTGTGTATCGACAAAGCTAGGTCTGGCGCAGCCATTGATTACGATATCGAACTTGAGCCAGGTTCACAGGAGCTAAGTTGTATTAGCTTAAGTTTCTCACCAGTTTATGCTGTGAGCATCCCGTTTATAAGTAATGATGGCCACTACTTTACAGTAGAACAGGAGCTGCGCATTCTGCGCAAGTTAGATGAGCTATTTAGTAATCCAACGTTAGCTAAAGGCGGCCAAAATATTGGCTTTGATTCACACTTTATGCTACGTAAGTATGGAATGCGTACTCGTAACATTGAGCGTGACACTATGGTAGCACAAAGAATACTTTACCCGGATTTTACTAAAATGCACGGAGGAGGTGGAGCACTCAATTTCATTACTGCAATGTGGACTGACATACCGTACTATAAAGCTGATGGCAAGTTGTGGATAACTGGCCAAGGTGAGTGGGAAAAAGGCTGGCGTTACAATGGGCTAGATGCACTGGCGTGCTCTGCGAGCTATCCTAAGCAGCTAATTGAAATTGAGGAGCGTGGCTTACAGGAAACCTACCAGCGACAAGTTAAGCTGATCCCGGCACTTACTTATATGATGGAGCATGGCATTAGAGTAGATCCTTTAGGAATTAAACGTGAGTATAAAGCTATGCTTAACCAAGAATCAGTAATGCAAAAGGAGCTAAATGAACTTGTAGGATATGAGCTAAATCCTAGATCACCTAAGCAAGTACCTAAATACTTATTTGAGGAGAAGCATGTTCCAGTTAAGACTAATAAAAAAACTGGCAAACCTACAGTAGATGAGGATCTGCTAATTTCGTTATGGGGCAAAGGTAGGCGGGATGCTGAACTGATACTTAAAATTAGGCGGAGTCGAAAACGTGCAAATACTTTCCTTAATCCTAACAAAGTTGATAGCGACGGCAGAATTCGTTGTTCTTATAATCCGGTTGGTACTAAATTTGGCCGGATTAGTTCTAGCCGTAATATTTTTGGCACTGGTATTAACTTGCAAAATGTGCCTCATTCCGTACTATCTCATTTCCTCATTGATAAAGGATACGTGGGTTACTCCTTGGACATGAGCCAAATTGAGGCACGCTTTGTAGCATACGTAGGTCAAATTCAGGAGATGATTGAAGTATATGAAAAGAACCTTGATATTCACACTAAAACCGCGGCGCTTATTTTTCACCATGGCGATATGTCAAAGGTTAAAACAGAGCCAAGGTCATGCCCGCTTGGAAATGGTCAGGAAAGTGAACGGTTCTGGGGTAAAAAGGGTAACCATGGATTCAACTATGGATATGGCCCAGCAGCTTTTGCCGAAAAATATGACGTACCTCTTGATCAAGCGAAATGGATTCACGCAGCGTATCACAAGGCGTATCCGGCGCTGGAGAAAGGTTACTGGGCCTATGTTCAGGATCAACTTAGAAGGACGAGAACACTTACTAACCTTCTTGGAAGGAAAACTTTATTCCTTGGAAAATGGGAACCAAGTATGCTTAACGCGGCTTATAGCTGCATCCCGCAAGGCTCGAACGCAGATCACGTAAATGAGCGAGGCATACAGTTTATATACTATAATGAAGATCCGTTATTTAAGTCAGTTGAATTACTTACGCAAATTCATGATAGTATTGAGTTTCAGATACCACTATCACTACCGCTAATTGAGCATGCTAGAATCCTCACCAAAATAAAAGCTAGCCTTGAAACCCCGTTCAGATTTAGGCAATATGAGTTCGTAGTTCCATGTGACTTAACAGTTAATTTCTGTTTAAATAAGGAGTTGGGAGTTGAGGTAAAAGGAAAGGACTTCAGTTACAAGTTAGAAGATTTAGCAAATAAGATTTTACTATCTATTACTGAACTGGAATATAGCAAAGTAATAGAACATGATAGGCGAAAAACGTATCACTGCGCTGAATGTGAGGAGGAATTTACTCATAACTGGGAAGGGAGGAAATGGTTACTTGATCATACCGAGCAGTTACATCCGCAACTAATTGACGAGGAAATGTACAAAGTGATAAACATGCCTTTTTAAGGAGTTACTATGCAGAATGATAGGCCAATTCAAAATCCCAAAATTCAAATGGGCTTGGATATATTTAGGTATGTATGCCACGATGGAGATTTAGCAGGAGGAGTATACCTAATTGATGAAAACGAGATGGGATTTGCTTATTGGATGCCAGCAACATGGAATGCTTTCATTGAGGATAGAGAGTTAGAATTAGGATTTAGGATACGTGCTCGGCAAGATGAGCTAGGAGCTGAGCGAGCTAAATACTTCATTGAAGGTACTGCACATGTGTTAGGTGCAATGCAACAGTTTGGGTTACAAACTAAATTATGGGGCTTAGATATTCAACGCTTAATTCAGAAGGGGGGAAAACTCAGCATACAACATAACTATCCTAAAATACCACGTTTAGCAGGTATAGACTTGCGAGGTAAAAAATGAGCACTAAAGAAGATCTTGTAAAAGAACTAGTGGAAAGCGTAAAGGATGAAGACTTAGTAAGACTTCAAAGAGTATTATGGAACAAGGGATTTTGTCCACTATGCTTTAAAAAGCGGGAGGAGTGTAAGTGTGAAAAGAAATCCTGATCCTTGGGAGGAATGGGTTAAAACTAGACCAAAAGTTGTACAGGACTTAGCAAGGAAATATCCCTTTGGTTCGCACTTTCATGTGAAGGAAACGATTTATTACTTACTTGGCTACAATGAAAACGGAATGCTCATAGTGAGCACCACTGATCCTAAAAAGGATTATGATTTAGCTATTGCAACTAAGGAACTTATTCACGAGGAGCATGTTGAAACTCATCAAAATGAAGTGGGGGGAAACCCCCCAACTGCCCCCCAGCACCCAGAGGTGACTCACAGGCAAAACCAGTAAGTTGTTCCTCCTACGTGCAGATCACTGGAAATATCTCTACGGCGTAAAGACGCCCGCGTGGTAAGCAAAACATATCGGAGCAAGTTTGAATGGCTAGCATAGTAAAGTTACCTCGTGGTAGGCCACGCAAAGTTCCTAGCACTTCCCAATTATCAATTAGGTTTGATCAGGAGGATTATGAGCGAATAAAGGAATACGCAAGGAAAATGGAACTTGATCGACCTGGTATGAAAGTTTCACTGGCAAGTGTAGTGAGAATGATAGTTATTGATTTTTTACGAGGGACTAAGTGAAAGGAACTCTAAGTGCAAAAACCCAAGCTCGTTAGCGTACCCAAAGGTAGGCCTAAAAAATATGCTCGAAATATCCAAGTAAGTACGCGCCTTGAAGAATTGCTAGTTAAGGAGTTAGATGAACTTGCTATAGACATGGAGGATGAATCGCCTGGGCTAGTAGTTACAAGGGCAGATGTGTTGCGTTTAACAATTACACGGGGGCTTGAGACTGTGTTAAAGGAAAGGAAAGGTTAGTGAGCCTGGCTAAGATTTACTATGTATATTCAATGACTTATCGTTACGGCCCGTTTGTAACTGAAATTGAATCAGAGTGCATGGTAAGTGTTATAATTGCTGAATATGACTGGAGGAAAAGCTCACGCCCAATAGGCGACAACCTTTATGAGGTAACTAATGGAACTCCACCAATTGCAAGCTGAAGTAACTGCCTGGTCACAGCGCAACTTCCCTAACAATAAGCCATACCACCCATTACTGGGTGCAATGGAGGAACTAGGTGAGCTAACGCATGCCCACTTAAAACTTGAGCAGGGCATACGTGGCTCTGAAAGTGAACTTAAAGCAGCTAAGATTGATGCAATTGGGGATATTATTATTTACTTAGCAGATTACTGTGGAAGGAATGGTATAAATCTGCAAGCAGCTGTTGAGTCTACCTGGTTTTTAGTGAGCAAGCGAGACTGGCAAAAAAATCCTACTACTGGGAAATAAGGCTAAGGGGGAGCCGCCATGGTTAGACAGGCAGGAGATTGGTTAGATAGTTATATCCGGTTAACAGATAACTCAGAGCCACCTGAGCTATTTAGGCGCTGGATAGGGGTAAGTGTAGTTGCTGCTGTAATGCAACGTAAGTGCTACATGGAATGGGGAGATGATATTACTGATTACCCCAACTTCTATATAATACTTACTAGTCCACCAGGCCGAGCACGCAAGGGTATTGCTATGCGCCAAGGTAGAAAGTTCCTTAAAGATAAGGCACTTGGCCATAAGTTAGCACCAGATCGTACTACACCAGAATCACTTATTAAAGATTTAAGCGAAGCTGGTCAGATGGCTAAATTTGTAGATGGGCGTGGTAAGGAAGTTATATTTACTCATAGCTCCATGACTGTTTTCTCAAGTGAGTTAACAGTTTTCCTGGGAGATCAGGACGTTAGATTTCTAAATGATCTTACCGATTTGTATGACTCAGCTGATGAGTGGACATATCGAACTAAGAATATGGGCGAGCATACAATAAATGGCGTATGGCTGAACTTAGTAGGTTGTACTACGCCAAAGCTCATTCAAACTAGTTTGCCATTGCAAGCAATTGGAGGTGGCTTAACCTCACGCATGATTTTTATTTTCTCGGATGAAAAGCCTGAGAAAAAATCTACGCCGTTTCCCACTGATGCTGATAGAGCTTTAAGGCTCAAGCTACAAAATGACTTACTTGATATTTCGCAAATATCTGGGCTATATAAACCCACAGTTGGATTCATAGAAGCATATTCAGTTTGGTATGAAGGTGAGGGCTCAAAGCCCACCTTTGATGATGATAGGTTCGAATATTACTTTGAACGTAAGCAAACTACATTGCGTAAGCTAAGTATGATTATGGCAGCTTCGCAACGGGATGAGCGAGTAATTGTTGAGGAAGACTTTTACCGTGCACTTGAAATACTGGAGGAAGCCGAAGTACCTATGAGGCATGCTTTACGTGGTGTAGGCAGAATAGCTACCGCTGAATTGCTAGTACGAGTTGAACGTGAGATTATGTTGCGTAAGGAAACTAACCTAAGCTGGTTAACGAAGAAGTTTGAAATGGATGCTACGCCTCAGGATATGACTAATGTGCTAATCACATTAGAGTTAAAGAAGTTCTGCTCAGTGTATGAGGGCTCTGGCAAAATAGTATACAATGAAAACTATAAAGCTGATCAGCCATAGCTTAACGAGCATGTGAACTGGAACCAGCCCTAGTGGTTCCAGCTCCACCTTGAGTATACCAGCCCAATAGCGAGTCATAAACATTTTCCCCACGCCTAGAAGCTCTACCCATCTTGGCAATTTGCTGAGTAAATGGCACACCACTTACCTTAGCTAAGTTCTCACCTATAGGTGGAGCTAATGGGTCACCACGTAAACTCCTAAACAAATCTCGAGTAATTTCTATTGCTGGCCCACCTAATCCCTTGCCATATTTAGTAGCACTTAAAATAGGAAATAGCTCAGCCCCGCTTGCGGCTAATCTACCCGCAAGTGCTAATGCAGCATTTTCATCTGGGTCAATTGGCTTACTCATATCTTTAAGTGGCGTGGGAAAGGGGCTCTGGATATGTGCTATTTCCATTAAGGTATTAATTGCAAAAGTAGCCCCAACGAACCTTGCAATGTTAGTTGCTACCTGTTTTGGACTAAGCTTAGAATTAGCTCCAATCCCAAGTACATCCTCCTTTAGAAAATTAAAATCGCTAATCGCAAATGTCTGAAATTGTGTAAAAGCTTTACCTAATGTGCTCCGTTGTACTGCTGCTAAATCACCTGGCATCGCGCTACCTTGCGTCTTTATTACTATATCGTCAGCATATCTAGCAGCCCACATATCCGAAGCAAATTTACGGTCACTTTGCGATAATATTTCCTTGGCGTGACGGAAGGCTCCGCGCCAAGTATAAAGTGCAGCCTGTTGATCTAAAAACTCTAGAGGTTTAAGCCCGACACTGGCTATAGCTCGCTGTACTTCACCAATCCTGCCTTGGCCAATTGCTCTAGCCACATCAGTTACATTTCGCCCTATAATTGCATTCACGAAGTCATTTTGGTATACATCCATTTTCCTTACATCTAAATGCTTACTTAGCGCGTAAGCCTCATCTCGGTAATTAGTACCCTTAAATATATCGCTCATTACATCCTCGATACCTTTAAAGGTATACTTTGCACCTATAGCCTGGTAAGTATTACGGAGTGTAGACTCTTGCACCAAAGCTGACCGTACCGTACCAGATAACATTGAGTAAGCCAAATTATTGCTAAGTGTCCGCATAGCAGTTTCAGCCCACATAGGCAATTTGTAGTACTCAGATTTGCCAGTTGCCACGAAGTCTAACCAGTCTCGCATCATTCTGTAAGTATCTGGTTTGTTGCGTTTAAATTCCCAAGTAAGCTCACCCGTTACTGGGTCTGTTAGCTTAGTATCGATAAGTTCATGTATTTTAGCAACAAACGGGGCCATATTAACCTGTCTTACCGCACTTCGCCCATAAGTATCTAGTAACTTAAATGCATCTAGTTGCGCTGAGTAGCTGGCACGTTTGCGTAACCTTTCATAAGGAAATGGCGTATCAGCGTAGCTAGTAAAGCGCTTTTCCACGTTACGAGCGCTATCTCGTACCAAATTACCAGTAAATCCCCAGCGCTCCATTGCACTTAGAGTGCGCATACGCGTGAAATAGTTCGGCGTATAATTTAGTGGTTCTTGGCCTATACTCTGCCGAGTATCATTTATTTGCTGGAAAAAATCCTCGTAAATTCCACGTACAGTATTATATGCTTCCATTTCACGAGGCGTTAGCGTAGGTACTTTAACTCCCATCTTATTAAGAATTCGCATTCCATCAGTATCCTGAGATAAGCCATAGGCCCCAATTCGCTCACGTGAGTAGCTGTCGAATTCTCTACTAGCATCTCGTATGCTACGGCCTAGCGCGTTACGTGCCTGGTGAGCACGTTGCTCAGCTGTACGATAAGCATACATTACTGGGTCATATAAACCTGCCTGACTCATCCATCTACCTGGGTTTCTAAGTGCAAACATTGGAGTATAAGGTACATTACGTGAATTTTGGAAGATACTCTCTTCACTTTTCCAAACTGGTATAGCATCTCTAGTTAAAGTAATTGAGCGGTGTTTAGCTACGCTGTCACCGGCATTAGCCTCGGTAATTCTAGTGTTACGTGGAGTAAGTGCATCAGCTGGTGGTGGTTGTGCTACATGATCCAAGTACTCTTTAAATAAGTCAATGTTAGGTTTAGCTCTAGGTATTTTGCTTAATACTTCCAGTATATTTTGCCCTACTCGATCAGCCTGTGCTTTTAAAAATAGCAAGGCATTCTTCTGCATCTGATTAAGCTGTTGAAAGCTAATTGCGCCAGTTTCCTCACCAAGTAAATTCTTAATATTATTTAGTATATCACTGTAATCTACTGGCTCATTAGATTGCGCTGCTCGCTGATACCTTTCCACCATATCTTTAACATGCGCAGCTACATCAGGTGGAAACATATCACTAATATCTTGCCCTTGCTCGATGCTACGTACTATTTCAGCTACAGCTTCGTTACCAATGTTTTCAGTACCTTTTGCAATGTGAGCAGTGGCTTCCTCCCGAGTAAGTCCTGGTGCATCACTAGTAGCTCGATTAAGTTTATCCAAAGCACTAATTTCTGCCTCAGGAACTTTTTCATAGACAATTTCACCTTTCACTTTTTTTGCTCTGTATAAATCTAGATTTTTTTCCTTTGCTATTTCAATGAGCTGCTTTTGTATTTCATCAGCGGTATATAGGTGAGCCTGTTCAATAGGTACTCCAGCAATATCAGCTTGTCGTTGCAATTGCTTAGTAATCGCAGCAGCCATTTCAGGGCTTTGCCTACCTAGCTGTTCAGCTGGGGTAAGTGCATTTAAGCCTGCAGGATCAAATAAAATAGCCGTTGGCTTACCACCGCTAGAGCGAATTTGCAATGGAGCAATTGTAGGTGCCTCAGTTCCACCTGTAGTTCCAGTTTCCATGCTACTTTGCAATTCGGCTAGGTTTCCAACTGTAGTATAATTTAGCTTAGTTGGTTGCTCAGGTATAATAGGCGCCTCAGATGGGCGAATTACATTGCTAGGCACTTTTTCAGCTGGCAATTGGCTCTGCAATCTTTCACGTTGCTTAGTTAAAGTGTCAATTTTCTCGTAGGCTCTAGCTAGCCTATCTACGTCACCCTTAGTTCCTTCAGGTGCAGCTTCCATTGCTTGTTCAATGGAGCTTCGCTCTGCGTTAGCTTGAGTTAGCTGAGAATCTAGCTCAGCAATTCTAGTTGCTACATCACTACCCTCAGTTTTTACTGCAGTAGCTGAAGGTGGGGCTAATCGCTTAGCTCGTACATTAGCAAAATCCTTAGCGGTAGCAGCTATTTGCTCATCAGTAAATCCTAACTTTTTAAGCCCTATTGCAGTTTTCTCATTGCCACGCAAGCCTTCTCTGGCAGCAGCTTTAACATCAGCTATGGCTTGCTGGCGAGTTTTACCTTTACTTTCTGGATCTAGTACAATATTAATTGCTTGCTGCAATGGGGCCTCTGTCGATTGCTCTGTTCCAGTTGCTCCTGCTACTTCACCTCCTTTAGGAGCTAATTGCTCCTTATAATTGTTATAGAAATCCAGCATACTCTTTTGGTAAGAGTCGCCGGCTACGCCAGTTTTACGTAAGTTAGAGCGATATGAGTCAACATCCCTAGCTAAATTTTCTAGCTGATCGCGAGTTAGATTTAATCCTTCCTGCTTCATTCTATTAGCCATCTGCAATCCTAAATCTAATGTACCTGAAGCATCTCTTACCTCACTTTTATTGTAGCGGTCCCATAGCATGTCAACATAAGATTCACGTATTCCCTTACCCATCCCGCTGAATACTTCGCCAATTTGAGAAGCAGGTATAGTTTCAGGTTGAGCTGCTCCTACAGTTACTGTAGATGGCTGAGTGCCCCCCTGTACTTGGCCTTCTACAGGTGGCGTAGCTGTAGGAGCAGTTTCTATCGGTGCATATTGCTCAGTAATTACTGCTGCTCTACGTTTACCAAGCTGCTCAATCCTATACCGCCGATCAGTAGCACCACTCGCTTCTAGCTCTTTCAAGCGCTCATTCACAAAGCGGGCAGCTTGCCCAGTTGAATATTCAGTACGATCAACTTGCCTCCAATTTGCTGGGTTTTGTTCAGCTGCTAGTTGAGCTTCAGGAATCGGAGCCGTTGGTTCAGTAGGCTTTAATCTACCTTTTAAATTTGCAAAGTATTCATTAACTCGGCGAGCGTATTGCTGAGGATCTTCCTTAGCCATTTGCGATTCAGCACGTAGCGTATCTACTTCGCCTACCATGCCCTCAAATTGAGGCTGAGTTAATGGTAAGTTATGTTCAGGTTGCTTCAATCTATCAGCAATTTTTAGGGCTAACTCGTTAGTCCCACCTGGTAAGGTAGTTTCACCCCGCTGATATGCTTCCCATAACTGAGTGGGCCTAACTAAATCAGCTTGAGCCCCAGCAACTGCCTGCGCAACTGCAGGTTTAGCTGAAACTGTTTGAGCAATATTTTGGGCTTGTTGCATTACCTCAGGTGATTCTGGGCCTAATTCTTTAGCTGCACCTATAAACTTATTCAGTTTAGCTTTAACAGTAGGGGCAAAGTCATGGCCCACCTTGCCCATAGCATACATACCACCTAACATATAAGCATCTTTAATTACCGCCGCCATGTCAGGTGGTGCACCAAAGTTAAGTGCTTGTTGCTCAGCTACATCAGCATATTTCTCAGCTAGCCACATTGGAGCTGAAGCAATGCTAGTTAACATTGCACCACTTTTAGTGCGTGGGGCATAAGTTTCCTGGCCAGCTTGTGCCTTAGCTGCATCCATGAACTCCTTATATCCACGTGGATCATATGCAGTGGCCGGCCCTAGTAAATTTTGCACTCTAGAATGTAGATAAGCCGAAAATGGCGCTAGAGATGTTACTGCACCTGAAGCAAGTGA
>Ga0126377_10000822_pt1 | contig 19597 bp, 31 predicted proteins | sample PanSoiMetPlot_22_FD_92647 | JGI IMG/M metagenome (GOLD analysis project Ga0126377, IMG submission 92647) | Tropical forest soil microbial communities from Panama - MetaG Plot_22 | ecosystem: Environmental > Terrestrial > Soil > Tropical forest > Bulk soil | place: Panama | collected 2016-02-17 | reverse complement strand
GGTCGGCTGCCACGTCGGCGTCGTCGACCTCGAAGTCGCCCGCCGGATGCTTCTTGGTGCAGTAGAGCTCGGACGTGTCGAGTCCGAAGTAGTCGCCGAACCAGCCCCGCTCGACCTCGGCCATGTGGCGCACCAGCCCGATCAGCGACAGGTCCGACGGCGGGACCGAGCGCGAGCGCAACTGGTCGTCGCTGAGCCCGTCGCACTTCCACAGCAGGGTCCGACGGTGGTAGTCGAGCCAGCCGTCGAGGGTGGCCCGCTCGTCGGCCACCCACGGCGGCTCCAAGCGGTCCGAAGGCTCCGGCACCGGCTGGGTCGTCATGCCCACGACCGTACTCCCAAATGCCGCCGAACCGGAGGAAGCTCAGCGGGCCCGACTCACCCGACCCTCGTCCCAAACCGCCTGGTCCGACTCGTAGACCGAGCCATCCTCGCCAAACACCAGGAAACGGTCGAAGCCGCGGGCGAACCAGCGGTCGTGGGTCACCGCGAGGACGGTTCCCTCGAACCGCTCGAGCCCGTCCTCCAGCGCCTCGGCCGACTGGACGTCGAGGTTGTCGGTCGGCTCGTCGAGCAGCAGCAGCGTCGCGCCGGACAGCTCGAGCAGCAGGATCTGGAACCGCGCCTGCTGCCCGCCGGACAGCGACTCGAACCGCTGCTCCGCCGCGATCGCGAGCTCGTAGCGATCCAGCGTCCGCGACGCCTGCTCGCGCGGCATCCCGTCGCGATGGGCGTCGCCGCGATGCAGGATCTCCAGGAGGGTACGGCCGCGCAGCTCCGGATGCTCATGCGTCTGGACGAACCAGCCCGGCCGTACTCGCGCCCCCAGTCGCGCCCGGCCCGTGTGGCTGACCGGCTCGATCGGGGTGTCCTCGACCGGCCGATGCTCCACGTCCGGATCCGACCCGCCGGCCGCCAGCAGCCGAAGGAAGTGCGACTTGCCGGAGCCGTTGGACCCGAGCACGGCCACCCGCTCGCCGTACCAGACCTCGAGGTCGAACGGCCGCATCAGGCCGGTCAGCTCCAGTCCCTCGCAGATCACCGCCCGCTTGCCGGTGCGGCCGCCCTTGAGCCGCATTCGGACGTCCTGCTCACGCGGCAGCGTCTCGGGCGGCCCGGCCTCCTCGAACTTGCGGAGCCGGGTCTGCGCGGCCTTGTAGCGCGACGCCATGCCGTCGTTGTAGGACGCCTTCTGCTTGTACATCAGCACCAGCGCCTTGAGCTTGGCGTGGTCCTCGTCCCAGCGCCGGCGCTGCTCCTCGAGCTTCTCGAACCGGTCCCGCCGAGCCTCGTGATAGCTGGCGAACCCGCCCGGGTGCATCCAGGCGCCGTTGCCGGGCGCGCGCAGCTCGATCGTCACGACCCGGGTCGCCGTGTTGGCCAGCAGCTCCCGGTCGTGACTGACATAGAGCACGGTCTTCTGGGATTCGGCGAGCCGGCCCTCGAGCCAGCGCTTGCCGGGCACGTCGAGGAAGTTGTCCGGCTCGTCGAGCAGCAGCACCTCGTCGGGGCCGCGCAGCAGTGCTTCGAGTACGAGCCGCTTCTGCTCACCGCCCGACAGGGTCGTCAGGTCGCGATGCTTCGCGCGCTCGTACGGGACGCCCAGCGCGCTCGTACAGCAGGTGTCCCAGACCACCTCGGCGTCGTAGCCACCGGCGTCGGCGTACTCGGCCAGCGCCGCCGCATAGCTCAATTGGGTCGGCTCGTCGTCGCGGTCCATCAGGGCCAGCTCGATCTTGTCGACCTCGGCGGCCGCCTGGCGTACTCGTGGCGGCGCGACCGACAGCAGCAGGTCCCGCACCGTCCAGTCGTCATGGCCCTGGGTCACCATCTGACGCATCACGCCGAGCCCGCCGCTGCGCACGACGGTCCCGCCGTGCGGCGCGAGCTCGCCGGTGATGATCCGCAGCAGGGTGGTCTTGCCGGCCCCGTTGGCGCCGACCAGCGCCACCTTGGCACCCTCGCCGACGCGAAAGCTGATGTCGTCGAGCAGCACCCGGCCGTCGGGCAGCTCGAACCGGATGCCGGCCAACTCCACATGTCCCACGAAAGCCAAGTCTGAGTGCACCGTACGAAGTTGTCAGCCCTATTTCGCCCCAGGGGCAACCACAGGCGGACAACTCGCGTGAATAGAAGTGACCCCTTCGGTGCATACGCTGGACGCACCCCGCGAGGCCCGCCGACTCGTCAGACATGTGTCGCGCCGGGGGGCGGCACATGTCTGGCGCCACCGACGCATACGACAATGACGCCATGACCGAAGAGCGAGTCGAGGTACTGGACGAGTCCGGCGCGATCGTCGGGGAGGCCCCTCGGACCGAGGTGATCGACCGCAACCTCTGGCATCGGACCGCCTTCGTCGTGGTCCGATCGTCATCCGGCGCCGTGCTCGCCCATCAACGTGCCCTCATCAAACGCCTCCAACCCGGCAAGTGGGACCTCGGCTTCGGCGGCGCCTGCGACATCGGCGAGGACTGGCCCGATGCGGCCGCGCGCGAGCTCTACGAGGAGGCCGGCATCCGTGGGACGCTGCGCCAACTCGCGGAGTACCGCTGGGACGGCGACGGCAGCCGCGAGGTCGGCCGGCTCTACGAGACGGTCAGCGACGGCCCGTTCGCGTTCCAGGCCGACGAGGTCGCGACGGCGGAGTTCGTCGCGATCGACCAGCTCGACACGTTCCTGGCCGAGCACGAACTGCTCGAGGCGGCCAAGGCGATGGTGCTGCCGTACATCCGCTGAGCCTCACGCAGCGGCGAAGTCACCCTGAATCCAGGCGGCGACGCTCCGCGCGACCTCGCTCGGCTGGAACGGCGGACCGGCACTCGTGTCCAGCAACTCCCACCCGTGCCCTTCCGGCGGTTGCACGAAGGCAGTCGTCCGAGACCCCAGGGACGACCGCAGCGCTTTGAACTGCGCGGTCGTCACGACCGAGTCGTTGGGCGCGACGACCAGCAGCATCGGCTCGGTGACCTGCGGAGACGCGCGTCGCGCTTTGAGGCCGATCCAGGTCACCGGCCCGGATAGGTTGACGACCGCATCGATCCGATGCTGAGCCGCGGCCACCGTGACGGTGGTACCGCCGAGCGACGCGCCGACCGAGCTCAGCCGCTTCGCACCATGGGTACGAGCCCACGCCATCGCCAGCTCGAGTTGGGTGACCCGGTTCGCCGCGAAGCCGTCGTCGACACATGCCGAGCCGCCGACTCCACAGTGGTCGAGCAGCACCGATCGGATGCCGTGCTCCTCGGCGAGCCAGACCGCGAACGGCCAGAAGCCGCAGAGGCCCGACACGCCGGTCTGGTGCGAGAACACCGCGGTGACCGGCCCGTCGCCGATCACGACGGCGGCCAATCGGTTGCGGTCCGGACCGCGGAGCGTGATCCAGCGGGCGTCCGCGTCGGGCGGGCCGCAGCGCGCTGAAACCGGACCGCCGGCCGACTCCGCAGCCGTAGGCGCAGATGTCGTCGCGCTGGGGTCGGTCGCACTCGGTCTGGGGCCTGACTCGGCATCCGAGCCGGAGCCGCAGCCGACCACGACCAGGAGACTCACGATGGCGGCTATATATGCCAATTTTGACATATCGGAGCCTAGCACTCAGTCGGCCGGCTCCACCCGGAGTACGCGGAAGCCCTTGGCCGAGCCGAGCCGGTCACAGCGGTAGCCCTGCTCGCGGAGCCACCGCTGCAGCGAGTCGGCGCCGAGGTGCCTACCGACCACCAGGGTCGCGGTGCCGTCGGGAGTCAGCCGGGGCAGCCAGCGCAGCAGCAGGTCGTGCAGGGCCGGCTTGCCGATCCGGATCGGAGGGTTGGACCAGATGCCGTCGAAGCGCTCCGACTCCGGCACCTCGTCCGGCAGTGCGGCGGTCAGACGGTCGGCGACGCCGAGGCGATCCGCGTTGCGCCGGGTGAGGTCGAGAGCCCGCTCGTTGACGTCGACCGCCCAGATCCGCGCCTCGGGACGGGTCAGTGCCAGGGCACCGGCGATCACGCCGTACCCGCAGCCGAGATCGAGGAACCGATCGCCCACGGCCGGCGGCTCGGTCTGGCGGAAAAGCACCGCGGTGCCGATGTCGAGCCGGCCGTGGGCGTACACGCCGGACGCCGTGGTCAGCCGCATCGCATGACCCCACACATCGACGTCTATCTCCGACTCGCGGACCGGCGACGACGGATCGGCGGAGAAGTAGTGCTCGCTCACGGAACCACCGGACCTCGCACGGTCCGCGCCCGGCGGGCCTGCTCGGCGAGCTCGGCATCGGCTGGGTAGCCGACCTCCTCCAGCGTCAGCCCGTGCGGCGGTACGACGAGCACCCGCGAGTCGCGCACCCGGGCATCGAGGATCCGGCGCGGCTCGTCGACGTCGAACCGGCCCTCGCCGACCGCGACCAGCGCACCGACCAGGGCTCGGACCAGGTTGTGGCAGAACGCGTCGGCGACCACCCGGGCCTCGATCACGCCGTCCGCTCGGCGCTGCCAGACCAACTCGCGCAACGTACGCACGGTCGTCGCACCCGCCCGCGGCCGGCAGTAGGCGGCGAAGTCGTGCTCGCCCAGCAGTTGCCCCGCTGCAGCGTTCATGCGATCTACGTCCAACGACCGGCGCCAGGTCAGCACCTCGCGCCGGCGCAACGGATCGGCTGTGGCGGGGTCGTCGCACAACCGATAGGCATAGCGCCGCCACAGCGCCGCGAACCGCGCGTCGAAGCCGTCCGGCGCCGGCCGCACGCGATGCACCCGGAGATCCGGCGGCAACGCGCGAGCCAGCCGCCCGGTCAGCTGCTCCCACGACTCGACCGACTCCGCGATCGCCGCCGGCACGTCGACGTGGCAGACCTGACCGCGCGCGTGTACCCCGGCGTCAGTGCGTCCCGCGCAGGTGATCGCCAGCGCGGGCTGCCGCAGCACCCGGCGCAGGGCAGACTCAAGCTCGCCCTGGACGGTACGGCGCTCCGGCTGGATCGCCCAGCCGGAGAAGTCCGTGCCGTCGTAGGCCACGTCCAGCCGCAGCCGCACGTCGCTCACCGCATCGACCGGGGTGGTCAGCTCTTGGCGTCGCCTTCGGCGTCGTCACCCTCGGCGTCGTCGGCCTTGCCCTCGGACTCAGCCTCGTCAGTGGACTCGGTCGCCTCGGCCGACTCCTCCGCCGCCTCGTCCTTGGCCTCGGTCGACTCCTCGTCGGCCGCTGCCTCGGGCTCGGCTGCCGCGGTTTTCTTGGCCGCCGACTTCTTGGCGGTCTTCTTCGCAGCGGACTTCTTCGCGGTGGACTTCTTGGCGGCCTTCTTCGCGGTCGTCTTCTTGGCCGGCTCCTCCGCCTTCTCGGTGAAGTCGACCTCCTCGACCAGCTCGATCACCGCCATCGGCGCGTTGTCGCCCTTGCGCGGACCCACCTTGGTGATGCGGAGGTAGCCGCCCGGACGGCTGGCGTAGCGAGGCGCGATCTCGGTGAACAGCTCGTGCACCACGGTCTTGTCCCGGATCGTCTTCAGCACCATGCGCCGGTTGTGCAGGTCGCCCCGCTTGGCCTTGGTGATGAGCCGCTCCGCGAACGGCCGCAGCCGACGGGCCTTGGCCTCCGTGGTGGTGATCCGGCCGTGCTCGAACAGGCTGGTGGCCAGGTTCGCGAGCATCAACCGCTGATGAGCTGGGCTCCCGCCCAGGCGCGCACCCTTGGTCGGGGTAGGCATCTACCGTCTCCTGTCAGCTGAGAAGCGTCAGTACTGCTCGTCCTCGGCGAAGCTCTGGTCGTCGTCGTACGACTCCATCGCCGCCCGTGCGTCGAAGCCGGGCGCGCTGTCCTTCAGCGCCAGGCCCATCTCCGCCAGCTTCGCCTTCACCTCGTCGATCGACTTGGCGCCGAAGTTGCGGATGTCGAGAAGATCCTGCTCGCTGCGCGAGATCAGCTCCCCGACGGTGTGGATGCCCTCGCGCTTCAGGCAGTTGTACGACCGGACGGTCAGGCTCAGATCCTCGACCGGCAGGGCCAGGTCGGCGGCCAGCTGCTCGTCGACCGGCGAGGGGCCGATGTCGACGCCCTCGGCCTCGACGTTGAGCTCACGGGCCAGGCCGAACAGCTCGACCAGCGTCTTGCCGGCGCTGGCGATCGCGTCGCGCGGGCGCATCGACTCCTTGGTCTCGACGTCGATGATCAGCCGGTCGAAGTCGGTGCGCTGCTCGACTCGCGTCGCCTCGACCTTGTAGGTGACCTTCAGCACCGGGCTGTAGATCGAGTCGACCGGGATCCGGCCGATCTCGACGTCACCGGTCTTGTTCTGCACGGCCGAGATGTAGCCGCGGCCGCGCTCGACCACCAGCTCCATCTCGAGCTTGCCCTTGTCGTTGAGGGTCGCGAGCTTGAGGTCGGAGTTGTGCACCTCGACACCGGCCGGCGGCGCGATGTCGGCGGCCGCCACGGCACCCGGACCTTGCTTCCGCAGGTACATGGTGACCGGCTCGTCGTGCTCGGACGAGACGACCAGGCTCTTGAGGTTGAGGATGACCTCGGTGACGTCCTCGACGACACCGGGGATGGTGGAGAACTCGTGGAGCACGCCGTCGATCCGAATCGAGGTGACGGATGCTCCCGGGATCGACGACAGCAACGTACGCCGCAGCGAGTTGCCGAGGGTGTAGCCGAAGCCCGGCTCGAGGGGCTCGATCGTGAACCGAGAGCGGTAGTCGTTGACGACCTCTTCGGTCAGTGTCGGCCGTTGTGCGATCAGCATGGTGTTGATTCCTTTCCGAACCGCCCGCTATTTGACGGTACGAATGGGGTGCGTGAGCAGCGACTACTTCTTCGAGTAGTACTCGACGATGAGCTGCTCTTGGACCGGCACGTCGATCTGCTGACGTACCGGAAGCTGGTGGACGAGGATCCGCATCCGGTTCGGAAGGGCCTCGAGCCACGCGGGAACGAGTCGCTCGCCGTGGGTCTCGCGAGCCACGATGAACGGCGTCATCTCTATCGACTTGGGACGCACGTCGATGACGTCCTTCGGCGATACCTGGAACGACGGGATGTCGACCTTGCGGCCGTTGACCACGAAGTGGCCGTGCGACACGAGCTGCCGCGCGTGCCGGCGGGTCCGGGCGAAGCCGGCGCGGTAGACCACGTTGTCGAGGCGGCCCTCGAGCAGGGTCAGCAGGTTGTCACCGGTCTTGCCGGGGCGACGGCTCGCCTCGTCGTAGTAGCGGCGGAACTGCTTCTCGAGCACGCCGTAGGTGTGACGCGCCTTCTGCTTCTCCTGCAGCTGCTGGCGGTACTCGCTCTCCTTCACCCGGCCGCGGCCGTGCTGGCCAGGCGGGTAGGGGCGGCGCTCAAACGCGCGGTCGCCACCGACCAGGTCGACTCCCAGCCGGCGCGACTTCTTCGTCATGGGTCCGGTGTAACGGGCCATGGGACTGACTACTCCTTCTCGCGATCGACGGGATTCAGACCCGGCGCCGCTTGGGCGGGCGGCAGCCGTTGTGGGCCGAGGGGGTGACGTCCTGGATGGTGCCGACCTCGAGGCCGACCGCACCCAGCGACCGGATCGCCGTCTCGCGACCCGAGCCCGGGCCCTTGACGAAGACGTCGATCTTCTTCATCCCGTGCTCCATCGCGCGGCGCCCGGCTGCCTCGGCGGCCATCTGCGCGGCGAACGGAGTGGACTTCCGCGAGCCCTTGAACCCGACGGTTCCGGCGCTCGCCCACGAGATCACCGCACCACCGGGGTCGGTGATCGTGACGATCGTGTTGTTGAACGTGCTCTTGATGTGGGCCTGGCCCACGGTGACGTTCTTCTTCTCCTTCCGGCGCACCTTCTTGGCGCCGGACTGACGTGGCTTCGGAGGCATGCTGTCCTATCTGCGCAAATCTCTACGGCTGAGGGGGTCTTTGGCTGAGGGCGCTATTTCTTGACGGCCTTCTTCTTGCCGGCGATGGTGCGCTTCGGGCCCTTGCGGCCGCGCGCGTTGGTCCGGGTGCGCTGACCGCGCACCGGCAGGCCGCTGCGGTGCCGGCGGCCCTGATAGCTGCCGATCTCAACCTTGCGGCGGATGTCACCGGCGACCTCGCGTCGCAGATCACCTTCGACCTGGTAGTTGGCCTCGATGTGGTCGCGGAGCTTCACCAGATCGTCGTCGCTGAGCTCGTGGACCCGCTTGTCGGGGCTCACGCCGGTCGCGGCGATGGTCTGCAGTGCTCGGGTACGACCCATTCCGTAGATGTAGGTGAGTGCCACCTCGAGCCGCTTGTCGCGCGGGAGGTCGACACCGATGAGGCGTGCCATGAAAGGCGGTGTCCCTTCTGTCGAGCGGAGGTGTCGGGCGTGACGCGTCCCTGCCTGCCTCGGGCAGGGCCCCGGCCTCCGGTCCGGGGGTGACACTCCGCGCTAGCGAAGTGAGCGGTCACGCTGGAGGTGGTGTCGTTGTTAGCCCTGACGCTGCTTGTGTCGGGGGTTCTCGCAGATCACCATGACTCGCCCGTGCCGGCGAATCACCTTGCACTTGTCGCAAATCTTCTTGACGCTCGGCTGGACCTTCATCGATCGAGCTCTCCATTGTTCTGAGCACAGACGGCTGTCCCGCCCAGACGTTTTGTTGATGGCTTGTGGTGGCTATGTGCAGCGGTAGACACTCGGCTATTTGTAGCGGTAGACGATTCTGCCGCGGGTCAGGTCGTACGGCGACAGCTCCACGACGACCCGGTCCTGGGGCAGGATCCGAATGTAGTGCTGGCGCATCTTGCCACTGATGTGTGCGAGGACCTTGTGTCCGTTGGTCAGCTCGACCCGAAACATCGCGTTCGGCAGAGCCTCGACCACCGAGCCCTCGATCTCAATGACACCTTCCTTCTTCGCCATGTCCTCCGCAATCTGTTGGTTCGCAGGTGATGGCCCGCCCGGAATCCGCCGACATGCCCGTTCCGTCAACCGTCAGGGACAGTGAACAGATCAGCCGCAGGGCATGAGAAGACGGCCCACGCGGGGCCAACGCTCAAGTTTACGTCAGAACACCCATCTGATTCCAATCGGACACGATCACCGTCAGTCACCGCCGTACGAGACGCCGAGATCGGCCAGCCTGGCGCTCCCGCCATCGAGGGCGGTGAGCACCCAGGTGCCGGTGCGGGTGAGCGTGAAGGTGTGCTCGAAATGGGCCGCGACCGAGCCGTCCCGGGTGACGACGGTCCACTCGTCCCGCATCAGGTCGGTCTCGATGCCGCCGAGCGTGATCATCGGCTCGACGGCGAGTGCGATGCCGCGGACCAGGCGGGGACCGTGCCCTGGCGGACCCACGTTGGGCACGTTGGGCGCCATGTGCATCGACGACCCGATGCCGTGGCCGACGTAGTCCTCGACGATGCCGTAGTCACCCGCGCTGTGGACGTAGGACTCGACCGCGTGGGAGACGTCGGTGACGTTGCCACCGATCCGAGCGGCCGCGATGCCCCGCCACAATGCCTCTTCGCACGCGGCCAGCAGCGCCTTGGTCTGGTCGGGCACGTCGCCGAGCGCCACCGTGATGGCCGCGTCGCCGTGCCAGCCCTCGAAGATCGCGCCGCAGTCGATCGAGACCACGTCGCCGGACTTGAACTGTCGCGGACCCGGGATGCCGTGGACGACCTCGTCGTTGACCGACACGCACAGCGTCTTCGGGAAGCCGTGATAGCCCTTGAACGACGGCACCGCGTCGTGATCGCGGATGTAGGTCTCAGCAAGCCGGTCGAGGTCGTCGGCGGTCATGCCGGGCTGGATGCTGTCGCGGCACAGTTGCAGGGTCTCGCCGACGATCCGGCCGGCTCGGCGCATCAGCGCGATCTGGTCGGGCGTCTTGATCTCGACGCCGCGATCCCGCAGTCGTAACAGCCCCATGGCGAACCGCCCGCCCTACGCCGTCGGCTGCTCGAGTGCCTCGATGGCGCGCTTGGTCACCTCGGTCACCTCGCCGGTCCCCATGACCCGGCGCAGCAGACCGCGCTCCTCGTAGTACTCGACGAGGGGCTTGGTCTGCTCGCGGTAGACCTGCAGTCGCCGACGCACCGTCTCGGGCTTGTCGTCGTCGCGCTGGTAGAGGTCGCCGCCGCAGACGTCGCAGACGTCCTCCTTGCTCGGCGGGTCGAACTCGACATGGAAGGTCCGGCCGCACGAGCGGCAGATCCGGCGACCCGACAGGCGCCGGACCACCTCGTCGTCGTCGACGGTGATCTTGAGGACCACGTCGAGCGGGACGTCGAGCTCGTCGAGCAACGCGCCCAGCGACTCGGCCTGCGGGACCGTACGCGGGAAGCCGTCCAGCAGGAACCCGTGATCGGTGTCGTCCTTGCCCAGCCGGTCGCGGACCATCGCCACCGTCACGTCGTCCGGCACCAATTCGCCCTCGTCCATGTAGCTCTTGGCGATCTCGCCGAGCGAGGTGCGCTCGACGACGTTGGCCCGGAAGATGTCACCGGTCGAGATGTTCGGGATCCGGTAGTGCTTGGCAATATGTTCGGCCTGCGTCCCCTTGCCAGCACCCGGGGGACCCACGAGAACCACTCTCATCAGCGCAAGAACCCTTCGTAGTTGCGCTGCTGCAGTTGGCTCTCGATCTGTTTCACCGTGTCGAGTCCGACGCCGACCATGATCAGCAGGGACGTGCCGCCGAACGGGAAGTTCTGGTTCGCATTGACCAGCACCAGCGCTATCAGCGGAATCAGCGCCACGATGCCCAGGTAGACCGAGCCCACGGCGGTGATCCGCGAGAGGACATACGCGAGGTACTCCTGCGTCGGCCGGCCGGCCCGGATGCCCGGGATGAACCCGCCGTACTTCTTCATGTTGTCGGCGACCTCTTCGGGGTTGAAGGTGATCGACACGTAGAAGTACGTGAAGAACACGATCAGACCGAAGTAGCACGCCATGTAGAGCGGATGGTCGCCGCGGACCAGGTGGGTCGAGACCCACGGGGCCCAGGACGCGTTCGGGTTGAACTGCGTCGCCAGCGCCGGCAGATAGAGCAGGCTGGAGCCGAAGATGACCGGGATGACGCCGGCCTGGTTGACCTTCAGCGGGATGTACGTGGACGAGCCGCCGAACATCTTGCGGCCCACCATCCGTCTGGCGTACTGCACAGGTATCCGGCGTTGCGCCTGTTCGACGAAGATCACCGCTGCCACGACCGCGAGCCCGACTGCCACGACCACGAAGAACGTGACCCAGCCCTGGTCCTGCGCGATCAGCCACATCGTGCCCGGGAAGGTGGCGACGATCTGGGTGAAGATCAGGATCGACATGCCGTTGCCGATACCGCGGTCGGTGATCAACTCGCCGAGCCACATGATCACGGCGGTGCCTGCCGTCATCGTGATGACGATCAGGATCGCGTCGTAGATGCTGTCCCGGTCGTAGAGCAGGTCCTGGTTACAGCCTTGGATCAGCTGGTTGTTGCGGGCCAGCGCCACGATGCCGGTGGCCTGCAGAATCGCCAAGCCGAGCGTGAGGTAGCGGGTGTACTGCGTGATCTTCTGCTGGCCGGCCTGACCCTCCTTCTTGAGGGACTCCAGCCGCGGGATCACGACGGTCAGCAACTGCAGGATGATGCTGGCCGTGATGTACGGCATGATGCCCAGCGCGAAGATGGTCAGCTGGAGCAGCGCGCCGCCGGAGAAGACGTTGATGAGGTTGAACAGGTTGTTGCCACCGGCGCTTTGGGCCTGGTTGATGCAGTCCTGGACGTTCGGCACGTTGACACCAGGCGCCGGCGTCATCGAGCCCAGCCGGAACACCATGATGATGAACAGCACGAACAGCAGCTTCCGCCGCAGGTCCGGCGTCTTGAACGCATTGACGAAGGCGCCTAGCACCAGGTCCTCCCATTTGTCCCGGTGTTATCCGGGAACCTCATTCGCTCGGGACTCTAACAGTCGGCGTCGGCAATCCCACCGGCCGCACAGTCGTTGTGACCGTTACCTCACACGGTCGTGACAGTGCCGCCACTCGCCTCGATCTTCTCCTTCGCCGATCCCGAGAACGCGTGGGCCGTCACCTGCACCGCCACCGAGATCTCACCGGTCCCCAGGACCTTGACCGGCTGCTGCGGCCGAACCGCACCCTTGGCGGCCAGCGACTCGACGGTCACCTCACCGCCGTCCGGGTAGAGCTCGGCCAGCCGGTCCAGGTTGACGACCTGGAAACGCGCCTTGAACGGGCTGTTGAAGCCCCGCATCTTGGGCAGCCGCATGTGGATCGGCAGCTGGCCGCCCTCGAAGCGCGCCGGAATCTGGTTGCGGGCCTTCGAGCCCTTGGTGCCGCGACCGGCGGTTTTGCCTCGCCGGCCACCCTCGCCGCGACCGACTCGAACCTTGGCGGACTTCGAGCCGGGCGCCGGACGCAGATGATGCAACTTGAGCGTCATCTTCAGTCGACCTCCTCCACGACCACGAGATGGGGCACCGTGGCAATCATGCCTCGGATCTCGGGCCGATCCTCCTTCACGACGACGTCGCCGATCCGCTTCAGGCCGAGCGAACGCAACGTCTCACGCTGATTCTGCTTGCGCCCGATGGCCGAGCGCACCTGACGTACCTTGAGCCGTGGCATCAGCCCGGCACCTCCGCCCGGGCCTTGAGGAGGGCCGGCGGTGCGACGTCCTCGACCGGGATGCCGCGGCGCTTGGCCACCGACTCCGGGGTCTCGAGCGAGCGCAGCGCGTCGACGGTCGCGTGCACGATGTTGATCGCGTTCGACGAACCGAGCGACTTGCTGAGCACGTCGTGGATGCCGGCGCACTCCAGGACGGCGCGGACCGGTCCGCCGGCGATCACGCCGGTACCGGGCGCCGCCGGGCGCAGCAGCACGACGCCGGCCGACTTCTCGGCCTGCACCGGGTGCGGGATCGTGCCCTGGATCCGAGGAACCTTGAAGAAGCTCTTCTTGGCCTCCTCGACGCCCTTCGCGATCGCCGCGGGCACCTCCTTGGCCTTGCCGTAGCCGACACCGACCGTCCCGTCGCCGTCACCGACGACGACCAGGGCCGTGAAGCTGAATCGACGGCCGCCCTTGACGACCTTGGCGACCCGGTTGATCCCGACCACACGCTCGATGTAGGCGGTCTTGTCGCCGCCCCCGCGACGGTCGTCGCGGGATCGACGGTCTCCGGCGCCACCACCGCGGCGCTGGGGTCCAGCCATATCCGAACTACCTCTCTGTCAGAGCGAGAGCCCGCCCTCGCGGGCGCCCTCGGCCAGGGCGGCAACCCGCCCGTGGTACTTGTTTCCCGCCCGGTCGAACACGACGGCTTCCAACCCGGCCCCCTTGGCGCGCTCGGCGATCAGCTCGCCGACCTTCTTCGCCTTCGAGGTCTTGTCTCCACTCAGCGCACGTATGTCGGCCTCCATCGACGAAGCGGACACCAGCGTGCGGTGCTCGACGTCGTCGACGACCTGGGCCACGATGTGGCGGCTGGAGCGGGTGACGACCAGACGCGGCCGCTCGGCCGTGCCGGACACTCGCTTCCGGCCCCGGATCGCCCGGCGCTGCCGGCCCGCGACCCGCGCGGACGTGCGCCTGCGGTGCTTCAAGGCGACAGCCATGTCACTTACCCGCCTTTCCGACCTTGCGCCGGATGTGCTCGCCGGCGTAGCGAATGCCCTTGCCCTTGTACGGCTCGGGCTTGCGCAGCTTGCGGATGTTGGCCGCGACCTCGCCGACCCGCTGCTTGTCGATGCCGTGGACGGCGAACTTGGTCGCCGACTCGACGGTGAACGTGACGCCGTCCGGCGCCTCGAACGTCACCGGGTGGCTGAAGCCGAGGGTCAGCTCGACCGTCGACGGGCCCCTGGCGATCACGCGGTAGCCGACGCCGACGATCTCGAGCTTCTTCTCGAAGCCGTCGGTCACGCCGGTGACCATGTTGGCGACCAGCGTGCGCGACAGGCCGTGCAGCGCCTTGCTCTCCCGCTCGTCGTTGGGCCGGTTCACGGCGATGCTGCCGTCGTCGTTGCGCTCGATCGTGATCGGCGTCGCGACCGTGTGGTTCAGCTCGCCCTTCGGGCCCTTCACGGTGACGTCCTGGCCGTCGATCGAAACGTCGACGCCAGACGGGACCGTGATGGGCAGCTTGCCGATGCGCGACATGCGTCTTCCTCCTCAGTCCTCGTCACCAGACGTAGGCGAGGACTTCCCCGCCGACGCCCTTGTCCTTCGCCTGCCGGTCGGTCAGCAGACCGTGCGAGGTGGAGATGATCGCCACCCCGAGTCCGCCGAGCACGCGCGGCAGCCGGTTCGCCTTCGCATACACCCGAAGGCCCGGCTTGCTGATCCGGCGCAGGCCCGCGATCGACCGCTCCCGGTTGGGTCCGTACTTCAACGTGACCACCAGGGTCTTGCCGACCATGTCCTGGGTCGGGTCCTCGACCGCCCAGGAGGCGATGTAGCCCTCCTGCTGCAGGATCTCGGCCACGCCCGACTTCAGCTTGCTGTGCGGGATCCGCACAGTGTCGTGATAGGCCTGGTTGCCGTTGCGCAGACGGGTCAGCATGTCTGCGACGGGGTCCGTCATCGTCATGGGTGTTTCGCTACCTTCCCGCCACGGTTTCCACTCGGGTCACTGAGAACCCGAGCAGACCTGCAGCGAAGTCGTCGTACAACTCCGTCACCAGCTGCTCTTCGTCACACCGGGCAGCTCGCCGCGGTGCGCCATCTCACGCAGGCACACCCGGCACAGCCCGAACTTGCGGTAGACCGACTTCGGCCGGCCACACCGCTGGCAGCGGGTGTACGCGCGCACCTTGAACTTGGGCTTGCGGGCCGCCTTGACGACCAGCGCTGTCTTAGCCACGTTGATATCCCTTCCCGTCACACACCGGGTGCCGGTTCGTTGCACCGTTGCCGATTCGCTGCACGGGTGCCGATTCGTTGCACGGTGGCCGATTCATCTCTCATCGCTCCGCGAAGGGGAAACCGAGCTTGGTGAGCAGCGCCCGGCCCTCGTCGTCGTTCTGGGCGGTCGTCACGATCGTGACGTCCATGCCTCGGACCCGGTCGACCTTGTCCTGGTTGACCTCGTGGAACATCACCTGCTCGTCGAGCCCGAAGGTGTAGTTGCCGCGACCGTCGAACTGCCGCGGCGACAGACCCCGGAAGTCACGGATCCGCGGCAGCGCGAGCGACAGCAGCCGGTCGAGGAACTCCCACATCCGGTCGCCTCGCAGCGTCACGTGCGCGCCGATCGGCATGCCCTCGCGAAGCTTGAACTGCGCGATCGACTTGCGGGCGCGGGTCACGGACGCCTTCTGGCCGGTGATCGCGGCCAGGTCCTTGGTGGCGCCCTCGATCAGCTTGGAGTCGCGAGCCGCCTCGCCGACTCCCATGTTCACCACGATCTTGGTCAGGCCCGGCACCTGCATGACGTTGCCGAAGGAGAACTCCTCGCGCAGTTGGTCGCGGATCTCCTCGCGGTAGCGGACCTTCAGGCGCGGTGGTGGCGCCTGGGTCGTCGTCTCAGTCATCAGATCTCCTTGCCGGTCCGCTTCGCGACCCGGACACTGCGGTGCGTCTTGTAGGTCGAGCCGTCCGGACGCGTCTTCGTCACTTCCTCGCGCTTGAAGCCCACGCGGGTCGGGACCTTGTCGCCGTCCTCGTCCACGATCAGCATCACGTTGGACACGTGGATCGCGGCCTCCTGCGTCACGATGCCGCCGGTGGTGCCCTGCCGACCGCCGCTCTGCACCACCTTGGTGTGGCGCTTCACGCGGTTGACGCCCTCGACGATCACACGATCGCGCTCGGGCTGGACCGCGATGACCTTGCCCTCGGCACCCTTGTCGCGACCGGCGACCACGCGTACGACATCGCCCTTCTTGATGGTCAGGTTCGCCATCACAGCACCTCCGGAGCCAGCGAGATGATCTTCATGAACCGCTTCTCCCGCAGCTCCCGGCCCACCGGACCGAAGATGCGGGTGCCGCGCGGCTCGCCGTTGGTCTGCAGCAGCACGGCGGCGTTCTCGTCGAACCGGATATACGAACCGTCCGGGCGGCGGCGCTCCTTGGCGGTCCGGACGATAACCGCCTTGACGACCTCGCCCTTCTTGACCGCACCACCCGGAATCGCGTCCTTGACGGTTCCGACGATCACGTCGCCGATGCCGGCGTAGCGCCGACCAGAGCCACCGAGCACCCGGATGCACAAGATCTGCTTGGCACCGGTGTTGTCGGCGACCTTCAGTCGCGACTCCTGCTGGATCATCCTTCACTCCGTACTTAGGTGGGCGGGCGCCCTTACTTGGCCTTCTCGAGGACCTCGACGACCCGCCACCGCTTGGTGGCCGACAGCGGCCGGGTCTCCATGACGCGTACGCGGTCACCGACGCCGCACTCGTTCTGCTCGTCGTGTGCCTTCAGCCGGGTGTGCCGGCGCATGACCTTGCCGTAGAGGGGGTGCTTGACCCAGTCCTCGACGGCGACGACAGCGGTCTTGTCCATCTTGTCGCCGACCACGAGGCCCTCACGGGTCTTGCGTCGGGTCGCGCGCGCCGGCGCGGTCGTCTCGGTCACCTCGGTGTCCTTCATCTCCGTCACTTGTCGTCCCCGTCCTCGGCAGGCGCATCGGCGTCGGCCGAGTCACTGTCGGCATCGTCGGCCTTGGCGGCCTTCTTCGTGGTCGACTTCTTGGCGGTCGACTTCTTGGCCGCTGCCTTCTTGGTGGTCGACTTCTTCGCGGTCTTCTTGGCCGTCGACTTCTTGGCCTCAGGCTCGTCGCCATCCGCCACGACGGTCTCCGGCTCGGGCTCGGGCTTGGTCTCCGGCTCGGGCTCAGGGACCGCCTCGGGCTCGATGAAGCCGATGATGCCGAGCTCGCGCTCGCGCAGGATCGTGTAGATCCGGGCGATGTCGCGGCGGACCGTACGCAGCCGGCCGTGGCTCTCGAGCTGCCCTGTCGCCGCCTGGAAGCGGAGGTTGAACAGCTCTTCCTTGGCCTCCCGGAGCTGGCGCTCCAGGTCGTCCTCGGTCGAGGTCCGCAACAGGGCGGCACTCGTGGTGGCCATCAGAAATCACCTGCCTCACGGCTGACGAAGCGGCACTTCATGGGGAGCTTGTGCATCGCGCGGCGCAGTGCCTCGCGAGCGATGTCCTCGGGAACACCGGACAGCTCGAACATCACCCGGCCGGCCTTCACGTTGGCGATCCACCACTCGGGCGAGCCCTTGCCGGAACCCATCCGGGTCTCGGCCGGCTTCTTGGTTAGCGGACGGTCGGGGTAGATGTTGATCCACACCTTGCCGCCACGCTTGATGTGCCGAGTCATCGCGATACGCGCGGACTCGATCTGCCGGTTGGTGACGTAGTGCCCCTCGACCGCCTGGATGCCGTAGTCGCCGAAGGCGAGCCTGGTGCCGCCCTTGGCCATGCCACCGCGCTTGGGGTGGTGCTGCTTGCGGTGCTTGGTACGTCGTGGCATCAGCATCGAATCAGCCCTCCGTCCCGGCAGCCGGCGCCGAACCCTCGGCCGGCGGGGTGCCGTTGGAACTGGAGGGGCCGGACGCGCTGGCCGACCCGGTCGAGCCGCCCCGCTCGCCACCACTGCGGTCCGCGCCACCGCGCTCGCCGCCGCCACTGCGGTCGGAACCGCCGCGGTCGCCGCCACTGCGACGGTCGCCGCGGTCGCCGCGGTCCGGACGCCGGCCGCGGTCACGCCGACCACGACCCGGTGCCGCCGCGCGAGCCGCAGCCTGCGCCTCACGCTCGGCGCGGGTGCCGGCCACCTCACCGCGGTAGATCCACACCTTGACACCGATCCGGCCGAAGGTCGTACGCGCCTCGTAGAAGCCGTAGTCGACGTCGGCCCGCAGCGTGTGCAGCGGGACCCGGCCCTCGCGGTAGAACTCCGAGCGCGACATCTCCGCGCCGCCGAGCCGACCCGAGCACTGGATCCGGATGCCCTGGGCACCGGCCCGCATCGTGGTCTGCATCGCCTTGCGCATCGCGCGACGGAACTGCACGCGGCCGGACAGCTGCTCGGCCACGCCCTGCGCGACCAGCTGGGCGTCCAGCTCGGGGTTCTTGACCTCGAGGATGTTGAGCTGCACCTGCTTGCCGGTGAGCTGCTCGAGGTTGCCGCGCAGTCGCTCGGCCTCGGCTCCGCGCCGGCCGATCACGATGCCCGGCCGGGCGGTGTGGATGTCCACTCGCACCCGGTCGCGGGTGCGCTCGATCTCGACCCGGGAGATGCCCGCGCGGTCCATGCCCTTGGTGAGCATCTTGCGGATCGCCACGTCCTCACCGACGTAGGCCTTGTAGAGCTTGTCGGCGTACCACCGGCTCTTGTGATCGGTGGAGATGCCGAGACGGAACCCGTGCGGGTTGACCTTCTGTCCCACTAGCGGGCTCCTTCCTCGTCGTCACGTGGCTGTACGACCACCGTGATGTGACTCGTGCGCTTGTTGATCCGGTAGGCCCGGCCCTGGGCGCGCGGCCGGAACCGACGCAGGGTCGGTCCCTCGTCGACCTTCGCCTTGGTCACCACCAGCGAATCGGCGGCGAGGTCCTCGGTGGACTCGGCGTTGGCGATGGCGCTCTCCAGCAGCTTGTAGACGGTGTCCGACGCGGCCTGCGGCGCGAACCGCAGCAGGGCCAACGCCTCGTCCGCGGGCAGCCCACGGATCAGGTCCACCACGCGGCGGGCCTTCATCGGGGTAACGCGGGCAAAGCGCGCCACCGCGAACGCGCCCGGCTCGTCGCCGAGCAGGCTTTCGCGTCGGGCGCTGACTCGCTGTCGATCAGTCACACTCATGACTCTCGTTCTCTCGTCTTCACTAACCGTTCCCTGGCCGCCGCTCAGCGACGACGGCTCTTTCGGTCGTCCTTCTCGTGGCCCCGGAAGGTACGGGTCGGCGCGAACTCTCCGAGCTTGTGCCCGACCATCGCCTCGGTGATGTAGACCGGCACGTGCTTGCGCCCGTCGTGGACGGCGATCGTGTGCCCGATCATGGCCGGGACGATCATCGACCGGCGGGACCAGGTCTTGATGACTTGCTTCGAGCCGCTGTCGTTCTGTCCGTCCACCTTCTTCATCAGGTGGTCGTCGACGAACGGGCCCTTCTTCAGACTACGTGGCATAGGTCAGGCCCTCTCAGCGCTTTCCGGTCTTGCGGCGACGGACGATCATCTGGTCGCTGGTCTTGCGTTTGCGGGTACGGCCCTCCGGCTGGCCCCATGGCGACACCGGGTGCCGGCCGCCGGACGACTTGCCCTCGCCACCACCGTGCGGGTGGTCGACCGGGTTCATCGCGACGCCGCGCACCGACGGACGCTTGCCCTTCCAGCGCATCCGGCCGGCCTTGCCCCAGTTGATGTTGGACTGCTCGGAGTTGCCGACCTCGCCGACCGTCGCACGGCAGCGAACGTCGACGTAGCGCATCTCTCCGGACGGCAGTCGCAGCTGCGCGCGCCGGCCCTCCTTGGCGACCAGCTGGACACCGGCACCGGCCGAGCGGCCGAGCTTCGCGCCACCGCCCGGTCGTAGCTCGATCGCGTGCACCGTGGTGCCGACCGGGATGTTGCGCAGCGGCAGGTTGTTGCCGGGCTTGATGTCGGCCCCGACTCCGGCCTCCACGCGCATCCCCTGCCGCAGTCCCTCCGG
>Ga0126377_10000821_pt1 | contig 19597 bp, 15 predicted proteins | sample PanSoiMetPlot_22_FD_92647 | JGI IMG/M metagenome (GOLD analysis project Ga0126377, IMG submission 92647) | Tropical forest soil microbial communities from Panama - MetaG Plot_22 | ecosystem: Environmental > Terrestrial > Soil > Tropical forest > Bulk soil | place: Panama | collected 2016-02-17 | reverse complement strand
TCCCGACCGGATCCTCGGCGACGTCGAGGATCTCGGCATCACGCTCGCGCTGCTGCCGCGCGAGACGAAGGGCCTCGAGATCGGCCGCCGCCATTTCCCGCTCAACGTGCCGTTCCAGAACGGGCCCGTGCGCGGCAAGGACGTGTTCGTGCCGCTCTCGCAGCTGATCGGCGGACCCGACATGGCGGGGCAGGGCTGGCGCATGCTGGTCGAGTGCCTCTCGGTCGGCCGCGCGATCTCGCTGCCGTCGAACACCGCGGGCGGCGGTCGCGCCGCGGTGTTCGCGACCGGCGCGTACGCGCGCATCCGCAAGCAGTTCGGCCTCCCGATCGGCCGCTTCGAAGGCGTCGAGGAAGCGCTCGCGCGCATCGGCGGCTACACGTATGCGATCACGGCGCTGACGCGCGCGACGGCCGCCGCGGTCGATCGCGGCGAGAAGCCCGCGGTGCCCTCCGCGATCGCGAAATATCACGCGACCGAGCTCGCGCGCGAGATCGCCAAGGACGCGATGGACGTGCACGGCGGCAAGGGCGTGATCCTCGGTCCGTCGAACTGGATCGGCCGCGGCTGGCAGGGCGCGCCGATCGCGATCACCGTCGAAGGCGCGAACATCATGACGCGCAGCCTCATGATCTTCGGCCAGGGCGCGATCCGCTGCCATCCGTACGTGCTGAAGGAAATGCAGGCGACGCGCATCGCCGACTACGGGCAGCGCCTCAGGGCGTTCGACGCCGCGCTGTTCGGCCACATCGGCTTCGCGATCTCGAACGCGGTGCGGAGCTTCGTCCTCGGCCTCGCCTTCGGCCGCATCGGCCGCGTGCCGGGCGACGCATACACGCGCCGCTACTACCGCAAGCTCAACCGCTACGCGGCGGCGCTCGCGCTTGTCGCCGACACGTCGATGCTCGTGCTCGGCGGCAAGCTCAAGTTCAAGGAAAAGCTCTCGGCGCGCCTCGGCGACGTGCTGTCGAACCTCTACATCGCGAGCGCGATGCTCAAGCGCTACGAGGACATGGATCGCCCGGCGACCGACCAGCCGCTGCTCGCGTGGGCGTTCCACGATTGCGTGTGGCGCATGCAGATGGGCCTCGACGGCGTGCTGCGCAATTTTCCGGTGCGTCCGGTCGCGTGGCTGCTGCGCTTCCTCGTGTTCCCGTTCGGCCGTCGTGAAGTGCCGCCGTCGGATCGCCTCGGTCGCCGCGTCGCGGCGCTGCTCACCGCGCCGAACGAAGCGCGCGACCGCCTCACCGCCGGCATCTTCAGGACGCCGGCGCCGAACAATCCGGTCGGCCGCATGAACGCGCTGCTGCCCGAGGTGATCGCCGCCGAGCCCGTCGAGCGCAAGTTCCTCAAGGCGTCGAAAGCCGGCGAGCTCAAAGGCTACGACTACGCCGCGCAGCTCGCCGACGCCGAAGCGAAGGGCGTCCTCAGCAGCGCCGAAGCGGCGCTGCTCAAGCGCGTGCGCGAGGCGACGTTCGAGTTCATCTCGGTCGACGATTTCGACGCGGCGGATCTCGCGGCGGGCAAGCGGAGCAAGCCGGCGCTGCGCTCGGTCGCGTGAGCCGTTCGCCTCAGATCTCCGAATCGAACCCGTGACGAAACAGCCGCTCGTCCTGCGCCGCGCAGAACGCGACGTCGCCGAGCGCTAGCTCGCTCGCAGCCGCCGCCGTGTCGCTCGTCTGCACGTCGAGCGCGGCGAGCGTCGGCGTCCACGCGGCCGGTTGCGTCGGCGCATCGCTGCTCGTCGCGAACCCGGCGTAGTCGCCCTCGTCGCACAGGAGTCCCTCGCCGTCGTTCGAGACGCGAATCGCCGATTCGTAGACGAAGCCGTCCTCGTCGCGCAGCGCGCCGAGCGCGAGGAACAGGCCGCCGTCGCCGAACGCGAACGCGCCGGTCGGGAAGCTGATGTTCTCGGTGCCGTAGCGGCGTTGCGCGCCGATGGTGAAATCGGCGTCTAGCTTCATCAGCACCGAGCCGCGGTCCATGACCTCGCCGTTCGCTTCGCCGTACAGCAGCACGCCGCCGTCGCGCACGGCGACGTCCATCGCGTTGAAGAACGGGATCAGCGTGCGCGTCGCGGCCGGCGTGAAGTCGGCGGCGAGGCGGTGCAGGTAGAAGAAGTTCGGACCGAGCGACGCGCGCCGGCCGGCCAGCACCCAGCTGTCGCCGTCGCGCAGCAGGCGCTGCGGCTGCGCGCGCACGCCCACCGCCAGCGCGTGACCGACGAGCGTGGTCGACGCGAGCGCGCCGCCCACATCGAGCGTCGCGATGCCGTCCGACGACTCGAGCCCCGACGAGGTCGGGCGCTGCACTTCGACGAGCAGCGCCTGCGCGCCTGCGTCGATCGCCACGGCGTCGGCGATGCGCTCGCGCGCGTCGGGCGTGCCGAGCGTGCGCGGCGCGACGAGCGCGCCGTTCGAAAGATCGACGCCCGCGATGAACGCGTCGCCTGCGTCGAGCGAGCCGCCGTCGTCGTGCTGCACGATGCCCGCGACGACGGGCTCGCCCGCGGCGCCCTCGCGCAGCACCGCCGACTCGAACCAGAGGCCCGGCACGTCGAGGTGGCGGCTCCAGACGAGGCCGAGATTCGCGTCGAGGCGCGCGAGGATGAGCGTGCTCAGCGCGCCGAAGTCGCGATGGTCGTACTCGATGCCGAGCACGAGCACGTCGTTGCCGCCCTCGATCGGCGCGAGCGAGCGCGCCGACCACGAGAGGCCGTCGTCCGTCGCGATCGACACGGCGCGAACGCGCTCGCCGCCGGCCGTGCGCAGGATCAGGTACGGCGTCTCGCGAGTGTCGCCGTCGACGCGCGAGCCGAGCGTGAGCCAGCGGCCGTCGCGGCGGAACAGCGCGTCGGCGACCTTGACCTCGAGCAATCCGTCGCCGACGGACGCCGGCGACGCGAAGCGCTGCGATTCGGCGTGGCCGGGCGCGGCGAGCGCAAGCGAGAGCGCGCAGGCCAGGCCCGCGGAAATTCCACGTAATGTCATGCAAACCTCGTCAGGGGATGGAGCGGTCGCAGCTTAGCCGTCGCGCGAGTGGCGCCGGAAACGGCGAGCGGCGAGGCGACTGCGATGCGCGACGATACGTGCGCCAGCAAGCGCTGTCCGCGGCCATTCGCGGCGCGGCGTGCGCGCAATGGCGCTTGCTTCGTCGGCCGTTATGCGGTGAAGTTAATTTGGCCTCAGCCGAACGCCGAATCCGGCATGTCGAGGAGGCTCGCCGCGCCCGACCTGATCGCGGCCGCATGCGCGTGTCGCCGCGGCAGGATCCGCGCGAAGTAGAACCGCGCGGTGTGACGCTTCGCATCCGCGAACGCGGCCGGCTGCTTTGACGCCGCATCGACGCTCTTCGCCCAGAAATACGCGAGCGCGACGTAGCCCGAGAAGAAGAGGTAGTCGTACGCCGCGGCGCCCATCTCCTCGGGATTCGTCGCCGAGCGCCGCGCGACGTCCATCGTGACGTCGCTCCAGTCCTTCGCGGCGACGACGAGCGGGCCGACGAATTCGCCGAGCGCGGGATCGGTCGCGTGCTTCTCGCAGAATGCGCTGATCTCCTGCAGGAAGTGCTTGAGGCCCTCGCCCTGCAGCTGCATCACCTTGCGGCCGAGCAGGTCGAGCGCCTGGATCTGCGTCGTGCCTTCGTAGAGCGTCGTGATGCGCGCGTCGCGCGCGAACTGCTCCATGCCGTGCTCGACGATGTAGCCGTGCCCGCCGAAGATCTGCAGCGCGTGGTACGTGCATTCGATCGCGGACTCGGTGAGGAGACCCTTCACGATCGGCGTCAGGAACGACACGATCGAATCGGCGCGCGCACGCTCGGCGTGATCCGGCGAATGCTTGGCGATGTCCTCGTGCGCGTACGCGTAGAGCGCGAGCAGGCGGCAGCCTTCGGCCAGCGCCTTCTGCGTCAGCAGCATGCGGCGGATGTCCGGCTGCACGATCAGGGGATCGGCGGGCTTGTCCGGAAACTTCGCGCCCGAGAGCGCGCGCATCTGCAGGCGCTCGCGCGCGTACGCAAGCGAGTTCTGGTACGCGCGCTCGGTCAGCGAAAGGCCCTGCAATCCGACGGCGAGCCGCGCGGTGTTCATCATCGTGAACATCGCATTGAGCCCGCGATGCGGCTGGCCGATCAGCCAGCCTTCGGCGCCGTCGAAATTCATCGTGCAGGTCGCCGAGCCCTTGATCCCCATCTTGTGCTCGATCGCGCCGCAGGCGAGCGCGTTGCGTTCGCCGAGCGTGCCGTCGCGGCCGACCTTGAATTTCGGCACGATGAACAGCGAGATGCCCTTGACGCCCGCCGGCGCATCGGGCAGCCGCGCGAGCACGAGGTGCACGATGTTCTCGGTGAAATCGTGCTCGCCGGCGGTGATGAAGATCTTCGTGCCGCTGATGCGATAGCTGCCGTCCGCGTTAGGCTCGGCTTTGGTCTTGAGAAGACCGAGGTCGGTGCCGCAGTGCGGCTCGGTGAGGCACATCGTGCCGGTCCAGCGGCCGGCGACGATCGGCTTCAGGAACGCTTCGCGCTGCCAGTCCTCGCCGTGGTGCAGCAGCGCTTCGGTCGCGCCGTGCGACAGCATCGGATAGTTGCCCCACGACAGGTTCGCGGAATCGAGCATCTCCTTGATCGCGGCGCCGAGGACCTGTGGCATCTCCTGGCCGCCGAACGCGGCCGGCGCCGTGAGGCCGGCCCAGCCGTTCTCGACGTATTGCGCGTACGCTTTCTTGAAGCCCGCCGGCGTCTTGACGCTCGCGGTCGCGGCGTCGAAGTGACAGCCTTCCTGATCGCCGGTCTGGTTCAGCGGTGCGAGCACCTGCTCGGTGAATTTCGCCGCTTCGTCGAGCACCGCGTCGACGACGTCGCGCGTCGCGGCCTCGAAGCCCGGCAGGCGCTGGAACAGCGCTTCGACGCCGAGCACGTCGTACAGCGCGAAACGGATGTCCGCGAGCGGCGCAGCGTAGCGGGCCATGCGATGTCCTCAGCGCCAGGTGCCGGGCAGCCCCGGCGCGGGCGAGAGGCGGCTCGTGCGGTCGAACTTGAACGTCTCCTTCGGCTCGCTCGTGTCGATCGTGCCGTTGATCCGGTATTCGACGTCGCCGGCCGGGAGCTGCACGCTCGCGTGCAGCGTCGCATCGACCACGTCGACGCTGTTCGCCGGAATGTCGAGCTCGGGCTTGAGCTCGATCGTGCCGACGTCGGCGCCGGCGATGTGCAGCGTGCCGTGCAGCGCGGCGTAGTGCATCGGGATCGTCGAGTAGTTCTGGATGCGCAGCGTCACGCGCCACTGCCCGCCCGGCTGCGCGATGAGCTCCTGGATCGACACCGTCGAGGGCGTGACGCGCCGGACCGGTCCGCCGCCGCACCCGGCGATGAAAACGAACGCAAGCGCGGCGATGCAGTGACGCAACCTCATGGCGGCCTCGTGGCGGCGCAAATCGGGATCGCTAGCCTAGCGGGTTCGCGCGCGGCGGCATAGCGTAGGACTACCGGATCGCCGGGGACGTCAGGCGGTCTGAACGGCGGCCGGCAGATGGCGCGCGACGAACGCGTCGCGCGCGACCCGGCCGACGACCTGGCCGCCCGCGAGCAGCACGACTTCGTCGGCGAGCGCGGCGACTTCGTCGGCGTGATGCGTGACCAGCAGCGTGAACACGCCGAGCTCGCGCTTCAGGCGGCGCAGGTATTCCAGCACCTGCCGCCGCGCCTCGGCGTGCAGGCCGGTCAGCGGCTCGTCGAGCAGCAGCGCGCGCGGCTCGGCGAGCAGCGCGCGGCCGATCGCGACGCGCTGGCGCTCGCCGCCGGACAATGTCGCCGGCGCGCGCGCGAGCAGCGGCGCGAGCTCGAGCAGTGCGACGATCGCGTCGAATCCGCGCGCGACGGCATCGCGGCGCGGGCGTGCGCCGTACAGAAGGTTCGCGCGTACGTCGAGGTGCGGAAACAGGCGGCCGTCCTGGAACACGTAGCCGACGCGCCGCTCGGTGACCGGCACGTCGATGCCGGCGTCGCGATCGAACAGCACGCGATCGTCCAGCACGATGCGGCCGTGCAGAGGCGTGAGGAGGCCCGCGATCGCGTTCAGCACGCTGGTCTTGCCGGCGCCCGAATCGCCGAACAGCGCAAGCGTGCGCACGTCCGCGCGGAACGCGATGTCGAGCGCGAGATCGGCGAACGCGTGGCGCATCGCGAAGTCGATCATTCGTCGGATCTCCGCCTGAGCGCGCCGCCGGCGATCACGGTCGCGCTCGCTGCCGCCGCGAGCGCGACGAAGAGCGCGACGAGCGAGAGCCGCTGCACGCCCGGCATGCCGCCCGGCACGCTCAGGAGCTCGTAGATCGCGATCGGCAGCGTGCGCGTCTCGCCGGGAATGTTCGACACGAAGCTGATCGTCGCGCCGAACTCGCCGAACGCGCGCGCGAACGCGAGCACGCAGCCGGCCGCGATGCCGCGCATCGAGAGCGGCAGCGTGATCGTCGCGAAGCGCCGCCATGCACGCGCGCCGAGCGTTTCGGCGGCGGCTTCGAGGCGGCGGTCGACGCCGTCGAACGCGACGCGGATCGACAGCACGAGCAGCGGAAAGCCCATCACCGCTGCGGCGATGACGGCGCCGGTCCAGCGGAACGCGAACACGATGCCGATGTCGCCGAGCAGTCGGCCGAGCGGCGCGTTGCGGCCGAGCAGCGCGAGCAGCGCATAACCGGTCACGACCGGCGGCAGGATCAGCGGCAGGAAGAGGAGCGCTTCGAGCAGCGTGCGCCCGAAATAGCGCTTGCGCGACAGGACCCACGCGAGCGCGAGCGCCGCCGGCAGCGACAGCACGACGCTCAGCAGCGCGACGCGCAGGCTCAACGCCAGCGCGTCCCAGTCTCCCGGCGACAGCCAGCCGGTCATCTAGGTCCTGGGCGGCGCGTCGAATCCATAGCGGCGAAAGATCGTCTGCGTCGCGGGTTCGCGCAAGAGGCCGAGCAGCTTGCGCGCGGCCGGCGTGTCGTGATCGCCGAGGACGGCCGCGGGATAGACGATCGGTGCGTGCGAGGCCGCAGGGAACGTGTCGACGACACGCACGGCCGGCTCCGACTGCGCGTCCGAGCGGTAGACGACACCCAGGGGCGCCTCGCCCTTTGCGACGAAATTGAGCGCCGCGCGCACGTTGTCGGCCGAAACGATGCGCTTCTCGATCGAGTCCCAGACGCCGAGCGAGGTCAGCGACGCCTTCGCGTACTTGCCGGCCGGCACGCTGTTCGGCTCGCCGAGCGCGAGGCGGCCGTCCTTGCCGAGCGCGCCGAGGAGATCGAACTTCGGTGCGATCGCGAGCTTGACGGTCGAGTCCTTGGGCGCGACCAGCACCAGCGCATTGCCGAGGAGGTCGACGCGCGTGTCCTTCACGATCTTGTTCTTCTCGGCGACGGTGTTCATCCAGTCCTCGTCGGCCGAGATGAAGAGCGCAGCCGGCGCGCCGGCTTCGATCTGGTGCGCGAGCTGCGAGCTTGCGGCGTAGCTCGCCTTGATCTCGCCGATCGCCTTGGCGTCGGGCGTCGCGATGATCTCGTCGAGCGCAGGCTTGAGGCTCGCCGCGGCGAAGATCAGGAGCTCGTCGGCCGATGCCGGCTGCGATGCGACGAGCGAAACGACGAGCGCGAGAATCGCGCCCAGAAAGCGGTTATGCCTCATGACAGCGTTCTCCGGGAGTTGACGAAAGCGCCGCCGCGGCGCGTGAATGCGCTTCCAGCAGCGGAGGCGGATCGATGAGAGCGAGCGAGGTTGCGAAGGTGGTGCGCGTGCGCTTCAACCTCGCGCCGGGCATCGCGCTCGGCCCGGGCAAGGCGGACCTGCTCGAAGGCATCCGCGAGACCGGCTCGATCGCGGCCGCGGGACGGCGCATGCGCATGAGCTACAAGCGCGCGTGGCAGCTCGTCGACGAGCTCAACCGCCTGTTCGACACGCCGCTCGTCGCGGCGAGCAAGGGCGGCTCGGGCGGCGGCGGCGCGTCGCTGACGCGCGCCGGTGCGGACGTGCTCGCGCGCTACCGTCGCATGCACGCGGCGTGCTGTGCGGCGGTCGCGAAGGATCTGGCGGCACTCCTGAAGCATCGGTCCCCGGCAGCCGATTGACGCAGGTCAAGGCGCGTGGCCCCGTAGTTCGATATAGTCTGACGGAAATATCGACGGTTGTCGCGGGCGAATCGCACGCGGGCATGTCGATACAACGACGCATCAGTTCCGGCCGCACCCGCGAATCCGGAGGATGCATCGGACGCTGCGACCGGAGCGACTCGATGGGGATCGTCAAGCTAGCCGTGTGCGCCACGCTCGCCGTCTCGGCGAGCTCCGCTTTCGCCTACAGCTGGGAGGACTGGCCGACACACTACACCTTCGGCGACGGCACCGACCTCGGCCTCGTGCTGACCTACCGCTACGACGTCAACAATTTCAGCGACGACGAGAAGCCCGACGGCAGTCACGCCTTCGAGGATTCCGCGACCAACAAGCGCAAGGAGCTCGGCCTCACGCTGAAAAAGAAGGGCGTCTACGACGCGATCGTCGACTACGAATACCAGGGCAAGACCTGGCTCGACACCAACGTGCGCTTCTACTCGAAGGCGTTCTTCGGCGAGGACTACGGCGCGTTCCGCTTCGGTTATTCGAAGACGCCGGTGTCGTTCGAAGGCGTGACGTCGACGAAGGCGACGGCGTTCCTCGAGCTGGCACTGCCGGCGCAGGCGATCTTCGAAGGCCGCCGCACCGGCATCGACTGGGCGTTCGAGCGGCCGCAGTACATCGTCAACCTCGGCTACTACTGGGGCCAGGACCTGCTCGGCGACAACGACGGCACGACGTTCGGCGGGCGCGTCGCGTGGACGCCGCACAAGGCAGCAGGCGACGTCATCCACCTAGGCATCTCCGCTTCGCGCGAGGATCGCGACAGCACGACCGACGGCCTCGGCATCGAGCACGCGCCGAGCGTGCGCATTTCGACGCCGCCGGAAGCGGGCCTGACGCCGGTGCGACTGGTCGACTCCGGCACGCTCTCGAAAGCCGATCGCGTCGACCGCGGCGGTCTCGAGGCGCTCTGGATCGGCGGACCGTGGTCGGTGCAGGCCGAGCTCCTGCGCGCGGACGTCTCGCGCCAGGGCAATCCCGATTTCGAGGCCGACGGCGGCTACGTCTTCGGCAGCTGGATCGTCACCGGCGAATCGCGGCCGTACACGAACGGCTACACCAACAACGTCGTGCCGAAGGGCAGGTGGGGCGCGTGGGAGCTCCTGCTGCGCTACAGCGAGCTCGATCTCGACGACGGCCCGATCACCGGCGGCAAGGAGCACGACTGGACGCTCGGCGCGAACTGGTATCTCACCAAGTACTTCAAGTTCCAGGCGAACTACATCAAGGCGTACAGCGACAAGGGCAACCTCTCGCTCGATCCGACGATCTTCGAGTTGCGCGCGCAGATCTATTTCTGATATCTCGCGTGCTGACGGTCGGGAAGCGAGGGTCGGTCATGACACGCAATCTTCTCCGCGGCGCGTGCCTCGCGTTGCTGCTCGCTTTCGCGGTCGAGCGGGTTTGCGCCGAAGACGCCGCGGTCATCGCCGCCGGCGGCGAGATCGCCAAGCCGCTCGAGCTCACGGCCGCGGATCTCGCGCAGCTCCCGCACACGCGCGTGCACGCGAAGGCGCACGACGTCGAGGGCGACTACGACGGCGTCCTGCTCAGCGTGCTGCTGCGCGCGCTCGGTGCGCCGAACGGCGAGGCGCTGCGCGGACCGAATCTCGCGCTCTACGTGCGCATCCGCGGCGCCGACGGCTATCGCGCCGTGTTCGCGCTCGGCGAGCTCGACGCGTCGATCGGCAACGCCAACGTGATCCTCGCCGACCGCCGCAACGGCCAGCCGCTCGACGCGAACGAAGGCCCGTTCCGCATCGTCGCGGCCGGCGACAGGCGGCCGGCGCGCTGGGTGCGCCAGGTCGTCGCGATCGACGTGCTGAAGGCGCCGGACTAGCGCGCGGGCGGCTTGCCGCGCAACGCGCGCAGCGAAGCGAAGAATTCGCGCATGACCCCGCGCAGGCGATCGGCGCCCGCGCGGCCCCAGTCGCGCTGCAGCTCGCACGCGAGCGAGAGCACGGTGACCGGCGTCGCGCCGGACTGGATCATGCGCTGCATGGCCGCCTCGTGCGACGTGCGCGTGACGCCGCCGATCGCGTCGACGACGAAATAGACCTCGTAGCCCGCATGGATCGCGTCGATCGCCGGAAACGCGACGCAGACTTCGGTCCAGAGTCCCGCGAGGATGAGCTTGCGCCGGCCCATCTTCTCGACGGCGGCGCGGAAGTCCGGGTCTTCCCACGAGTTCATCGTCGTGCGGTCGATCTCCGGCACGCCGGGCAGCGCATCGCGCAGCTCCTTGTTCGTCGGGCCCATGCCGTGCCGGACGTAGACGGTGCTGAGCACGACCGGGAGCTCGAACGCGGTCGCGACGTGGCCGAGCGTGGTCACGTTCGAGAGCAGCTCGTCGTGCCCGATCGAGCCGACGCCCGCGTACTGGTCGGGCTGGTAGTCGATGAATGCGATGACCGCGTTCTGCGGCGTGATCAGCGCATCGCGCTGGGGATCGCGGATCGGCGTGACGTCGGACATGTCGTTCCTCCACGGCGCGAGTGCTCGCGCGGCGCCGGTCGCAGGATTCGTACGCTGGATCGATCGCGGCGGCGCTCGCGCTCGTCGCAACCGGCCGCGTACGATCCTCTCACCGCACGATGACGCCAACAAGCCGTGCCGTTGCCCCCTTTGCTAGCATCGCCCGAATGTCCGACGCCGCCTTGAAAATCCTGCAGACCGTCTTCGGCTACCCCGCGTTCCGCGGCGAGCAGCAGGCGATCATCGAGCACGTCGCCGGCGGCGGCGATGCGCTGGTGCTGATGCCGACCGGCGGCGGCAAGTCGCTGTGCTACCAGCTGCCGGCGCTGCTGCGCGAGGGCACCGCGATCGTCGTCTCGCCGCTGATCGCATTGATGCAGGATCAGGTCGACGCGCTGCGCCAGCTCGGCGTCGAGGCTGCGTTCCTGAACTCGAGCCTCGATGCGCTCGCGCAGCGCGACGTCGAAGTCCGCTTCGCCGGCGGCAAGCTCAAGCTCCTCTACGTCGCGCCGGAGCGGCTCCTGACCGAGCGCTGCCTCGAGATGCTCGCGCGCGCGAAGGCGTCGCTGTTCGCGATCGACGAGGCGCACTGCGTCTCGCAATGGGGCCACGACTTCCGGCCCGAGTACCGCCAGCTCACCGTGCTGCACGAGCGCTTCCCGGCCGTGCCGCGCATCGCGCTCACGGCGACCGCCGATGCGCCGACGCGGCGCGAGATCGTCGAGCGGCTCGCGCTCGACGGCGCGCGCCAGTTCGTCGCGAGCTTCGACCGGCCGAACATCTGCTACCGCGTCGTCGAGAAGGACGAGGCGCGCCGGCAGCTCAAGGATTTCCTCGCCGGGCACGCCGGCGAGTCCGGCATCGTCTACTGCCTGTCGCGGCGCAAGGTCGAGGACACCGCCGAGTGGCTCAACCAGCACGGCATCGCCGCGCTCCCGTATCACGCCGGCATGGACGCGGCGGATCGCACGGCGAACCAGCAGCGGTTCCTGCGCGAGGACGGCATCGTGATGGTCGCGACGATCGCGTTCGGCATGGGCATCGACAAGCCGGACGTGCGCTTCGTCGCGCATCTCGACCTGCCGAAGAGCATGGAAGGCTACTACCAGGAGACCGGCCGCGCGGGCCGCGACGGGCTCGCCGCCGATGCGTGGCTCTGCTACGGGCTCGGCGACGTCGTGACGCTGGCGCAGCTCATCGCGCAATCCGAATCCGGCGACGAGCGCAAGCGCACCGAGCGCGGCAAGCTCGACGCGCTGCTCGCCTACGCCGAGACGACGGTCTGCCGCCGGCGCCGGCTGCTCGCGTACTTCGGCGAGACGTACGACCGCGACTGCGGCAACTGCGACAACTGCCTCGATCCGCCCGAGACCTGGGACGCGAGCGTCGTCGCGCAGAAGGCGCTGTCGTGCGTCTATCGCACCGGCCAGCGCTACGGCGTCGGGCATCTCACGGCCGTGCTGCGCGGCGAGGACGACGACCGCGTGCGCTCGCTGCGCCACGACGCGCAGAGCACGTTCGGCATCGGCGCCGATCTCGACAAGCAGCAGTGGCGCGGCGTGTTCCGCCAGCTCGTCGCGGCGGGACTGCTCGCGACCGACGACGAGGGCTACGGCACGCTGCGCCTCACGAGCGCATCGCGCGACGTGCTGCGCGGCGCGACGCCCGTGTACCTGCGCCGGGAAGCCGACCGCAGCCAGCGCCGCGCGGCGCGACGCAAGACGCGCGGCGATCGCGCCGCGGCGAGTCTCGACATCGCGCCGCACGAAGCGCCGCTGTGGGACGCGCTGCGCGATCTGCGCGGCCGCCTCGCGCGCGAGCAGGGCGTGCCGGCGTACGTGATCTTCCACGACGCGACGCTGCTCGCGATGCTGCGCGAGCGCCCGCGCACGCTCGATGCGATGGCCGCGATCAGCGGCGTCGGCGAGCGCAAGCTCGCGCGCTACGGCGAAGCCTTTCTCGGCACACTGAACGCGCCGGCTTCGTAACGTCGAATGGCACCCGCTGTTTCCGCGGCGAAAACGTGGAATTTCGCACGTCGATCATGTGGCGCGTGCAACGCGACGTCGTGTCTCAAACACCTGCGCATCAGCGTTCTTCGGGCAGCGGATCGGACGATTCGTGACGTGCCCGGAGCCAAGGGAACTCCGGGCGATCCACCACCGGAGGAGACATGACGAAGCAAGGAATCTCGATTCACGTCCATGCGCAGCGGATGCGCCCCCTCGCAATGGCGCTCGCGGGAATCTGCGCCGTGTCGGCATCGTTCGCCGATGCAGCCGTGCGAACGCCGGACCTGCACGACCTCGCCGCGCGCCTCGGCGCGACGATCCTTTCGGTACCGCCGGCGCACGCCGACGCCGTCGTGAGCAACTGCGACGACAGCGGTCCCGGCAGCCTGCGCGACGCGGTCGCGAATGCGGCGACGGACGACGAGATCGATCTCTCGGCGCTCACCTGCAGCCGCATCTCGCTGACCACCGGCGCGATCGTGATCCTGCAGAACAATCTCGCGTTCCAGGGGCCTGGTGTCGGCAACCTCACGATCGACGGCGGGCTCGCGAGCCAGGTGCTCTATCACGCCGGCGCCGGCACGCTGATCGTCAACGATCTTTCGATCGAGAAAGGATTCAACTATCGCAGCGATGGTCCGGCGCTCGGCTCGTGCATCCACACGCAAGGCAACGTGCTCGCGACCAACGTGCACGTCAGCACCTGCAACGCGGTCAGCGTCGGCTCGAATCCGGCGCTCGGCGGCGCGATCTGGGCCGGCGGCATCGTGCAGCTCCAGAACAGCCGCGTCACGACGAGCGAAGCGCAGGCGGCCGGCAGCGGCTACGCGAGCGGCGGCGGCATCTACGCGAACCAGGGCTTCGTCGGCATCTACTCGACGGTCGCTTACAACGTCGCGATCGGCCAGAGCGCGACGCCGTCGTTCGGCGGCGGCGTGTTCGCGCGCGGCGGATCGCTGGTCGTCGGCTCGACCGTGTCCGGCAACCAGTCGGCGCGCATGGGCGGTCTCGCGTTCGCCGACAACGGCGGCGCGACGTCGGCTCTCGTCAACAGCACCGTGTCGGGCAACACGGCGACGCTGATCGGCGGCGTCTATTCGCGCGGGCCGCTCAACATCTACAACAGCACGGTCGCTTTCAACACCTCGCACCAATGGACCGACGGCACGTCGTATTTCGGCGCCGGCGTTTTTGTCGGCGTCGGCGGCGAGATGGACAGCTCGATCCTCGCCAACAACGTCAACGACGCCGCGCCGTTTCCGACGACCGATCTCACCGGCAAGCCGGGCTCGGGCTTCCTCGGCGGCCACAACAACGTGGGCCTGTGCGGCGTGCCGTGTCCGGTCGACACGTCGAACGACGATCCCGGCCTGCATCCGCTGGCCGACAACGGAGGCCTCACGCTGACGCACGTCCCGACGCCGGGCGTCTGGGACACCTTCGGCGGCACGAATCCGCTCGGGCTCTCTTTCGATCAGCGGGGAGCGGGCTTCCCGCGCCTCTCGACCGGCGACTTCCCGGAGATCGGCGCGCTCCAGCTCAACTCGGACATCATCCTCGCGAACGGCTTCAACTGACGCCGTCGCGAAGCGTCATGGCGCCGCGACGGCAACGTCGCGGCGCCTTTTCAATCACGGACTGCAACCCGCAACGGCCGGCGAAACGCGCACGAGCGGGATCGAGCCCTGGCGTCCGCTGTTCGCACCGCCGGTGAAGTGGTACGTCAGCGTCGCGCCGGTGCAGCCGGTGAACGCGATGCTCGCCGTGCCGACCTGCGTCGTCGTGACCGTGGCCGCGTGATCGAACACGCCGCCGCTGCTCTCGAAGATCGCGATGTTGCCGATCGTCGCGACGCCCGGCGTGTACGACGCCTGCATCGAATACCAGCGCTGGCTCGCTGCGCCGCCGATCTGCGCGCCGTTCAGCGCATAGGTGTACCACGCGACGAACAGCGTGCCCCCAGTCGGATCGAGATCGAACAGGAGACCCTGGCCGCTCGTCGCCGGGTCGTACCACGCGCCCGACAGGAGATACGACGGCGGCGCCGGCGTGCCGCCGCTCGACGAGCAGGACACGTTCGAGCCGAGGCGCGTCAGCGGAATCGTGCCGTTGCGGCCGCTGCCGTCGCTGAAAGCGTATTCGAGCGTGCCGTGCGTGCAGTCGCTGAACGCGAACGTCGCCTCGCCGACACTGGCGACGCCGACGTTCGGCGGCGCCGCGAAGTTGCCGCCTTCGGAGCGGTAGATCGGCATCGTCGCCGACGCGGCGCCGGAATCGACTTCGCCCTGCACGCTGTACCAGCGCTGGCCGCCGGCGGCGCTCGTATCGAACGTGAACCAGCCGCCGAACATCAGCCCGCGACCGGGGCCGTAGAAATCCGGCGCGACCTGCATGACGACGCCCTGGCCGCTCGTCGCCGGGTTGTACCATGCGCCGGTGAGGCCGACCTGATCGAGATCGAACGCGGCGCTCGATCCGCTCCAGCTCGCGACGAGATTCGCGGCGTCGACGGAGCCGAGGCCGGTCGCTTCGTCGTAGCCGGTGCCGACCATGTAGCCCGCGAGGCCGCCGGAAAGCCCGCTCGGGCCCGGCGTCGAGTTGTTGCACAGGCTCGGCGTCGCGAGCGTGCAGCCGGACACGCCGCTCGACGCGACGGTCACGTCGTGGAACACGCCGTTGCCCGGGCTCTGCGCGAGCTGGTAGAGCCGCGGATTGAGATTGCCCTGCGCGCTGCCGGTCTTCTGGTTGAGGATCGCCGCGATGCCGGCGATGCCCGGCGCCGACGCCGACGTGCCGCCGCCCGCGATGAACGAGAACGAGCCGCTCGTCGCGACCACGCACGAGCCGTTCGCCGCGGCCATGCACGTGAAATAGCCTTCGTGCGTCGAGGCGTGCAGCGACACGTCGGGCGTGTAGCGGCCGTTCGCGCCCGGCACGCCGGGACCGGTCTGCCACGACGGCTTCGGCAGGTACGCGCTGATGCCGCCTCCCGACGACGCGAGCTGCGGCGTACCGTGGCTGTTGAGCGGCTCGTTCCACGCGCCTTCGGGGATATAGCCGATCGCCGAGAGGAAATTCGCGGCGTTGGTCGAATGCCAGTACGCGGCCGGATTTTCCGAATCGGCGAACTCGGTGCCGCCGACGCAGGTGACGTACTGCGAGGAGCAGAGGATGTTCGTGCTCTTCGGCTCGCCGGGCTGCGGCGCCGAGTCGAGCGCCGCGCAGCCGGCGACGCCGGCGTCGCCCGACGCTACGAACACCGAGATGCCTTCGGCCGCGGCCTGCCCGAAGAAATCGTCGAGCGATTCGGCGACCGCGCGGCTGTTGTCGGCCTCGCACGACGTGAAGCTGATGCTGAGCACCTTCGCCGGCGGCGGATCGTGGTCGATCGCGTAGTCGATCGCGATGTTGATGCCGTCGATGCTGTTGGTGTCGTCGCTGACGATGAGATCGATCGCCGCGCCCGGCGCGACGCTGCCGACGCGCTGCACGTCGAGCGTCGCCTCGGCCTGGTCGTTGAACGCGTCGCTCGGATTGCCGCAGGTCGACGACGACGTGTCGCTGCAGGTCGAGAGCGGCGAGCCGGGATCGGTGCCGTCCGGCGGAACCGTCACGACGGGATCGCTGCCGCTGACGCCGGCGAGGCTCTGGAAGTGGTCGATATCCGGCTGGTAGACGCGCGCGCGGCCGACGACCGCGATGTGCTGACCGCTGCCGCGCAGGTTCTGCTGATAGAGCGGCGTCAGGTTGTAGATGACCGCGAAGTCGGCCGGGAAGATGTTGTACTGGCAATCCTGTCCCGCGCCGGGGCAGTACGTGCCCGCGGGCTCGGGCGATGCGGCACGGCTCTGCATCGGCGCCGTCAGGTGCAGCGACGGGCGGTAGCGCACGGTCTGGAGGCCCGCGATCGAGGCGACGGCGTCGGCGAACGCAGCGGGGATCTCGGCGTCGGACGCGTTCGCGATGCGCTTTTCGTTGCCGGTCTGGTAGTAGCGCAGCGCAGTCCGGAACGCCGCGACGACCGCAGCCGCGCTGCCGCTGAAGCGGATGCGCGTGCGGCTGTTCGAGACCGAATCGACGCTGAGTCCCTGCGCGTGCAGCCAGCCCGAGATCGCATCGAGATCGTGCTCGGTCGCGCCGAAGCGCTCGCCGACTTCGCGCGGCGACAGCCACCGGTGATAGTTCGGCGACGCCGGATCCTGCTGCTCGCGGATCAGCTGCTCGAACGCCTGCTGCCGCTCGGGCGAGCGCTTGAGCACGACGCTGAGCTGCGTCAGCGGAAGATCGTCCGGCACGGCGCCGACGTCCTGTGCCGGCGAGATCCACGCGGCGCGCGGCTCGCCGAGGCTAATGCGCTTGTCGGGATCGACGTTCGCGACGATGCGGTCGTTCGACGGCGCGGTCGCGGCGGCGAGGGCGTGGCCGCACGCGAACACCGCGAGCGAGAGGAAGAACAACGGACGCTTCGACATGGGCGGCTTCCCTGCAGTGACGGGCGAGGCGACGCGCGAACGCGCCGCGGTGAAGCGAGCCGGCGCGGCGCTCAGACCGCGCCGCTCTCGCGCGGGTTCCCGATGGACGTGTAGCGCGGCGGCGCGCGGTCGAGGAATCCTAGCGCGTGGCACCAGCCCATGACGTGAACGCCTTTCGCGATCTGCTCGTCGCGGATGCGGTCGCGCAGCTCGATCATGCGCGTCCAGTGCACCTTCGGGCGGTAGTGGTGCTCGGCGTGGTAGCCGTTGTAGAGCCACGTCCAGTTGTAGAGTTTGTTGTACGTGCTGACGCCCCACGCGATCGGCGTGTCGGGATCGCCCTTGAAGTGCTCGTAGTAGCCGTTCAGCGACGACAGCGAGTGGCCGAAATAGTAGAACGGCACCAGCGCGAGGAACGCGCGCCAGTCGTAGGCGAGGCAGGCGAGATAGATCGCGACGACAGTCGCGATCTCGATGCGGATCCAGCGCGCGAGATGCGGGTGCTTTTCCTTGAGGCGCGTGTAGCACTCGCCGATGTCGTCGCGGAAGTAGCTGTAGAACGTGTACGTCCACGGACTTTCCGGCTTGCCGTTCTCACCATGGCGGTAGATCGACAGCGGATCGATCGTCGTGCCATTCGCGCCGATGCGGTCCATGTTGCCGACGTGATGGCGCAGGTGCACGTGGTGATAGAACTCCTGCGAGAAGCCGTCGGTCAGCGACAGCACGAAGCTGTAGATGCGGTTCAGCGCCGGCGAGACGAAGAATGCGTTGTGGATGAAGTTGTGGCTGACCGAGTTGATGCTCCACGAAATGGAGATCGAATAGACCAGCGCCAGCGGAATCCAGAGCCACCACGGCGTCGCGTGGAAGCCGAAGAAGAGAAATGCGACGAACGCCAGATGGCCGAGGCCCATCAGCACCGGCACGACGTCCCACGCCGTGTGCGCGAAGAACGTCGGACGGATTGTCATCGCTTCTCGATTCATGAATGCTTGCTGGGCAGGGCCGCGAGCGCGCTATCTTAACGCGTCCGCCGCGCGGTCCGGATTCGAGACTATGGGGATCGCCTTTCTCAGCGCTTTCGTCCGCACATGCCGCATCGGCGGCGCGGCGGCGCTCGCCTGTCTGCTCGCGGCCTGCGCGGCGGCGCCGGTCCCGACGGCGCCCGACGATGCACCCGCGGCTTGGCGTCACCGGCCGGCGGACGAGGCGGCGCTCGGCCCCGCGCCCGATCTTCGCGGCTGGTGGCATGCGTTCGGCGATACCGAGCTCGACCGTCTCGTCGAGCGTGCGCTCGCCGGCAACCTGATGCTGCAGCAGGCGCGCCAGCGCATCGTCGCGGCGCGAGCCATGGCCGGCCGCTCGTCGACCGAGTTCAAACCGGAGGTCGGCGCGCACACGCTTGCCGAGCCCGCGCCCGATTCGAGCGCGAGCTACTTCCAGTTCGGATTCGACGCGAAGTGGGAATTCCCGCTGTTCGGCCGCGGCGAGAGCATCGCGCGCATCGCCGACGCCGACGTCGGGCTCGCCGAGAGCGACGCGATGGCTGCGCGCGTCACGGTCGTTGCCGAAACGGTGCGCGTCTACGTCGAGCTTCGCGCGGCGGAGCATCGGCTCGATGTCCTCTCGCGCATCGCCGAAGCCTCGCGCGCGAAGAGCGTGCTGATCGCGACGCGCGCGAAGCTGCAGCTCGCAAGCGCGTCGGACATCGCGGGCAGCGACGCCGAGCACGCGGCGGCCGATGCCGCGCTCGTCGAGCCGCACCTCGCGATCGACCGCTGCCGTCAGCAGCTCGCGGTGCTGCTCGGCGAAAGCGAGCCCCAGGCAAGCGACGTCGGCGACGCGAAAACGCAATTGCGGCTCGATGCGTTCCGCATCGCCGAAGCGCCGGCCGATCTCTTGCGCACGCGCCCCGACATCCGTCGCGCCGAGCTTTCGATCCTCAAGGCCGCCGGCGAGCTCGGCATCGCGCACGCCGATCTCTATCCACGCCTCGCACTCGGCGGTTCGCTGACGTATTCGTCGCGCATCGTCGGGCACACGGAGCTCGCCGACACCGACAGCGTCGTCTCGATCGGCCCGCTGATCGACGTGCCGATCTTCGACTGGGGCGCGCGCCGCGCCGTCGTCGATGCGCGCGACGCGGAGCTCCAGGCTGCGGTGATCGCGTACCGGCAGGCCGTGCTCGAAGGCGTCGCCGAAGTCGAGACCGCGCTCGCGACGCTCGAGCGCCAGCGCGAGCGCGCCGGCGATCTCGATCGCGCGGTCGCGGCGCTCGAGCGCGGCGACACGGCGGTCGCGACGTTGCGTCGCGTCGGCCTCGCCGACGACGTCGATCGGCACGCGGCGACGACGGCGATGCTGAAGGCCGAGCTCGACGCCGCCGCGGCCGAGGAAGCGCGCAACCTCGCGTTCGTCGCGCTCTACAAGGCGCTCGGCGGCGCGCCGCTGCCGGCTTCGTGATGGTTCCGCTCGCGCG
>Ga0126377_10000820_pt1 | contig 19604 bp, 11 predicted proteins | sample PanSoiMetPlot_22_FD_92647 | JGI IMG/M metagenome (GOLD analysis project Ga0126377, IMG submission 92647) | Tropical forest soil microbial communities from Panama - MetaG Plot_22 | ecosystem: Environmental > Terrestrial > Soil > Tropical forest > Bulk soil | place: Panama | collected 2016-02-17 | reverse complement strand
GTTGTTTGTCCCGGTACTGACTCTTCCGGCAACCCAGCGCACCCGAGTCTCCAACACGATCTTGTCGATCGGGGCACCGCCGACGCGGAAGAAGACGTTGTTGTGCAGCTCCAGACTTTCAATACCTTCGAAGATCTCAATGCCGGGACTTGTTTGACCCTGGCGGAGGATAAACGTGTTGTTTACAAAGCGATAGCGACCATCAGTGTGACCAGTGCCATCGCCACCAACCCGAGCCATTCTCGTTCCCTGGGTGGCAATGTGTTGGAAGACGTTTCCCACCACATCGGAGTCCTCACGAGCGGTATCCGTTGAGACCTTCTTATTCCCGTGTGGATCTGGTCCAATCAACTCGATCTCACCATAAAAGCCTCCCGAGACCCAGTTGTAGTAAATCTCGTTGCGTTCCGCCCGGCTCTTGATGTTATTCCCACCGTTTTGATCGTGCAGATAGCAGTACTGCATGCGGAACACAGAGCCGGGATGGGCAAACTCGTCCGTGGCCATGTAAACCGGATGCTGACCAGTTCCATTCCCGCAGTGATAAACCTCGACGTATTCCATCAACAGTGAACCCGAGTCTGTATCAGCGCCCAGGATTCCGTGAGCCGGGCAATCGTGGACCACGCAATCACGTAACGTGATGTCGTGCGCATGGTGATAGATCCCGCGAAAGCTACCGCCGGTAACATCGAAACCTTCGAACACATAATGATCTGATAGACGAAACTCGACCGTGTTTGTCCCTCCGGCGATTACTGGTCTCAGACCATTTACGCGCAGGCCTCGGATCGTGATCTTGTTCACGTCCGTTCCGGGTCGAGTAAAGATCAAGTCGCCGGGATAGGTGCTGTTGCCGTCCACCTCGGCGATGTCTCCCGGGTTTAGCAGCGGGGCGACGTCCTGCAACTTTTTGTACGTTCGGGTTGGTCCAACTTGATAAGTGATCGAATATGCTGTGCTACAGCAAGCAGCGACGAGGAAAAGTGTGACGATGAGGTGCTTCATGGATTCTCCTTTTCTACGCAAGGACCAAATGACATTTCCTACGGCTATTTCGTACTCTGCTTCGCGATCGCCTGCGCGAGTTTGTAGCGAGCACGTGCATAGTCATTTCCAGCTTCGGAAAAACCTATAGCCGGCCCTGAATCGGAAAAAACATGGGGGACCACTGATTGGAGAAGTTCGTCAACCAGAGAATCAAGCTTCAACTTGCGCGCCAGGGTGAGATATTGGTGGTCCTGCAAGCCACGACGAAGGTTTGCCAGCTGAACTGTGGAAATCGGTCCAGCTATGCCCCGATCTTCTTGCGGGTGAAGCTTGTCCTCGCCGGGATAGATAAGAACGCCGTCGCCATTTATGTATCCCTGATCCTCAAGTGGTTTGTTCGGTTGACCGCGATTGTCGAAGGTTATCGGATTTGCCCAAACGTTCTGCTTCCGTTCACCTACCTTTTGACGGTTGTGCTGCCAGTGCACTCCTTCCCAGTAGAAGTAATTGTCGACACCGTGTTTGAAGCAGGCCCAGATCGTAGCGCGCGCGTCTGTAGCTGGTGCATCGATGACGATCGCTCCAGCCGCAGGGCGACCGCCGTTGTAGATCCAGTACTTGTGTCCTCGACGGCGCTCTTCATCGGCGCGTTTGATGTCGTAGCCCAGTGGCCCAGTGTCCCAGATGTCGATCGCCCCGTCGAGGTCCTTCACATAATGTTTTGTTACAAAGGTGGGAAGAGCTTTACCTGGTCCCGGGTTGGTGTGAACGTTATCCGCGAGTTGGCGAATATATTTGTACCGTGAGGGCCCTGGCTCATCGGGTAAATACAGAAAGGTTAGCGCATTGGGAAAATTTTCCCGAAGGAACGTGACCCAACTATCAGCTTCACCCCAGGCACTCGATCGCTCATCGAAAAGTTTTCCTGGACCATAGAAGGTGCGGGGGATGATCTGATTTCCCACATTTTCACCCGGCCCTTCATATCCACGAGCCCGGGAAAAGTCAGTCCCATCAAAACGTGAGCGCACTGCTTCCACTTTAGCCCTGTCGTAATCATGCACCAGTTCAATGCGTTGGCGATGGGCAAAGCGGTGATACTCAGCATCCAGATCGCGGCCTTGATATAACTTTGGTTGCAGGCTCTCGTAATAGACCATCGCCTGCATACTGTTCTGATCGGGAAGAGTGAAATCAAAAAGTTCTAATTCAATCGGAAGCGAGTGCTTCTCTCCGTCCGCGTTAACAGTCACCGTTCCGTTATACCTACCGGCAGGCAGATTTCGGTTTGTATAAATCTCCACCCAGACTGCTTGATTCGATCCGGCCGGTACGCTCAGCGGGAACCCTCCTCGTCCTGTCCGTGCATTTTCTGGCACCAACTGGACCGGCTTCCAACCGGTGGGATCTTTTGGAGCGGCCGGCGATCCAGGCTTGTAGACCCACTCGGCATGCGACGGTGTTTCTACATTCATGTAGTTGAGGGAGAAGATTTGAATCGGACGCTGAACGTAGATCGTGGGATCAAGTTGTGGTGCGAGATAAGTGATTTTCGCAGGCCCATCCGATTGTCGTAACTCGGGTAACGCGACCAGGAGTTTGTTGATTCCGTCTTTGTCAGCTTCAACAACGATTTGAAAGGCGATGATTTCATTGCGGGCGCCAAAGATTTTGATCTTGTGTCCGTCCCAGGCTGAGTTGGAGCCCTTGTTCGGATTCTTCAGGTCGTCACGTTCAATTTTCTCCCCATCATTGACGGCCCAGATCGATTGGACCGAAGCAATTGTGGTCGCAGCAAATCCGAAAAAAGTAACTACCAGACTGACAATACTCAGCATCCACCGATTACGCAGATTACCCAGATTCTTTGGACGATAATCGGTCTGGTTCATTTCTTAAATCAGCGTAATCTGCGCAATCGGCGGATGAATTTAATTACCTATCTATCGATCACTGGCTCCGTCTTAATAACCGGTGGCTCCGATCGAACCTCACCCGTCTCAGCGGGTACTCGACCAGCGGCGATGAACGCTAACCCAACTAGCGTTGTAACAACCGCGTAAATTCCCACAATCAAGCGATTACGACCCGCGGAACTCGCGATTACCAGAAGGAAACAAGCCAACCCCATTCCAGTTGTGACCTTCCCCACCAGCGCTAACTGTCCGCGTCCCGAAACTCCGCTCTCTCCCAACTCCGTCGTTGTGTCTATCGGTGTTGCCAGTTTTTGAAAGAAGGCGTCAACCCGACGCGCAAACTCGCCGCTGGGCTTTACTAACAACACCGGAACGAAAAACGCGATCGTTGTAGTGACAGCGGGAATACGAATCAAGTATGTCTCATTGAGACCCATGCCGAGATAGCGGTTAAGGTAGAAGTTGACGAACAGCGATGTGATTGCGCCAACGACGTACGCACAAACCGCTGACCACCATGGTCCACCCTTCGCAAGAAATCCATAGAGGAGCGGCAGGCCCAGGGGAATCAGGAACATTGATTCAAGAATGAAGAGCAAGGTAAAGATCCCGGTCGCACCCTGGGCAAAAAGAAGGGCGACGCAAATAATGACCAGACCTACTCCCAGCGAAGTTAGGCGACTCGCCGTCAGCATGTGGCGATCGGATGCATCGCGGCGCAGGTAACCCTGGTAGATGTCTTTCGCGAAGATGCCGGTGATGATGTGGTTGTGCGCGGAGAGCGAAGCCATTGACGACGCGAGCATTGCAGCCAACAACACACCGATCATCCCGGGTGGCAAAACTCGTAAGCCCATGGCGATGTAGGCAGCTTCGGACGGTTGCTTGAGACCGTTTGCGGTCGTTCCCAGATCTGGTAAAGCGACGCGGGCGACGAGAGGTGGCAGATAAAAAATGACGCTACCGATCGTAAACAGCACCATGCAAAGGATTGCGATTCTCCTGGCTGATTGTTCCGTATCTGCACAGAAATAACGTTGCGCGTTGCCGAAGTTGTTGTACCCGGTGGTTTGGGAAATCGTATAAACAATCAGAAACAGCCAACCGTATTCACCGGTGAATGGATTGAAGTACCCTGCGGGAGCCTGCGCCACGAAGCTGCTGAGTCCGCCAACGTTCGACAGAGAGAGAACCATCAAGACGCAGGCAATGGGAAACAGGAACATGAACTGGAACATGTCTGTGAAGCAGACAGCCCAGTAGCCGCCGAGCACTGTGTAGGCCAGCACAACCAGGCCACAGATGATCACCAGGTACTCGACCGGAATACCCAGGGCAATCGACATAAAACTCGATAACGCGAAAAGTCGTACCGAGCCAAACATCAACTGGCTTGGACCAGTCAGCCACGAAAACGTTTTATGGGTACCTTCGCCGAACCGGCTGCGTATGTACTCAACAACTGTCGTTACTCTTGAACGTCTCCAGGCCTGGGCGAACACCAGGTAGCCAAACCAAAATGCCGGCACTGCGAGGGCCATCAGGAAAACTCCGATCACTCCCTGTCGATAGGCGAAGCCGGCACCACCGGTGAAAGTCCAGACCGAGAAACCAGACATGAATGAAGCCATGCCTGCGACCCACCATTCAACTCGATTGCCGCCCTTAAGAAAGTCTGCGCCCACCCGCATGTAACGCATAAAGTAGGCACCGATTCCCGCCATGAGCAGGAGATAACAAACAAGCACCACGTAATCGATGACGTGAACTGAGCTATGCATGTTTGTTCTCGCTTAGAACCCCGCGTTTGATAGTTATTAGAAAAGGGGAGTTTCGCCGACGAATAGCCCTAGCTAAGAAATTCTGCCGAGTCCTTATCGATGAACAGATGCGCGTCCGGATGAGTTCGCAGGATAGAAGCAGGACAACTTGTGCTGATCGGTCCTGCCACCGTCGCTTGAATGGCTTTTCGCTTGGCAGGACCCGGGGCGATCGCAAACAGTTTTGGTCGCGCCATTAAAGTCGGAATAGTCAGCGATAAAGCATCGTGGGGCACTTCATCAAGGGATGAAAATGCTCCATCATTCACTTGTTGGTTGCGACATACTTCGTCGAGTTGCACTACCTTGACAGTCTGCGGATCGTTGAAATCACAGAACGGCGGATCGATGAACGCCAGGTGGCCGTTTTCTCCTATCCCCAGTACGGCAAAGTCAGGCGGATTCTCTTGAAGCAATTGCGCATAACGTTTGGTCTCCTGTATCCCATCGGCTGCGTCACCGCGTAAACCATGAAAAGCACCAAGCGGCACTTTGTCTACCAAGCGATCAATCAGGAAGCGCCGAAACGACTGTGGGGCCTGGTCATCCATTCCTAAATACTCGTCGAGGTGGAAAGCGGTTACGCGAGACCAATCGATGTCTGGAGCTTCCGCGAGGGTAGCGAGAAACTCGTTTTGTGACGGCGCAGATGCCAGGATCACTACAGCCCTGCCGCGCTCTTGAATCGCCCGTCTGATTTCGGCAGCGATTACAGAAGCCGCAGCTTTTCCCATTAGTGCGCGCGATTCGTAGACGTAAACGTTGAGGTTATCGGCGCGAAAATTCCTATCCATACCCTCTTGCATCGATGCAGTTGATTCCATGTTTCTCCTCGATAGATCTAACCGATCTCTGGTCCGGCGATAGCAAACACGAAGGACGAAGTTTTCTCACTCGCCCTTCCCCAACTCATTCGGATGAACTCGCGTTCCTTTACGAATCCTCGCGTTACCAAGATACCGGGCTGGACACTGCCAGGGTTGAAGTCGACATACACGCGCTGCGAGCCCAATTGGCTGAGCGCTCCATCAAGCAAAAGTCCTATCTGCGCCGACTCGCTCGTCACAACTGGACCAATGTATGCAGCTTTACTACCAGTTCGGAGCAACGCGTATCCCGTTAACAAGCCGTCGTAGGATCGAACCAATACTGGCGGAACAGGCTTATTGCTAATCAGTGTCTCAAGCAGTTTCGATCGATCTGCTCCGAACGCGTGACGATCAAGCAGCAACAACTCCTGACGCGACTTGCTGTCCAACGTCGCTACAATTGTCACCTCATCGTTGGCCACGGTCTCCGCTTTGCCGGTACCGCCCCATCGTTCAACGCGCGACTCAACCTGGAAACCAAGCTTCTCGTAAACTTCTTTCCCTTGCGACGTCGCGTCCAACTTTACTGTCGCAACTTTAGGCTTCAAGTAATCGAGTGCTGTTGTCATTAGCTTCGTAGCAATGCCTGAACGCCGCTGTTCGGGTCGCACCAGAACCATTCCAATCCATGCGAGCTCTCGCCCATAACAGGTCGTCGTTGTAGTCCCGACGAGTTGGCCATTGAGCACTGCAGCGAAACAACCCTCGGGTTCGAGTTTCAGTAAGGTGCGCCAATCGTTCTCGGTCTGATTCCAACCCGCAAACTCTTTCAACTCCATTGCCGCGGGTATATCCGACTCCCGCAGTAAACGGATCTCAATCATCTGCGGATTGTGCATCGTGCCTTAACCCAGTGCTGATGCATGCTCGGCCCAAACATTGTTTGCCGGCTCCATACAAAACTCGGCCATCTGTTTTATGTTCCATTCAATAGGCCAATCAAAGATCCGCCTCAGATGCAGCAGCCACGCGAGCAGTCCTTCTTCCGGATGAAAACAAAGTTCGAGTAACGCCCGCGCAGTTTTCCCTCCAGTTTTCATGGTGTACTCACCGCTCGGCAATTGAAAATAAGTGTGCATCTGGAAACTGCTGGCGCCGCAGAGAAGGTACTCTGCCGCAATGCGACCGGAGACGATGTTGCCGGTCCCGCTGATGGGCAGACGGCAAACAGGAATGGCTCCTAAGCGCTCAAGTAAACGCATCTCGGCCAGCACCGCCAGATTACGAGCACTAAGATCCGGACCGCCATAGGCAATTCCGCGCACACCATCGAACTCGCGAAGGGGATCGAACAATCGATTCGCATAGACGAGAAAGTCAGGCACGTCATCACCGGAACATTGCTCGTTTATGGCGCGCAGCATCTCAAGCTGAAAGGCATCGTCGAGAATTGCGTTGAAGACTTTTAGCCCAATTTTGATCGGCGACGAAGCTGCCGCCTTCCTGATCAGAGACGTAACCCGGGTTAACCACTGGATGATGATTTCTGCTTGCGCCGCTCGATCTGAACCTGCGAGCGTGGGACTAAAGTCTTTTTCAATGGGCATCGGCGCAGTCGGATAATGACGCTGCCAGACTTCGAGCAAACGCTGCGTCGTGTACTCATACTCGCCGGTTTTCCACTGACCTTCAGCGGCACCGGGCAGGTGATACTTGCAAGAAGGAACTACCGGGACCGAGACAGGTTTCGCGATCGAAAGTGCTTCATCGAAAAACTCCAGATACTTTTCGAAAGTGTCGTACCAACCACGCCCCTTCCAGGAAACGGTCCAACCGGGCGTCTGATCCGTTCCAACAATTCTTTCAACCACCATCCGCGTCTCTTCTATGGCCCATTCACTCATTGACTGAGCGCCCGAGGCGTCCTCGGCGATAATGGACTTCAGCACCACGAAGCCAAGACCGTCTTCGCAATCACGTCGGACCTGGGCAGTATTTAATGAAAGTTGACCCGACGCCTTGCCGAAGGGATTCTTGATGAGGAGATCGCCGTACTCGCTACTGAGGTCGATCTGGTACTGCTCCTGAACATATTGTTCGAGCGCAGCAGGCAAGCCAGTGCAGAATCTTTCGTAGTCGCGACGCAGAGCGGCGCGCTGAGATGGGTCAAGATCAGGTTGTCCTTTTACCAGCGAAAACATAACGAATTAACCAGCACACCCGCTTGTTAGCGTATTGATTGCCGCCCCAATATTCGCTATCTCGATTCCACCCAACTCCGGTCCCCACGGATCGGTTGCGGCTTCCGGGGGAATGATCCCGAGTTGCGCAAGGGCGATTAGGATTCTGCCGATATAACCCTCCATTGGATCGACGAAAAGCACTTCAGCAAGTTTGTCGATCTCATCAGATAGTTCGAGGAATCGTTCAGTGTTCCCCTCAAAGTGAGCAGCAAGCAACGCCGTTTGCATCTCGGTGCAAATTGCCCCTAACCCGATCAGTGCAGCACCAGCTCCTCTACGCAAACTGTAACCAAGGAACCGATCTTCTCCAGTGATCAGAAGCTTGTCTTGCTGTCGAGTTTGGATGTGACGGGCCACGTCCTGGAAAGTCATCACGCTATCGAGGGTCGCCATCTTGATACCGATCACATTAGGGAGCGATAAGAGATCATCCAACACACTCAGGTTGTAACGAACTCCACCGGCGGCCTCATACAGGTAGAACAATACAAGTGGCACTCCCAGGCTCGCCAAGCGCGCATGATGGTCCACTATCAGCTTGTCTGCCGCTTCGTGATGCTTTAGCCAGAAGGGCGGATAAACAAGTAAGGCGTCGGCGCCGTATTCAATTGCGAGCGATGCCATCTCCATCGTATCGCTCGTCGCACGTTCTGGGGTTGCTTCCTTAATGCGGTTGCCCACGCCAGCGATCAAAGGCTTGTCAGGTAGACCGTTGCGCCAATCTTTCATGACTCGTCGGGCCGTGTCAGCGTCCAGCAGGAGTCCTCTTCCTGTGTGCGCCCAGACAGCAACGCCGGCAATTGCTTGTGTCCGCATATAAGCGACGTATGCTTCATGGGCAGACGCGTGAAAATTACGACTGCGGTCAAACATCACCGGTACGGCGGGAATAAGGCCGCCCGTAAGCAATCTCTTTATTTGATCCGGAGTCATAGGTTGAGAGCCTCTCATACCGTCAGCCCATATGCGGCACTGAGAGAAGACTATTCTGCACGAGCGTAAGCGCTCCTTTCAGACTGGGACGCACTTCGAACGCTGATGGTCTAATGGCAATACTGTGTGACCGTGGCGCTAGCAAGTTGCGCTTGGTTTCTTCCGCAATGATTGGCTCAATCAGACCCCAGGCCTTTGTAATTTCACCGCCGATCACGACTACTTCTGGGTCGAGTCCATTGATTAGACCCGTGATGCCAACGCCCAGATAGCGTGCGGTTTCGCGTACTGCTTCGGTTGCGGCCGCGTCTCCCGCCTCAACTAACTCAACCAGCTTTCGCATGGTCGAAACGCGTTTTCCCCCGTTGCCACGAATATCCGCGTACCGCTTAAGCGTCGCCTTGTCTGACGCATAGAGGTCCCAACAACCGCGCTGACCACAACGGCATTCTGGTCCATTGAAATCAATCGGAATATGTCCAAACTGACCCGCCGAATTGTTTCCTCCGCGATATAGACCACCGTCGATCACAACTCCGCAAGCCAAACCCGTACTCACGCTGACGTAAAGCAAGTTGCGAACATGCGCGTATTGAGCTTTGCCGTGCCAGATCTCGGCCAGCGCCGAACAGCGGGCCGAGTTGTCGATCGTAACGGGAAGACTGGTGGCCTTCTCCAGCAGTTGGACCACTGGCACGTCGCGCCAGGGTAAAACCACTGAGAGAAGGAATTTGCCGCTGTGATTGTCCACCAGTCCCGGCAGGCTAACCCCGATTCCAGGAAACTCAATAAATGATTCGTGTTTGCTGCGAAGCTTACGAATCTCTTTTCCGATCTTGTTCAGGAACGCACCCGCATCAGCTCCAGTATCAAAACTATTGCGGGCAACGATACGATTGTTGAAATCACTAAGGGCCAGGATCGTTTCATCAGAGCGGATATCGACTCCAAACAATCCGAAACGCTTACTGTTGAGCCGTAGCGGAGTGGGCGGCTTACCGCCGATTGGTGTGGTTCTTCCCGATCCTTCTTCGATAATGCAGGAGTCTTTTAGCAGCTCACTGGTTATGGTGGAAATCGTGGCCTTGTTCAGGCCGCTGATTTTTGCGATGTCCGCGCGGGAAATTGGCTGCCGATCGGAAAGGATACTGAGAAGTATCCGACGGTTAACGAGCCGCAGCATGTCGTGCCCGGCGGCCTTTACGTCGTCAAGATTGGGCTTCCGCGTAAACCTGTGACGCGCATGGGGAGCCTGAAGTTTAGCGAACTGTTGGGTCAAAGTTACTCCCGTAACGGTTTGTCGTTTCCGTAACAAAGAAGGATCGCGACCAAAAGGAGAAGAGTGAGCTTCTCCTTTTGTCTCGGCCCATTAAACACTTTCAATAACTAGAAAGTTAAGCGCAAACGAATCCGCACGGAGCGACGGTTATCGATGCCTTCCTGGGAGTAGCTTATGTTGTTGCGCCCGAAGTCGGGATTGATATTCACATTCTCGATCACCAGCTTACCGGCTGGATCTACCCCGACGTCAAAGTCACCAACGTTAGCAAAGAACGTATCCAATGGTGAGAACAACGGATGATTGAAGACGTTATTGAAATCTGCACCAACTTCAAGCTGCGTGTTTTCATTAAACCTGAAGAATTTATGCACACCGAGGTTAACTCCCCAAGTACCCGGTCCCCTCAGCAAATTTCGCGTTGCCACCGCAGGATTGTCGAACAGATCCGATCCTAACGGTGGCAACCCGAACGCAGCCGGATTGAACACCTGGTCACCGCTTAAATTTGCGTAGGGATCTGAAATTACCAACGGGCGGTAAGTGTTTGACGAGAAGTCACCAACGGCATCGATAAAGCCACTGCCGACGTTGCCTGGTCCAAGGAAGCCAAAGTTGCCGCAGCTGTTGCAGACCCAGAACGGCGTGAAACCTGTGCCGCTCTTGGCAAACATGTTCCAGGTGAGATCCCACCCTCCGATAACACCGTCAGCCCACTTTGAGATCGATCTTCCATAGGCGCGTTCACGACCAAAAGGAAGCTCGTAACTTCCATAACTTACAAACCGGTGACGCGAAACGAAAGAGTCGCGGCCGAAGTCGACATCTGGCGCGAATTGATTATAAAGCGTGCCGCCCAATGACGAATTTCCGACGTCGGTACCACTCGACTTCTGATCAAGTAGCGTGTAGGAGGCGTTAAACGTCAGACCGCGCGCAAAACGGCGATTGACTTCGAACTGCAAAGCATTTGATCGACCATGACCGGTATTACCATAGGTGGCCAGAAAGTCGCCCAGCTTTGGGAATGGTCGGCGGGCCGCATCTGCCGGTGAAACTACACAGTCACCTTCGTCAATTGGATCACAAAGGTCTCCATCTTCGTTGTGAACTCCGAAAGGTATGTTGTTCGGCGGCAGTTCATTCAAGTCGCGACCGGCGATCAAGCCGTGTTGACGTGAGCCAACATAAGACACTCGCAATGCGAGACTCGCCCTGAACTCGCGCTCAAAAGTAACGTTGTACTGTTCGATTCGGGGGGATTGCAGATCAAACGGAATGGCGTTCGCAGCCAGCGCTGTAAAATCATTGGGATCTCCAACGCTTATTGTGCCTCCAGAGAACGGTGTAATACCGCGGGGATTGATTCCTCCGGGCAAACCTTGAGTACCTCTCTTTGTAACTGACTGATTGAAGGCGTTCGTTGCCAGTGCGTCACGCATGCCTTGCGCCGCCGAAGTTGGATAATAGACCCCGTACCCGCCTCGCAGTACCGTTGCGTCGTTGACACGCCAGGCAATACCAAGCCGAGGGGCAAAGTTGTTCCTATCTGTCCGCAACAGGCCTCGGCCCACGTTGGCCTCGTCTGCCGTAACCACTCCGTAGGTGATGAATCGAGGATCCAGGAGAGAGAGGGTCTTGTCGCTGGGGATAACAAATCGTCCCTGGAAGCCAGGATTGACAGAAGTTGACGGATCAAAATTAACCATCAGGTCATTTTTCTCGACAAACGGTGTAATCAGTTCATACCGCAGGCCGAGATTGAGAGTTATTGACGGTCGAATTTTGTAATCATCCTGAACAAAGAAGCCATTCTCCCAGTTGGCAACGTTCAAGTCGCCACGACGGGTGGACCCAACGTAAGTCGCGGAAGTTGGCGGGAGCCCGAGAAGAAAATTCGCGTAGGAAGTAAACGAAGTGCCCCAGTTAAGAAAGCCTCGCGGGTTACCTCTGGTCGCAGAAAAACCATCCGTTGCCTGATTTCTTACGAAGTCGGCTCCGGCCCGAATGGAGTGATCTCCGATGGTCCAGGTGACCGTATCACCGAAGGTAGCAAGTTTTTGATCGAGGTTACGATTGATACTACGACCACCATTACCGATTCCGGTGAAGGGCGCCATCGTGTACCGCGTTGGACCGGCAGTATCGAGCAGATCCGGACCAAGTATTGCGCCCATTTTAGAAATTTCATCGTCATTGAAGCCTACGCTCGCGAGAAAGTCTCTATTGTTTTGGTTTCCGCGCCTGAAGAGATTCTGGACATTGAACCCGCCTCGCAATTCATTGACGAGGCTGTTGGAAAACAGGCGAGTGTAGGACAAGGAAAGCGTATGGTTGGTCTGATGTTGGGACAGCAAGCCAAATGGATCAAGCGGGCTCACCGCCAGGGTCCGCCGGCTACCGGGATTGTCCTGAAATGTATAGACGGCGAAGAATTTATCTTTCTCAGAGAAATCTCGGTCTATGCGCATTGTTGCCAGGTCTCTCGTGAGCAGTCCGGCCACGTTTCTGACATAGCTTCTCAATCGGCCGTTGGTCGCATTGAATGGAGTTGCCGGATTGGTATGAGGGTAGTAACCACTCATGATGTTGGTGGCGATCGGATTGAGGAGTCGCGTCGGAATTGAGAGCCAACGCCGCGTCCCGCCAGTGATTACGGTATTGTTGGCCAGCTCGGCCGGTGTAAGTAACGGTAAGACCGCACCATTAACTGTCGGCCTGCTGTTGGCCGCAATCGCAGTGAAGTCTCCATTCAAGACAAGCGATGTGGGCACCTGACTGGACCTGAGCTGCACCACGTTCAAATCCCAACGCCGCTCGTAGGAAAGCATGAAGAAAGTCTTGTCTCCGGAGATGGGAAATGGACCTGTGAGCGAACCCCCGACCTCATTCAGGTTGAACCTCGACTTCGGGAACGAGGGTGTATCAGCAGTGGGAAGGAAGGCCGCCTGGGCGTTCTTGTCTTGTACGGTCCAGGCTGCTAACGCATCATTCTTATTGTTGTAGAAGAGTGAACCGTGATAATCCTTCCCGCCGCGTTTTGTCTCCACCCGAATATTGGCGATGCCGGAATATTCTGCGGTGAAGTTCTTCGAAAGGACGGTTAGCTCGCCGATTGTTTCGAGAGAGGGCTGACTGGAAGTAGGCTCGCCGAATATGCCGCCATTCGTGCGCTGACTATCGAGCGAGAAACTCGCGCCATAGCTCTGTCCGCCAATAAACTTGAAGCTGCCATCACCATTTGGCCCCTGGGTAATATCAGGATTCAAATAGAGATACTCGTAAATATCACGGCTGTCTCTGGGTAGTTGGATGAGTTGCCTATTGTTAATGGTACCGGAGATGACGGGTCGTTCCTTTTCGATCAAACCGGTTTCCGTCCCGGTCACCAAAACGTTTTCGCTCTGGGCACCAACCTCAGTTTTGATATCTGCACGAACAACATCGGAACCTTTTACGGCCACATCAATCTCGGATGTCTTAAAGCCAGTGGCACTGACACTTACCTTGTAGACACCTAACTTTAGGGCCGTCGCTTCATAGTTCCCGTCACTGTCGGTCGTTAAATCCCGGGAGAGGCCGGTTGTCTGATCCGTAATCTTGACGGCGGCATTAGGAATTATGGCGCCATTCGGATCAGTAACAGTTCCCCGGATCGTGCCGAGGTTCGTGCCCTGCGAAAATCCAGTAAGGGCAAAACAGAAGAGGCAAGCAGTGGCGAGTACCGTAATAACGGTCTTTCCTATCATTCGCATATAGACTCCTTGGCGAAGTTGTTCGCAGAAGAGAAGCAGCCTGGGCATTCACGTGCGGGAGCACATAGCCGACGTCGCATAACACTGAATCCAAAAAAGCCTTTAGTTTGTTTACGTTTCAAACGAACCTGAGAAATTCGTAACCAATTTAAGGGTTAGTTTACGTTTAATACTAACTTGGGACTGTTTCAGCTCAACGATTTTTCAAGCTTGAGCTGTTAGCAGGAATTTTTACCGAGTTTCAAAGCTGACCTCCGGCTTATAGCACTCTGTACGCCGGTTAGGCAAGATCTTTTTGTCCGATTTTTCTTTTGTCAAACATTCCGTATGCGGTTTTCATTTAATCGGATCTGCCTCAGTCACGGGGAATGACCGGTAGAATCAGGGCAGACTCGTGTTGCCGGTCGTGATAGATCGTTTGATCGGCAGTCACTGAACGAGTCGCTCCGGCGATTGGTTCCCCGGTGTTCAAATTCCGATTGAATCGAGGGAAGTTACTGCTGGACACGTACAGACGAATCGCATGTCCCTTCTGAAAAACATTTCCGGTGGCCCATAAATCAATCGTGTATTTGTAAACCCTGCCTGGGACCACTTCGCTGACTTTCGTCGAGCTTTCTCGATATTTTGCGCGAACGATACCATCGGTCAGGAAACGAGCGTAGCCCGCTGCATCGACATCGACCAGCAGCGCAGTGAAATCGGTATCAACCGCTGTAGTCGCGGCATAAAGTTCCAGGGAAATAAAGCCCGTAACTTCCAGGTTCTGTTCGAGTGGAGGCGTGGAAAAGACGAGCACGTCTGCCCGCATTTCATTCGCTTTTTGGTTGGCCGGTCCCGGTTGTAGCGCTGTCCCGCAACACAACCTGCCACCAATAGTCGGTACCGGGTTGTTGGGATCGTACGCGTACCGATCTGGTTGCTCCTCACCCGGCTCGGCCAGACTCAATTCCCCGTCTCCGGTAACTTTGTTAGCTCCCTTCCGGGAATGAAGGAAATACTTTGTGTAGCGAGTGCGGGCCAAAGGAAATTCCTGTTCATCCCGCCAGACGTTTTCACCCATGATAAATAACCGCACCGGTGCCCCACGCGAGTAGTCGTTTTTACTTCCCTTCAGCGTGTAGTCAAACCACTTAAGGGCAGTGCCGGTCATATCCAGCACAGCGCTCTTACCAAAGACCACATCGCCAACTTTACCTTCTGCTGAAGTTGGCGTGTGTGCCCACGGTCCGATAATCAAGCTCTGCTTCGACCGCGCTTCCGGCGTGGCTGCTCGCTCATGTAACCCTGTGTAATTCGTGATCGAGCCTTTCAGGAAGAGATCGTGCCAACCGCCCGCGTGCAGTCCGAAGACGGTCATTTCGTCATAGTGATTCGACACCCGCCAACGCTGCCAGTACTCGTCGTCTCGTTCATGCTTCAGCCAGTCCTGGAAATAAGGTGCCAATTGGACCATCTGAGGCGGTTTTAAGATGGGGTAATTCTGCAAAGGTAGTTGGGCTATCCACTCTTTAGCCCGCGTTTTTTCTACTTCGCGTCGCGACGTGTCGACCGCAAGGATCGAGGTCCATGAACTACTGAACCACTGCATCAACGCGCCGTTTTGATAAGTCCAGCCATTGTAATACTCAGACGCGGTGACGTAAGGAAAGATCGAAACCAGATGTGGCGGGCGCGCCATGGCGGCGAGCATCTGAGTCGCTCCGACATAAGAACCACCAAACATGCCCACCTTACCGTTTGAGTGATCCAATCGCGCAGCCCATTCAACCGTGTCGTAACCATCGAGACTTTCATCGCGAAATGGATAAAACTCTCCGCCAGACTCATAGCGACCGCGCGTGTCTTGCAGCACCACAACGTATCCATGCGAGGCCAACTCGTTTGCCATCGCCGCTTCATCAGCTCGGTTGTAAGGTGTTCGTTCCAGCAGAACAGGAAACCTTTCCTCACTAACGGGCACATAGACGTCTGCCGCAAGCAGCACCCCGTCTCTCATCTTTACTCTGACGCTGTGTTGAATTTCGACTCGGTAACGTTGAATCGATTGCGAGAGAGCAGTGGCAGCGGTTACTGCAGTCAGCACGCTCAAGAGCACAAATGCGCCGAGACTTTTCCCCGATCGGTTCATCTTAATCCTCAAGAGTTTGGAGGTTTACAACTGTAGTTCTCTGAGTAGAGATTGCGCGCCGCCGGATGAATTTTTCATGAAATAGACTAACTGGCTACTAAACTGGAAGGCCCAGTTGAAGGCGCGAGCAGGATGGTTCATGTCCATTTTAACGGCCAAATCCAGAAATCTCTGGCAGCGCCCGCGGTAGATTTCGGCCCGCTTTGGATCGGTGGTAAAAAACGTACCCATTGCGAATGTATAAGCCATCTCGGCATTGTGCATTTCCATATCTGGGCCAATTTCGCCCGGTGACGAGTTAGGCTCGAGCCGTGAGAGACAATTGATCACGTAGTAGGCCTTCGATCCGTCTGGCACTATTCCCTGGCGATCGAGAAAGTCACACCATTTGATTACGATCTCACCTATTCGTCGATCTCCAGTGAGAGTCCAATAGTGAAACAGGGGATCGAGTAACAATGCCATCATCCAGGCCGAGGTCGCACCTTTAAACCTTGCCTCATTCGGATCATACAGTTCCCAATCTTGTCTCAATGATCCGTCTGGCGGGAAATTATCGGGTGGCTGCTGTTGATGGCGGTAATACGCATCAACACACTCCCTCGCCTTGGCCCAGTAACTCTGGTCACCGGTCATTTCCCACCCATGCAATATTCCCAACAACCCGTAACCCTGGTGCCGCAAGGTCCAAAAGTTTCGTCCGCGTTCGGGATCGACCCCAAGCGGAACTGCTTTGATCAGGTCTGGCCGATACACAGGATTTTGCTGCGCCAAACAGTACCGGGCCATTGCTTTGCCGCAGTTCAAGGCGCGCTCGTCTCCTGTCAAAAGATAGTGAATATGCATCGCCCTGGGATAAACGTATTTGAGATCCGGTCCTTTCAGCGTGAAGATGCCGGCGTCAGGACCATCCAACTTCGTATGCGTTCTGACGAAATTAGCAGCGTGATAAGCCGCGTCCAGGTACTTGCTCTCACCGGTTCGAACATACATTTTGTAGTAGCAAGTTGTCCGGTCAAAGAGCCATTCGTGGTAGACGTTGCTGTCGAGATAGTTGAGCGAACCCGGGAAGTTGCGTACTGCAAATTGATCGTAGCTGGAGTACTCACCCGATTCGATGCTACGAGTTTGCGGACCGACAAGCCATGATTTGCATAACCAATCGGCAGGCAGCACGGCCAAAACCCGCGGCCCCTTCAATCCGGTTTCTTCTATCAACGTGTTCGAAACGCTGACGAAATTCGTTTCGCTCTGCTTTCGGGGCCGATGAAAAGCGACGGTAACGCGTCGAGTTTTCTGGGAAGAAAAACTGAGTCTAAATTGAACCAGTAGAGAGCGAATTGTTCCCTGTTTACCTCCGACGCGCCAGGCCTCTAGAGGTCGTACCGCGGCGCGGATCTCGGAGCCGTCTTCGCCGAGCACAGTCACGTTCTTCGGATTGGTCAAGAAGCCATAGCGTAGCGGCAGACCAAAACTGACTAGCTCATCGCCGAGGTCATTAGCTCGTCCCTCCAAAGTCACGGTGATTTGTTCGTCCGAGGGCAACGGAAACCGTGGCAGAGAAACGGCCATAAGTGAAAGCGCGCTATTCTTGATGAACGATCGTCTTGAGAGTTGATGATCCATCACGCTATGGCCTGGAGTCCCAGCAGTTGTGCCGCATTGTTGTAGTAGACCTTCCGCAAAATCTCATCTGGCAGTCCGATTCCATAAATACGCCAGCGACCCTGGGGTGGTATCGCGGCCGGTGCATAGTCGAAATACTCGTCTTCCGTCTCAAGGAAACGGTAATAGATCTCATAAAGTTCGTTGCCGAAGATCTGTTGTGGAGTCTCATTGCCATGTGGGGTTGCATCGGTCGCAAACAGAATGCGGTCCTGGTATCTATCGAAGAACTTTCGCGTCATCCTGGGCTGGCGCCCGAGTTCTCCAATGCGGGCGGCAATGTCTACATACATGTTTGGATAACGATCGAGACATTCGGCAACGTACGGTAAGTTCTCAGAATTGGCGGTATGAAGCGCGACGAATTTCGTCCGGGGATGCCTTTGCATAACACGGTTTCGAGCTTCCTGTAGCTCCGCGTTACTCGGAAAATCCTTGCCGTGAAATGACCAATCAGGATGTGCACTTAATTCCTCATAACGTTCATTAAAGCGGTCAGTTGGTAAGAAGAAGGACTCTGGATCAGATACGTGAATTGCGACAGGTATATTCAATGCTCCGGCGGCTTCCCACATCTCATCGAACCGCTTGTCGTCAACCTTAACCAGCGGACCAGTGGTCACGTTTTCCCGCAGGTAAAGACCAAGGGTTTTCAATACCTTCAATCCCCTTGCTCCGGCTTTCTTAGCAGCTTCAAGTTGATCCGCCTGAAATTTTGAATAATTCGGCAAGGTGACCTTTGCGTACCAGGGCTCCGTGAACACGATAATTCGATCCGGATTAGGCTGTTGCCAATGGCTAATCGTCTCCTGAAGTAACGGGCCATAGCCACCGGTAAGATTCACCATCAGGCGTACATTCTTGGCGTCCATCACCTGAAGAATTTCGGCTGCCGTGGCTGCGTGATGAACAACGTCTGCACGCCCCTTGCGATCTATCCAGGAGAGATGCGAATGAAAGTCGATATTCGGGAAGCGAGATCGAGGAACGTGCGACTCCGGCACGTGCAGCATGCTCTTTGGTTGATAATCCTTCAATGCCAGTGGTTGTATGACGGGTTTTTGCGGCTCGTTTGCCATTCCCGACTGGTGGTGAGCGGGGTTTAAAACTTGTGCGCCAACAGCACCAAAGCTGGCTGTGGCCACTGTCTTTAACCATCGTCTTCTGCTTTGCACGGGTCTTCGGCCTCCCTTAGCGTTCAATTGATTTTTCAAACTTCGCGAAAATTAAAGTTTGACAACGCGAGCAGGTATTAGATTAGTATGCTTCGCTCCTAACTGATTTGAACCAAACGATCGTCGGGGGCAAAGTAAGGCTCGTTTGTTAGGAACCCGAACTAACCCTGCGATTTAGGAACTAGCAAAGATGTCAACTTCAATTTTGGACCGGGGAATCGCCGGGCGTTCAGAGAACGCGTTATAGCATTCACAAACTAACCCGCGCAACGAGTTTTTTGGCAGCTTGCTATGAAAGTGACTGACATCAAGTTCGCTTTAAGTAAGGTCATCAGCACCAATGACTCTGACCTTGAGCAACGGTGCGCCCGCCTCTCCCGGTTGTGTGATCTCTTCCTTGAGAGATACGGCGATGGACCAGTTTCACTCCTCCGCGCTCCTGCGCGCATCGATGTGCTGGGTGAACATATTGACTATGTTTCATACATGCCAACCGCATCCCTGACTTTTGGCAGCCAGGAACGCAACGCTTTCATGCTCTACAGAAAATCTGCTGAGCCTGAGGTACGAAGCGTTTCGAGTAACGTGAAGTACGAGCCCTCGTCATTTCCGTTGGCAGAAGTGGAGGTCCCTCAATTTGGTGAGAATGTCGAGAGCGAGTGGCTCTCTTTTCTTTTCAAGCATGGTACTCCCGCCGCCCATTGGCAAAACTACATCCAAAGTGCGGTGAGCTTCGCGCGCGGTAAATTTGGCGAACGCGTCACTAATGGTTTCGATTTCGCTTTGGATTCCAACATCCCGGCTGGTGGCGGTGCCTCGTCCTCCTCGGCGCTGGTAGTGTTGGGCGGAGCCGCGATACGAGAAGTAAACGCCATTCCCTTCACTCTT
>Ga0126377_10000819_pt1 | contig 19605 bp, 14 predicted proteins | sample PanSoiMetPlot_22_FD_92647 | JGI IMG/M metagenome (GOLD analysis project Ga0126377, IMG submission 92647) | Tropical forest soil microbial communities from Panama - MetaG Plot_22 | ecosystem: Environmental > Terrestrial > Soil > Tropical forest > Bulk soil | place: Panama | collected 2016-02-17 | reverse complement strand
GTTCACATCTGCTATCGTGCCGCCATGAGCGAGACCGCGAAACTGATTCTTGGCGGGCGCGAATACGAGCTGCCGGTCATCGAGGGCACCGAGGCCGAGAAGGCCATCGACATCCGCAAGCTGCGGGCGACGACCAAGGCCATCACGCTCGACTCCGGGTACATGAACACCGGGTCGACCACGAGCGCGATCACATTCCTCGATGGCGAGCGCGGAGTCCTGCGCTACCGGGGCATTCCGATCGAGCAGCTGGCGGAGCACTCGACGTTCGCCGAGACCAGCTACCTCCTCATCTACGGCGAGCTGCCCACCTCCAGCCAGCTGGAGCGGTTCCGCACTCTGCTCACCCGGCACAGCATCATTCACGAGGACATGAAGCACTTCTATGAGGGCTTCCCGAACAACGGGCACCCCATGTCCATCCTGTCCTCGATGGTCTGCTCGCTGTCGGCCTACTACCCGGACTGCCTCGACCCGGCCTCCGACCCGGAGATCCACTACACCCGGGTGCTGTCGAAGATCCGCACGATCGCGGCCTTCGGCTACAAGAAGTCGATCGGCCATCCGATCATGTACCCGCGCAACGACCTCAGCTATGTCGCGAACTTCATGTACATGATGTTCGCGGTGCCGTCGGAGCCGTACGAGCCCGACCCGGTCATCGTCGACACCATGAACAAGCTCCTGATCCTGCACGCCGACCACGAGCAGAACTGCTCGACCTCGACGGTGCGGCTGGTCGGATCGAGCCAGGCCAACCTCTACGCGGCGGTCTCGGCCGGCATCCTGGCCCTGTGGGGGCCGCTGCACGGCGGTGCCAACCAGGCCGTGATCGAGATGTTGCAGCGCATCCACCAGAGCGGCGGCGACTACAAGAGCTTCATGGACCGGGTCAAGGACAAGTCGTCCGGCGCGCGGCTCATGGGCTTCGGCCACCGCGTCTACAAGAGCTACGACCCGCGGGCCAAGATCCTCAAGCGGCTGGTGGACCGTGTGCTGCCGCACCTCAAGATCAAGGATCCGCTGCTCGACATCGCCAAGCACCTCGAGGAGATCGCGCTCAAGGACTCGTACTTCGTCGAGCGCAATTTGTACCCGAACGTCGATTTCTACAGCGGCATCCTCTACAAGGCGATCGGTATCCCGACCGACATGTTCACCGTCATGTTCGCGCTCGGCCGCATCCCCGGGTGGATCGCGCACTGGAAGGAGATGCGCGAGGACCCGGACAGCAAGATCGGGCGCCCGCGCCAGATCTACACCGGCCACGTCGAGCGCAACTACGTGCCGGTCAACCAGCGCGAGCAGTAGTCGCCACCGTCACGGGGCCACGGTCGTCGCGGCGGATCCGCCCCGTCCGCGGGCCGCGGCCCGTGCATCCGCCCAGCCCGGCCGTCGCGGCGAGCACGGCCGCCGCGACGAGCGCGGCGGGCCATGACGACACGAGGCGCATGAGCACAGTGTAGCGCGGCCGGCCCATCCGGACGGGATGGCCGGCCCGTGGCCGTGCCGCTCCGGGGGTGACGCGACGCGCGCGAGCGGGCATGATCGCGGCCGCCGTCGATGAGCTCGGAACCGACCGTCCCCAAGCCCGAGCTCGGCCACTCGCGGCGCGACGCGCTGGCCGCCCTGCGCCTGCCCCACCTGCGCGCGTTCGCCATCGGGCGCATGGCCGCCGTGATCGGGACGCAGATGGTCTCGGTGGCGGTCGGGTGGCAGCTCTACGAGCGCACGCACAGCGCGTGGCCGCTCGGGCTGGTGGGCGCGGTCGAGCTGGCGCCCGTGCTGGTGCTCATGCTGCCGGCGGGCCACTTCGCCGACCGCTTCCCGCGCCGCAACATGGCCATGTTCGCCCACTCGCTGCTGGCGCTGGCCGCGCTGGGGCTGGCGCTGGTGTCGGCGCGGGGCGCCGCGGTGAGCCTCATCTACGTGATGCTGCTCCTGGTGGGCGCGGCGCGCGCCTTCGCCTCACCGTCGGTGTCGTCGCTCCTGCCCCAGCTGGTGCCGCCCGAGCACTTCGCCAACGCGAACGCCTGGCTGTCGTCGTGCTTCCAGCTGGCGGCCATCACCGGCCCGGCGCTGGGCGGCTGGCTCACGGCCCTGGGCCACGACGCGACGCCGGCCTTCGTGGCGGCGGCCGTGGGGCAGCTCCTGTTCGTGGCCGTCCTCGCCCGCCTGCCGGCGCGGCGGCAGGCGCGGGCCGCCGCGGCCAGCGCGCGCGATCTCTTCGCCGGCTTCTCCTTCATCTGGCGGCACCCGGTCTTCCTCGCCGCCATGACCCTCGATCTGTTCGCGGTCCTTTTCGGCGGGGCGGTGGCGCTCCTGCCGATCTTCGCCCAGGACATCCTGCACGTCGGCCCGTTCGGGCTGGGCTGGCTGCGCGCCGCGCCGGCGCTGGGCGCCATGGTGATGGCGCTCCTCACCACCAGGCTGCCGCCGTGGCGACGGCCGGGACGCGCGCTCCTCATCACGGTGGCAGGGTTCGCGCTCGCCACCATCGGCTTCGGCCTGTCCCGCTCCATGGCGCTGTCGATGGTGTGCCTGTTCCTGACCGGCGCCTTCGACGCGGTCAGCGTGGTCATCCGCCTGACCCTGGAGCAGGTGCTCACCCCCGACGCGCTGCGCGGGCGGGTGTCGTCGCTGCACTACGTCTTCATCGGGTTCTCGAACGAGCTGGGCGGGTTCGAGAGCGGCTCCACCGCGGCGCTGCTCGGCCCGGTCCTCTCGGTCGCCGGCGGCGGGATCGCGGCGCTGGTGGTGGTGGCGATCGTGGCCTCGGTGTGGCCCGACCTCGCGCGGCTCGGCCCGCTCGCCTCGCTGCGCCCGCTCGACAGCTGACCGACGCGTCCGGGACGCGCCGCGGGCGCACGGGCGTTCCATCCCGGATGAGGATCCGGATCGTCCTGCTCGCCACCCTTGTCTTCGTGTCCTGCTGCGGCTCGCCGGCAGCGGCTCCGGCGAGCGACCCCGCCGCGGATCCACCGGCCGCGGCGGGCGCGCCGGCGCCCGGGCCGGCGGCGGCGGGCGCGCCGGCGGCGGGGCGAGCCCTGCCCTGTCCCGGCGCCGTCGACCTGGCCGGCGGCCTGCGCGCCGAGAACGTGCGCCTGCCCGGGCGCGAGGACTGCCTCACGCTGGTCAGGATCGACCCGGCCCGCTTCGAGCTGCGCGTGCACACCGCGGCGGCCGACGGCGGCCGGCGCACGGCGCCCGGCTGGGCGGCGGACTTCGGCCTGGCGGCGGTGGTCAACACCTCCATGTTCGACGACGGCGACCGATCGATCGGCATCCTGCGCGACGCCCGCGCGGTCAACCGCGACCAGGACAACCCCAAGCTGGGCGGCTTCCTCGCCTTCGACCCGGTGCACCCGTCCGCCTCCACGCCGCCGGTCGTGATGACCGGTCGCGACTGCCCCGGCTTCGACCTGGCCGATCTGCGCCGCCGCTACCGCGCGATCGTGCAGAACTACCGACTGCTCGACTGCAGAGGCGCCGCGCTGCCGTGGGCCGACCCCAAGGTCTTCAGCTCGGCCGGCATCGCGCTCGACAGAGGCGGCCGCGTGGTGTTCCTGCACGCGCGCGCGCCGCTGCGCATGACCGCGCTCGCCCGTTTTCTGGCCAGCCCGGATCTCGGCCTGCGCGCCGCCATGTACGTCGAGGGCGGCCCCGAGGCGTCGGTGTTCGCGGCCGCCGGCGGCGGGCGCGTCGAGGCCATCGGCAGTTTCGAGTCCGGCTTCTGGGACGACTCGAACCGGCGCTTCTGGCCCATCCCCAACGTCCTGGGCGCGGCCCCGCGGTGAGCGCCTGACGAGGTCGACGGGGTCCCCGCCGACTTCGTCGGCACCCCGTATCAGGGCAGCGCGGCGGCCATGCGCCGCACCGCCTCGTCGAGCTCGGCCGGGTCGAGGCCGGCGAAGCCGAGCCGGAGGTGCGGGCCGGCCCGGCCGCGATAGGAGAAGTCGCGCGCGACCAGGAAGGCGACGCCGCGCTCGAGGGAGCGCCGCTTCCAGGCCGCCACGTCGACCCCGCGCGCGCGCGCCCACAGCGCCATGCCGCCCCTCGGCACGTCGATCTCGATGCGCCTGCCCAGCCGCGCGCGCAGGCTGGCGACCAGCGCGTCGCGCCGCTCGCGGTAGAGCGTGCGCATGCGGCGCACGTGCTGGGACAGCTCGCCGTCGTCCATCAGCTCGGCCACGGCGGCCTCCAGCACGCGATCGCCCTGGCGGTCGACCAGGTAGCGATCCGCGGCCAGGCGCTCGATCAGCGCCGGCGGGGCGACCGCGAACCCGAGGCGCAGCCCGGGCGCCAGGATCTTCGACAGCGTGCCGATGTAGATGACCACGCCTGCCGTGTCGGCGCTGGCCAGCGGCAGGATCGGGCGGCCGTCGTAGTGGAACTCGTGGTCGTAGTCGTCCTCGATCACGGCGAAGCGGTGGCGGGCCGCCAGCTCGAGCAGCTCGAGCCGGCGCGGCGGGGCCATCGCCACCGCCGTCGGGTAGTGGTGATGCGGCGTGACGTAGACCGCGCGCAGCGGGCGGCGCTGGCACAGCCGGGCCAGCTCGCCGGTGTCGAGCCCGCCGCGGTCGACCCGGACCGGCACCAGCTCGGCCCCGGCGCGCTCGAGCGCGCCCCACGCCGGCCGGTAGCCCAGCTCCTCGATCGCCACCGCCTGGCCGGGCGAGACCAGGGCGCGGGCCGCCAGATCGATCGCCATCTGGCTGCCGCGCGTGACGATCACCGCCTCCGGCCCGGCCGCGATGCCGCGCTGGCCCGACACGCGGGCGGCGATGGCGGCGCGCAGCTCCGGCTGCCCGCGCGCGTCGGAGTAGCCGAGCAGGCGCGGGCCGGCCCGCCGCATGGCCCGGCGGTAGGCGCGCGCCAGCGCCGCGTGCGGCACCAGGCGCAGGTCGGGCACCCCGCCCCACAGGGCCAGCGCGCCCGGCGGCGGCGCCTCGACGTCGGGCGCCGGCGCCGCGGCCAGGTCGAACCCGAGCGCGGCCGGCACCCCGGCGCGCGGACCGGCGCGGCGCGCGAACGGGCGCGGCCGGGGCTCCGGCAGCTCGCGCGAGACGAAGGTGCCGCCGCCGGCGCGCGCCTCGACCCAGCCCTCGGCGGCCAGCTCGGCGTAGGCCGCGACCACGGTGTTGCGGTGGACGCCGAGCGAGCGGGCCAGGCTGCGGCTGCCGGGCAGGCGCGCGCCCGGCCGCAGCCGCCCGCGCGTCACGTCCTGGGCCACCGCGTGCGCGATGCGCAGGAACAGCGGGCCCTGGGCCTGGGAGTCGATGTCGAGGACGGCGTCCATGGGTGGCCGGCGCCGGGACCGCGCCGGTGGCACATCGAAAATAGCAAATCTGGCCCTGTCCGGTATGCCAGCTGCGCGGCACTGTCCGGCCATGGAAGAGAGCTTCACGCCCACCCCGCGCACGCGCCTGCACCGCCTGCCCGCGCGCGGCTCCCACGACCGGGCCGTCGTGGCCGCCATCCTCGACGAGGCCCGGTTCTGCCATGTCGGGTTCGCGGCCGACGGCCAGCCGTTCGTCATCCCCACCATCCACGCCCGGATCGGCGACCAGCTCGTGTTCCACGGCGCGCGCGCCAGCCGGCTCCTGCGCGCGATGGCCGGTCCGGTGTGCGTGACGGTCACGCTGCTCGACGGCCTGGTCCTGGCCCGCTCCGCGTTCCACCACTCGATGAACTACCGCTCGGCGATCGTCCTCGGCGTCGCCCACGAGGTGACCGAGCCGGACGCCAAGCGGCGCGCGCTCGACGCGATCGTCGAGCACGTGGCTCCCGGCCGCATGGCGGTCACGCGCGCGCCCAGCGACAAGGAGCTGGCCGCCACCCGCGTCATGGCGGTGCCGCTCGACGAGGCCTCGGCCAAGATCCGCACCGGCCCGCCGATCGACGAGCCGGAGGACCTGACCCATCCGTGCTGGGCCGGCGTGGTGCCCATCCGCTGGATCGCGGGCGAGCCCATCCCCGCGCCCGATCTGGTCCCGGGCCCCGAGGCGCCGGCGACCGACACGTTCGTGCCGGGCCAGCGCCGCGCGGAGGCCGCGGCGCGCTGAGCGGCGCGGCGCACGCCGACGCCGCGGCGGGCTCAGGGCCGGCGCGCCCGCATCAGCACGCGCTTGAACGGGTAGGTGTGCGGGCGCTCGCCCGACTCGTCGCCGAGCGCGGCCAGCACGCGCCTGGTGTAGCGGTCGAGGAACTCGGCGAATCGCTCCGCGTCCAGCTCGCGGCGATAGAGCGTGAGCAGGGAGCCCTGCACCCAGTCGATGACCGCCGAGGTGGCCGGCAGATGGTGCACGTAGACCTGGAGCCGCACGTGCTGCTCGGCGAAGCCGAGCTGGTCGAGCAGGAGCGCGTACCTCTCGGGCGAGAGGATGTCCTCGAAGCGCGACAGCGGCCGGATGCCGAGCTCGGCGCCGATCGCGTCGGCCACGGTGTGGGTCGGGTGGTCGAAGTTGGCCGGTATCTGGACCGCGAGCTGGCCGCCAGGGCGCAGCGCGCCGCTCAGGCGAGCCAGCAGCGCCGGGTGGTCCGGCAGCCACTGGAGGGACGCGTTGGCGAACACGACGTCCCACGACCCGTCGGGGGCCAGGTCCGCGATGTCGCCCTGCGCGAACCGCAGTCCGGGTCGCGCGCGGGCGGCGGCCGGCTCGAGCATCGCCGCCGACGAGTCGATGCCGAGCGTCTCGCCCGCCCCGGTCGCCGCGTGGAGGAGCGCGGTGAGCTCGCCGCTGCCGCAGCCGAGGTCGAGCACGCGTCCGCCCGGGACCGGCCGGACGAGCGCGAGGAGATCGTGAAACGGCTGGGCGCGCTCCTGCTTGAACTTGTCGTAGACGGTCGGGTTCCAGGTATCTGCGCTCATGATGCCCGTCGAGGATAGCGCGGCCCGCACGCCGGCGGCGGCCGCGCCGGCGGACGCGCGGTCAGGTCCTGCGCCGCAGCCGGTCCGCCGGAACCACGTCCGGTGAAGGTGATCGCGCGCCCTTCACGGGCCGGACGGTGGTCGCGAGCTCCGTCTCCCCGCAGTAGTAGCAGGCGCCGTTCAAGATCACCTCGTGCGTGCATGACCCACACAGCACGCAGCGCCCGTCCGCCACCTCGAGGTGCGCGCAGGGCTCGCCTGCCTCGCTCTCCGATCCACCGCCGGGCACATGTCCGGTGTAGCACGCGATCGGCGCGGGAAGTATTGGCGTGCGGATCGAGTAAAGTGCCTCGCGGTGGTCGCCGCGACGCAGCCGGTGGTGGAGATCGAGAGCACGCGCGTCACGTGCGCGGGCGCCGCCACGGCGTTCCTCCTGCGCCGGATGGGCGGTCTGGCCGGCGGCTACACCCCCGGGGTGCAGGACCAGATCCTGCGCGAGCTCGCCACCGAGGCCGAGGGCGCCGACCTCGGTCGGGTCACGCGCTGGTTCGCCCGCCGCACCGCCGACCTGGCGCGCCTGGGCAACCGGATCGGCGCGCGCATGGTCGCCATCCGCACGCCGGTCATCCTCGACTGGGTCGGCGAGGGCCACGGCTATCGCGGCGCGGTCCTGGTCACCTCCGGCGAGGTCCTGCACCCGGGCGCCGCCAGCCGCTCGCCGCACGCCATCGCGCTCACCTGCGAGAGCACGCGCCGGCTCGGGTTCCGCCGGGACGGGCTGGTCGGCTTCGACCCGTGGCCGGGCGCCGGCCGGCTGAGCGCACTCCCGAGCGAGCTCGAGGAGGCCCACCGGCGCTGCCTTCACCGGGCATTTTTGCTGTACTCCTACGGTTGGAGCTAGTCGTGCGCTCGCAGCCGTACCCAAAAGCTGGCCTGGCTCCGGCTCTGGCCGTCGCCGCCGTCGCCGTCGCCGGCGTCGCCGGAGCGATCGTCCTCGCCGGCATGGGCGTCACGCCCGCGGCCGCGCAGAGCCAGAAGAGCGCGCCGCCCAGGGCCGAGGACCTGGTCAAGCTCGAGCTCATCGCCGACACCACGCACGTCGGCGCCGGCAAGAAGCTCACCCTGGCCGCTCGCTTCGACATCGCGCCCGGCTGGCACATCTACTGGGAGAACCCGGGCGAGGCGGGGCTCGCGACCGAGGCCGCCTTCACCGCGCCGGCAGGCTACGAGGTCGGCCCGCTGCGCTTCCCCGGCCCCGAGCGCTTCCAGACACCGGGCGAGGGCGCGGTCAGCTTCGGCTACGAGAAGACGGCGGTGCTGTCGTCGATCGTCGCCGCCCCGGCGCGCCTCGCGGGCGAGCCGGTCCGCTTCTCGGTCAAGGCCAGCTGGCTGGTCTGCCGCGACGTGTGCCTGCGCGGCAAGGGGCAGGCGGCACTCGAGCTGCCGCCGGCCGGGCGCGGCCAGGACCGGGCGCGGCCCGCGCACGCGGAGCTGTTCGACAGGCACAGGGCCGAGCTGCCGCGCGCCTTCGCCGAGCTCCGCGCCGCCCACCGCTGGGAGCGCGACGCGCGCGAGGCGCGCCTCGTCATCGCCGGCCTGCGCGCCGATCGCGTCGAGTACTTCCCGCCGAGCGGCGAGGATCTCCAGCTCACCGGCCAGGGCGCCGCCGCGGCCCCGGGCGGCGCGAAGGGCACGACCGAGCTGCGGCTCCGCTACAAGCCAGGCACCAAACCTGCCCGTGCGCGAGGCGTACTGGCCGTCACCAGGGGCGCAGAGACGCGCTACTACGCCCTGGATCTCGAGGAGGCACCATGATGCGAGGAAGCCATGTCCATCCCTCCCTGTTCCTGACTCTCGCGGCGCTCGCGCTCGCCCCCGCCTGCGGTGCATCGCAGAGCGACGAGGCGGCGCCGCCGGCGACCGAGAGCGCCGCGTCCGCCGCCGCCGCGCCGGCCGCGACCGCGCCGGCCCCGGCGGCCCAGCCCGCCGCCAGCGCGGCCCCTGCCGCGAGCGCCGCGGCGGCGCCCGACTTCACCCTGCCGGACCTCGACGGCAAGCAGGTGTCGCTGTCGTCGTTCCGCGGCAAGACCGTCGTCCTCGAGTGGTTCAACCCCGGCTGTCCGTTCGTGCGCTACGCCCACGGCGAGGGGCCGCTCAAGGACCTGGCGAAGAAGTACACGGCCAAGGGCATCGTCTGGCTCGCCATCAACTCGAACGCGCCCGGCACGCAGGGCAACGGCGCCGAGCTGAATCGCAAGGCCCGGCAGGACTGGGCCATGTCGTACCCGATCCTGATCGACGAGAAGGGGGCGACCGGCAAGGCCTACGGCGCCAGGAGCACGCCCGGGATGTATGTGATCGATCCGAAGGGCGAGATCGTCTACCGGGGCGCGCTCGACAACGCGCCGCTCGGCAAGGTGCCGTCCGAGGGCCAGGTCAACTACGTGGAGAAGGCGCTCGCGTCGGTCGCCGCCGGCAAGCCGGTCGAGGTGGCCGAGACCAAGTCGTACGGCTGCAGCGTCAAGTACGCGTCGGAGTAGCGGGCCCCGAGGTCGGATCCGACGGCGCGCCCGGCGCGAGCTCGATCGTGCGCAGCCCGCCGGGCGCCCGCGGGTCGGCGGCCAGCGCCGTCTCGCCGCGCAGCCAGGCGATCGCGTGGCGGCCGGCCACCTCGCGGCGCCAGCCCTCGAGCAGCATCGGCGGCGCGGCCGGCGCGGCGGCAGCCTCGCCGGCCGCGGGGCCGAGGCCGACCTCGCTCCACGCCACCAGGGCCTCCGCCTCGGCGCGCCCGCCGACCAGGCGGACCGGCACGTCGGCCTCGCTGCAGCGCGACTGCACGATGGCCGCGATCATCGCCGCCTGGGCCTGGCCGCGCGGGCTGAGCGGCCGCGCCGCCTCGACCGCGAGCGGGCGGCCGCTGGCCGCGGCCACCGCGGCCAGGATCGCGTCGCCGTGGCGGCGCGCCGCCGTCGCGGTCACCCCGCGCACCCGCGCCAGCTCCGACGCCTGGGTCGGCGCCCGCCGGGCCAGCTCGAGCAGGGCCGGGTCGGGCAGGATCCACGACGGCGGCGTGTTCGAGTCGAGCGCCTGGCGCTCGCGCCAGGCGGCCAGCTCGCGCAGCACCGACAGGGCTGGCCCCTTGAGGGCGACCCAGCCGCCGATCTGGCGGTAGATCTCGTCGGGCGGGCGGCGCTGGGCCATGTCCTCGGCCAGCCGCTGCGACTCCTCGCTGGCCCACGACAGCCGGCCGCGATGCTCGAGCCGCGCGCGCAAGACCGACCAGGCGGACAGGAGGTGGCGCACGTCGTCGAGCGCGTAGCGCAGCTGGCGATCGCTCAGCGGGCGGCGCCGCCAGTCGGTGTGCTGCGAGCCCTTGTCGAGCGACACGCCGAACAGCTGGCTCACCAGGCGCGCGTATCCGATCTGATCGGGCAGCCCGGCGAACGAGGCCGCGATCTGGGTGTCCATGAACCCGCGCGCGGTCACCCCGTAGGTGGTGTTGAGCAGGCCCAGGTCCTGGCGGGCGGCGTGGGCCACCACCTCGATGGCCGGATCCGCCACCAGCTCGAACAGCGCGCCCGGGTCGACGGCGAGCGGGTCTATCGCCGCCACCTCCGGGCTGGCCTGATCACCCCACGCGACCTGCACGAGCGCCAGCTCGGGGACGTAGCGGTCCTCCGATACGAACTCGAGGTCGATGGCGAAGATCCCGGCGCGCGCGATGGCAGCCGCGATCTCGGAAACGCCGCTGGCCTCGTCGACCGGCGCGGTCGCAAGTCGGCTCATCCAGCGTCGACAATATCGCAAGACGCTCCGGCTCCGGGCCCCGACGAGGCGTCGTCGTTCGGCTATAGTCCGCGTCGATGAGCGGGGACACCTTCCGAAGCAAGGCCACCATTTCCCTCGATGACGGCCGTACGGCCGAGATCTTCCGCCTGGATGCCGTGCGCAGGGCCGGCGTGGGAGACCTCGATACCTTGCCCTTCTCGCTGCGCATCCTGCTCGAGAACCTGCTCCGCCACGAGGACGACAAGAGCGTCACCCGTTCGCACATCGAGGCGGTGGCGGCGTGGGATCCGGCGGCCACGCCCGCGGTCGAGATCGCGTTCCGCCCCGCCCGCGTCATTCTGCAGGACTTCACCGGGGTGCCGTCGGTCGTCGATCTCGCGGTCATGCGCGAGGCGTTCGCGCGACTCGGCGGCCCGCCCGAACAGATGAGCCCGATTCGACCGTCCGACCTGGTCATCGATCACTCGGTGCAGGTCGACTCGTTCGGCCAGTCCGTGTCGTTCCGCCGCAACGTCCAGCTCGAGTACGAGCGCAACCGCGAGCGCTACCAGTTCCTGCGCTGGGGCCAGCAGGCGCTGCACGGCCTGCGGGTGGTCCCGCCGGGCACCGGCATCGTCCACCAGGTCAACCTCGAGTACCTGGCGCGGGTCGTCTTCTTCGAGGAGCAGGACGGCGTCACGCGCGCGTTCCCCGACACGCTGGTCGGCACCGACTCGCACACCACCATGATCAACGGGCTCGGCGTGGTCGGCTGGGGCGTCGGCGGCATCGAGGCCGAGGCGGCGGTGCTGGGCGAGCCGATGCCGATGCTCTTGCCCCAGGTGGTCGGCTTCAAGCTGACCGGCGCGCTGCCGGCGGGAGCCACCGCCACCGACCTCGTCCTCACGGTGACCGAGATGCTGCGCAAGCGCGGCGTGGTCGGGAAGTTCGTCGAGTTCCACGGCAGCGGGCTCGACTCGCTGGCCCTGCCCGACCGCGCCACCATCGCCAACATGGCGCCCGAGTACGGCGCCACGATGGGCTTCTTCCCGGTCGACGACGAGACGCTGGCCTACCTGCGCTTCAGCGGGCGGCCGGCCGCGCTGGTGGACGACATCGAGCGCTACCTGGTCGAGCAGGGGCTGTTCCGCGATCGGTCGGCGCCCGAGCCGCGCTTCTCCGCGAGCCTCGAGCTCGATCTGGGCGACGTGGTGCCGTCCCTCGCCGGGCCCAAGCGGCCACAGGACAGGGTGCCGCTGTCCGGGTCGCAGGCCGCGTGGCGAAAGTCGCTGGTCGGCTTCCTGGGCGACAAGGTCGAGGATCGCCGCGCTGCGGTCGAGGCATGGGTCGGCCAGGCCGGTCAGGACGAGCGCGCGCCGTCGGGCGTGAGCGCGATCGACGCGCGCTTCGCCGCCTCGCCCGAGACGGCGGGCGGCGGCGATGGTGATGGCGGCGGCAGCCCGGTCGAGATCGGGCACGGCGACGTCCTCATCGCGGCGATCACGAGCTGCACCAACACGTCCAACCCGTCGGTGATGCTGGCGGCGGGCCTGCTCGCGCGCAAGGCGGTGGAGCGCGGGCTGAAGCCGCGCCCGTGGGTCAAGACCAGCCTGGCCCCCGGATCGCAGGTGGTGACCGAGTACTTCGAGGCGGCCGGGCTCACCGATTCGCTCGAGGCGCTCGGCTTCAACCTGGTCGGCTACGGCTGCACCACCTGCATCGGCAACTCCGGCCCGATCGACGAGTCGCTGGCGTCCACCGTGAAGGACCACGGCGTGGTCGCGGCCGCGGTGCTGTCGGGCAACCGCAACTTCGAGGGCCGCATCCACCCGAGCGTGGTGGCCAACTATCTGGCCTCACCGCCGCTGGTGGTCGCCTACGCGCTCGCCGGCACCATGGACATCGACTTCGAGCGCCACCCGATCGGCGTCGATCGCAGCGGCGTGCAGGTGTACCTGCGCGATCTGTGGCCGACCCCGCAGGAGGTGGCCGAGTGCGTGCGCCAGTCGGTCAGGCGCGAGATGTTCGAGCGCCGCTACGCCGCCGTGTTCGAGGGCACCGAGGAGTGGCGCGGCCTCGACATCCCGAGCGGGCTGACCTTCGCGTGGAACGACGCGTCGACCTACATCCGCCGCCCGCCCTACTTCGACGATCTCTCGCCCGAGCCGACCGCGCCGGCCGACATCCTGGGCGCGCGCGCGCTCGCGGTGCTCGGCCACTCGGTCACGACCGATCACATCTCGCCGGCCGGGTCGATCGCGAAGAACGGGCCCGCCGCCCGCTATCTGATGGAGCACGGCGTGCAGCCGGCCGACTTCAACCAGTACGGCGCCCGCCGCGGCAACCACGAGGTGATGGTGCGCGGCACCTTCGCCAACATCCGCCTGCGCAACCTCCTGGTCCCCGGCGTCGAGGGCGGCGTGACCATCCACCTGCCCGATGGCGAGCAGCTCTCCATCTACGACGCGGCCATGCGCTACAAGGCCGACCGCGTGCCGCTCGTCATCATCGCCGGCTCCGAGTACGGGACCGGATCGTCGCGCGACTGGGCGGCCAAGGGCACCATGCTGCTCGGCGTGCGCGCGGTGGTGGCCGAGAGCTACGAGCGCATCCACCGCTCCAACCTGGTCGGCATGGGCGTCCTGCCCCTCCAGTTCCTCCCCGGCGAATCCCGCGAGACCCACGGCCTGACCGGGCGCGAGACCTTCGACGTCCTCGGCGTCAACGAAGGCCTGTCGCCCCAGAAGCGCCTCACCGTGCGCGCCGACAGCAAGTCCTTCACCGTCCTGGCCCGCGTCGACACCCCCCAGGAGGTGGAGTACATGCAGCACGGCGGCATCCTCCAGTACGTGCTGCGCAAGCGCGCCCGCGCCGCGGGCGCGATCAGCTGACCCGCGCCATCCGCCTCGCGAATCTCCGACGTTCAGCCTCCTCGCAGCCGACCGCCGGGCTGGCCTCGTGTCGCTGTCCCCGCGGGGACCACGCGCGGCCGCTGGGCGGACATCCGCGGGGCCGCCAGCCTGCCTGCGCCGGTGAGGACGGCGCGGCGGTGGCAGTCGAGGCGCGGGCGCTCAGATCTTCCCGGTCAGGTCGTGGATGGCGCGGGTGCTCTTGCCCGCGCTGATCTTCACGGTGAAGCTCTTCTTGATGTCGAGCTCGGCGTTGATGAGGGTGACCCGGTGGCTGCCGGGCGGCAGCTCGATCGCGCGCTGCGGGGTCTTGAGCCCGGTGGGCTCGCCGTCGATGTAGATGTCGCAGGGCGGCTTGGAACCGATGAGCAGGGTGCCCGACTCCCCCTTCTGTCCCCGGTCGTCGCCGTCGGCGTCGCCATCGCCGGAGGCGTCGTCCGGCAGAGACGCAACCGCGGCCACCTGCTTCCTGTGCCGGCGCGCATGCGAGTGCGATCGCTTCGGCTTGCGCTTGGCGTGGCGCCGCTCGCGGGCCGGCTTCTCCGCCCTGGCCGCCTTGGGCTTGGCCTTCTCCGCCGCCCCGGTGCCGGCGGCCGCCCCATCCTGTGGATCGATCGGATCCAGGGCGAGGTTGACGTTCTGCGACTCGCCGGCGTTGAGATCGAGCTCGACCCGGCGCGAGAAGAAGCCGGCCGGGGCCTCGACGTCGACCACGTGCGCGCCCGGCGTCAGGTTGCGCACGCGGAGCGGTGACTTGCCGAGCACGCGGCCGTCCAGGTTGATCGTGGCCTGCGGCTTGATGCGAATGTCGAACCCGGTCGCGGCCAGGACCTGCGGCGTCAGTTGCGCCGGCGTCGCGACCGGTGCCTGAGCTGCGGGTGCCGGCGCGGGCGATGCCGCGGCCGGCGCGGGCGACCCCACCGGCGCCGCCGTGGACGCCGCCGCGGACGCGGCCACGGGAGCGGGAGCCGGAGCGGGGGGCGCGGACGCCACCGCGCGCCGCGGAGCCTGCACGGCCGCCGGCCGGGCCGCCGCGGGGGGAGGCGCGACGTCGGCCTCCTCGGCCGGCGTGAAGTAGTGCTTGCCGACGAAGACCCCGGCCGCGGCGGCGACGGCGGCGAAGGCGAGGCCGCCGAGGACCACGATCAGGACCCGGTGCGAGCGCCGCGTGATCGGCTCGAGATCACCGGTGTACTCGGGCAGCGAGGCGGAGCTGTCCTGGATCGCATGGCGCTCCTGCTGCGCCGCCGAGATGAAACGAACGATGGCGGACGACTCGGTCGCCATGGGTGACCTCGATCGAGGCATCCAGTCGGACAAACCGTAGCCCGCGAGCTCCGAGCCGATCAACCCGTTTTGTCACCGACATCACGTTTCCCGGCCGCGTCCGCGCACATCCGCGCTCACCGTCCCGGGACGGCAGACTCACTGACAGGCGCCGCGCGCGCTGAAGCGCCGCCCCGGGCAGCTGCCCGACGCCTGGAACACCTTGCCGTCGCAGCCGCAGTAGCTGCGCAGATCGCGCGTACAGCTCCGGTTCCGCGCCATGCACGTGCCCTTGTGGTCCGCGTCGCAGCCGAGACCCTCGCAGACGCCGCTCGCGCACTGATCGCCCCGCTCGCAGCGGCCGCCGTCGCGGATCCCCTTGCCCGCGCCCGCGCCCGCACCCGCGCCCGCACCCGGCGCCGCCGCGGTGCCCGCCCCCGCGCCCGCGCTCGCCCCTCCGCCGCCGCCGGCAGGCGCGCTGGTGTCCCCCGCGCTGTCCGGGGCAGCCTCGCGCGGTGAGCCGTTGTCCTCGATCGGAGTGGGCGGCGGCCGCTGGATGGGCCGCTGCGAGAGCGGCGGCCCCTTCCCCGGCGGCGGCCCGGGCGGGATCATCGTCGGCGGCGGATCGCAGCCGAGCAGCCCGAAAACCAGCGCCGCGGCCAGCGCCGCGCCGGGCAGAACCCATCGACGCGGACCACGGGCTCGGCGTCGACCTCGACTTCGACGGGTCACCAGGCGGCGCAGCACCATGGCGCGAATCCTAGGACGAAGCCGGCCGGACCTCAAACGCGACTGCAGGCCCGGTCCGGGAAGTGCTCGACCATCTCGTCGAACCGCCGGCGCGGTGGTAGCCTCCGGCCGCATGGCGGGTGACGACGGTCGGGGAGGCAAGCAGGCCGCGCCGCGAGGCCTCGAATCGACCGCGCCGCTCGCGCTCGGGCCCGCCGAGGCGGCCGCCGTCGGGGCGCAGATCGGCCGCTACACCATCGAGCGCGTGGTGGGAGCCGGCGGCATGGGCCTGGTCGTCGCCGCGCGCGATCACGAGCTGGGCAGGCTCGTGGCCATCAAGTTCGTCGCGGCCGACACCGAGCTGGCCCAGGCACGCGTCGTGCGCGAGGCGCAGGCGATGGCCCGGCTGTCGCATCCCAACGTGGTCGCGGTCCACGAGGTGGTGCGCTTCGGCCAGCGCGCCGGCATCGTCATGGACCTGGTCGAGGGCGGCGACCTGGCCACCTGGTGCGCCGGCCGGCGCCGCCCATGGCGCGAGATCGTCGCCGCCTACGTGCAGGCGGCGGCAGGGCTGGCCGCCGCCCACCGCGCCGGGCTGGTGCACCGCGACTTCAAGCCGGCCAACGCGGCCATCGACGGCGACGGCGTCGTCCGCGTCACCGACTTCGGGCTGGTGCGCGCGGCGGGCCTCGGCGAGCCGGACGCCGCCGGCCAGGTCTCGACGCCCGAGGAGCTCGCCGCGCTCGACCAGACCCTGACCGCGACCGGCGCGCTGGTGGGCACGCCGGCCTACATGGCCCCGGAGCAGCACGACGGCGAGGCGGTCGACGCGCGCACCGATCAGTGGGCCCTGGCCTGCTCGCTCTACGAGGCGCTCCACGGCCAGCGACCGTTCGCGGGACAGAGCGTGGACGAGATCGCCGCCGCCGTGCGAGCCGGCGCGATCCGGCCGGAGCCGCCCGACAGCCGCGTGCCGCGCGCGGTCCGGGCCGCGATCCGGCGGGCGCTGTCGCCGCGCCCGGCCGATCGGTTCCCGTCGATGGAGCAGCTCGTCGCGGCGCTCTCGCCCGCCCGGCGACGATGGCGAGTCGCGGCGGTGCTGGGCGCGGCCGCCGCCATCGCCTGCGCGGTCTTCCTGCTGCTCCACGGGCGCGCCGGCTCCGAGGTGACCTGCGCCGGGCTCGACGCCCCGCTGACCTCGGTGTGGAATCCCGCGCGCGCCGGCGCGCTGCGCGGCCACTTCGCTGGCGCGGGGGCCTGGGCCGCCGACGGCTCCGGTCGCGTGGCCTCGCGGCTCGACGGCTACGGCGCCTCGTGGCTCGCGGCGCGCACGAGGGCGTGCGAGGACGCGCGCGCCCGCCGCGGCGCGCCCGGCCTGCTCGACCGCCGCATGCGCTGCCTCGATCAGCGGCTGATCGAGATGTCGGGCGTGGTCGCGGCGCTTCTCGACGCCGATCCGGCGGTGATGCGGCGCGCGGGCGCGGCGATCGACGGCCTCCACGCCGTCGCCGACTGCGACGACCCGCGCGACAGCGTAGCGCGGCCCGCCGACCCGCGGGCGCGCGCCGACATCGCCGCCGCCGAGGACGACCTCGCGCGCGGATGGGCGCTGCACGCGGTCGGCCGCTGCAAGGACGCGCTGCCGCTCGCCCGGCGCGCGACCGAGGTCGGCGAGCGCACCCGCTGGTCGCCGCTCCTGGCCCGCGCCCTGGTCCTGCGCGGGGAGTGCGAGAACCGCGCGGGCGACTACGCCGCGGCGCTGGCCACGCTCGACCGCGCCGGCGACGAGGCGGCCCGGGCCAGGGACGACCGGCTGCTCGCCGAGGCGCTCGGCACCCGCTTCTTCGTGCTCGGCGACCGGCTCGGTCGCCCGACCGATGCGCTGGCCGGCCGCCAGTACATCGAGCTCGCCCTCGAGCGGGCCGGCCAGCCGCCGCGCGAGCGCGCCATCTGGCTCCACGTGCTCGCGACCGTGCTGAGCAACCAGGGAACGCTCGACGAGGCGCTGGCCGCCGAGACCGAGGCGGTGGCGACCTGGCGGAAGATCGTGCCGCCCGATCACGTGAACCTGCTCGACGCGCTGCAGACCATGGCCGAGATCCAGATCTCCCGGCGCGAGTTCGATCGCGCCGTCGCGCTGCTCGACCAGAACGAGCGGACCGAGATCGCGACGCGCGGGCCCGACGATCCCCGGGTCGCCTCGCTGAACGTCGACCACGGCGTGGCCGACGCGATGCGCGGCGATCTGTCCGGTGCGGTGAAGCACTGGGAGCGGGCGCTCGCCATCGAGCGCGCGGCCGGCATCACCAGCAAGTACGTCGGCATGTACAACGTGGGGCTCGCGCAGCTCGCGCTCGGGCGCTGGCGCGAGGCCCACGCCATGCTGACCCGCGCGCTGGCCGTGGCCGACGCGACCGCGCCTGGCGCCACCACCCCGGTCGCCATGTGCGCCAGCGCGCTCGGCGCGGCGACCATGGCGCTGGGGCAGATCGACGAGGCGCGGCCGCTGCTCGAGCGCGGCGTGGCGGCCGCCCGCGCGAGCGGCGGCGCCATCAGGACGCAGGCGCTCACCTACGCCGCCCAGGGTGCGCTGGCCCGCGGCGACGCGGCGTCGGCCGGGACGCTCCTGGCCGAGGCGGCGAAGGTGACCACCGACGACGATCCCCAGCTCATCGTGGCCGAAGGCGACGTCGCGCGCGCCGGCAAGGGCTGCCGCGCCGCCCAGCCCCTCTATCAGCGGGCGGTGGCGGCGGCGGGCGTCAGGGCGGAGTCGGTGGGCGAGCTGACCGACGCGCTCACCGGGCTCGGCGAGTGCATGGTCGAGCTGGGCAGCGCGGCCGGCGCCGTGACCACCCTCGAGCCGAGGGTGGCGTGGATCGACCAGGTCGGCTCCGATCCGGGCGCCGCGGCCCGCGCTCGCTTCGCCCTGGCCCAGGCCCTGGCGGCCACCGGCGGAGACCGGGTCCGCGCTCGTCGACTGGCGGAGTCGGCGCGGGTCGGCTTCGCGACGCTGGGCGCGCCAGGCCAGCGGCGCGCGGCCCGCATCGCACGCTGGCTCGAACGCCACCCGTGAAGCAGGCGCCGCGCGGCGCGCGGCGGCGCGGGCGGGCCCCCGCGGCGGGCCGCCCCCTCCGCCTTGACGGCGGCGGGCCCTCATCGGATCCTGCTGCCATGACCCGCCGTTCGGCCGTCGCGCTGGTCCTTGCGGCCGCCGCGATCGGGCCGGGCGGGTGCGGAGACGACAGGCCGGCCGGCAGCGCCGCGGCCGCGGCCGGCGACGAGGCCGAGTCGACCCCGGTGGTGCTGCCGGCGGAGCCGATCTATCCCGACTCGGTGCAGGGCCTGGAGACCCTGATGACCGCGCTGGTCAAGGCGCTGCAGGACGACGACGCGACCGAGAAGTCGCGCCTCCTGCTCAGCCTGCAGCTGCCCGACCCGCGCGCCTGGTTCAACCAGGTGTTCGGCGGCCAGCTGGGCGCCACGCTCCTGGCCGAGCACGAGCGCACTCGCAACGGCATCGGCTGGCTGGCCAGCCACATCAAGGGGCGCATCGACACCGGCCTGGTCGTCATCCACGCCGAGCGCTTCGAGGTGCCCAACCAGGCCGCCTCGGTCGGCTACCAGAGCGCCGCGCTCGCGCGGATGGCGCAGCGGGTCCCGCTCTACTCGGTCAGGTTCTCGACCCCGGACGGCAAGAAGACCTGGCACGTCTGGTCGTTCGTCCACCACCAGGGCACGTTCCGCTACGTGGGGAAGATGCGGAAGGTGGAGGACCGCGCCCCTCCGGCCGAGGGGCGCGACCTCATGGAGTACCGGCTCGGCGACGCGGCCCGGGTGAAGGCGTCGATGAACGCCCAGTAGCATGAACGCCCGGTAGCACCCGGCGCCGCGGCCGGTTCCGACCCCAGGCTCAGTCGCCGAACGAGCTCGGGCAGAGCGGCTGCTCGACGATGCGGCCGGCGTCGATGTCGTGGGCCAGGCGGATGAACTGCGCGTGCGACCAGGCCAGCGGGGTGGCCGATAGCGTCCCCTCGCCCGGCGTGAAGCCGGCCTCGCCCGACG
>Ga0126377_10000818_pt1 | contig 19606 bp, 20 predicted proteins | sample PanSoiMetPlot_22_FD_92647 | JGI IMG/M metagenome (GOLD analysis project Ga0126377, IMG submission 92647) | Tropical forest soil microbial communities from Panama - MetaG Plot_22 | ecosystem: Environmental > Terrestrial > Soil > Tropical forest > Bulk soil | place: Panama | collected 2016-02-17 | reverse complement strand
GCCGGAAAGAATAATGTAAAACACCCCTGCAGCCGCGACGCCGCCGATCACTTGAGCGACGATATAACCGATCGCCTTTTCGGCTTTGAAATGTCCGGCCGCAATCAACCCACATGTGACAGCGGGATTGAAATGGCCGCCCGAGATATGACCTACCGCATAGGCCATCGCCAGCACCGATAAGCCGACTGCAAACGCAACCGCGATCAGACCGGCCGAAGGCGCGGAAAACAACGCCGCGCCGCATACGGCGCTAACAAGCGCGAACGTGCCGATAAGTTCGGCTCCCAGCTCCCGCAACATTTAACCCTCCTGTCGTTAGATCCACTTGATCGAGAGTGCTTGGAATCTAGCCCGCAATTCGCCCCAATGATGCCAATTACAGCAGGAAGCGGCCGCTGGTGAAATAGGTTCAACCCTCATTTTGCGCGTTGAAGATCCATCGGGCCAAATGTCCGCTAATGGGATGGTCCGGCCGTGCCCCTGCCGCGCCAGCCGACGAGGCTGGCAGAGGCGCCGAAGACCTAACAGGCAACCGATCCGTGCGACTTTCGCCTGCTGCTGCGCGCGCGCCGCGAGCGGCAACCGGCCGCCGCGCCGCCGAGCAGCATGATGAATTAGCGCCGATGCAGTTGATTGAAATGCATTCGGTCCCGCCAGACGGGGCTGATCGTAGGATATCGAATTGCCGCGGATCAGTCAGGAGCGCGTGCTGGGCGCGAATGCCGGGCACTCCACGCACGGCGTTCTCACCGAACGGCCGGAGACGTTGACCAACGACTTCTTCGTCAACCTGCTCGGCATGGGCACGCAATGGCAGTCGTCCGCCGGCTCCGACGGCGTGTTCGAGGGACGCGACCGCAAGACCAACGAGCTCCGGTGGACCGGCACCCGCGTCGACCTGATCTTCGGCTCGCACTCGCAGCTGCGCGCCATCGCGGAAGTCTATGCCTGCGCGGACTCGAAGGAGAAGTTCGTGAAGGACTTCGTGGCGGCGTGGACCAAGGTGATGAACCTGGACCGCTTCGACATCGCCTGATCGAGGCCCGACAGGTTTTTGACGACTTCTGGAGCGCATTCCGGATCGGGATGCGCTCCAGATTCGTTTTGCACAGCGGGATCCAGCGCCAGTTTGCGCCTACCATTGCGCATCGACCAATCGATTTTTGATTTATATCAACGTCCATCTGTGCTCGGCCGGGCAAGATCACGAGCGCTCTGAAAATAACGGCTCAAGGGAGGGAGGTCATCATGCTCCGACTCCGGCAAATCTGCGGAATGGTTGTGTTGTTGTCGGCGGTGCTCGTCCTCGCCGGCGTACCCGACGCCTCGGCCCAGAAAAAGATGAGCTACGAGGAAGCCTATGCCAAGTGCAAGGCGGACCTCGACCGCACCTATCCGTCGGGCAGCACGAGCACCACGGGGCGGTCGACCCGCGGCATCGCCTGCATGAAGCAAATGGGATACCAAGCCAAGAAGTCCGACAAATTTTGAACGGGCCTGCGTTTGAACGGGTTTGGCATCGCTGGCGGCTGCGCGTCCGATCGGGCACTTGCCGCCACGGTGCACCTGTCGGTCCTTCCTGGTTGCCTGCGATGAAATGGTTTGTGACAACCGTGCTGGCGGCCGGATCGGTCCTGGCCGCCGCTCACGCCGAGGCACGCAAGGCAGGGCCGGCGAGGGCCCAGCCCAACCGCATCGACATCGCCTATGTGGAGCCGAAGTCGGCGGCCAATCGGCCGGTGTACAAGTTGCTCGTGGAGCACCAGGTGCTGGATAAGCTCCGCGAGCTCCTGAGCCCATTGCGGTTGCCGCACCGCCTGCTGCTGCAGACCAGGGACTGCGACGGCATCTCCAACGCCTGGTCCAATGAGGACAGCGTCACGGTCTGCTACGAGTACATCAACGACATCTGGAAGAACGCTCCTGCACAGACGACGCCGGCGGGAATCGCTCCGATCGATACGGTAATCGGTCCGTTGCTGGACGTGTTCCTGCACGAAACCGGTCATGCCGTCTTCGCGAGCCTGCAAATTCCCCTGTTCGGCCGGGAGGAAGACGCCGCCGACCAGTTTTCGGCCTACGTGATGCTGAAATTCGACAAGGACGAAGCGCGCCGGCTGATCCTCGGCAGCGCCTACCAGTACAAGGGCGACATGGCGTCCCCGACGATCACGATCCAGCAGCAAAACTTTGCCGACGAGCACGGCACGCCCGCGCAACGCTTCTTCAACCTGTTGTGCACGGCCTACGGCAGCGACCCGAAATTGTTTGCCGACGTCGTCGAGAAGGGATTCCTGCCCGAGGATCGCGCCGCGGGTTGCAAACGCGAATACGCTCAGCTTTCGCACGCCTTCGCCACGCTGATCGGACCCCATGTCGATACGAGGCTCGCCTACAAGCTGCGCAAGCGGTGGCTGCCGCCGGTCACGACCAAGCCGCAGCCCTGGAAAGCGCCGACCGACTGATCGAGGCTCGCAAGCGGCTTACCATTTGCCGAGGCCCGGCGTTCCGGCAGGGCCGCACTTCCCGAGGATCGGGCAAATCCAGACAGCCGTGTCGTTGCTCGGTCGCGACTGCCGCGACGCACTCAGCACCTCATGGCCCCAAATGGCGCACAAGCCGACAAAGGCCACGATCCATCCTGCCTTCTTCAACCATTCCAGCATGGGGACTGTATCGCCGCGACGACGCCGTCGCGCAAGAAGCGCCGAGCCGATGGCATCGGGACATCCGGCTCAGCCACTCGGGTCTACACGAAAAGAGCCCGGCAACCGCCAGGCTCCACGTCTCGACGTACTGTCGTCTCAGTCAACGTCCCGGCAACGGTCTCGTTCCGTCGCCTTCAATGGGACGCGGCTCGATCTCGAAATCCGAGGCGGAGGTCGCGCCTGCGGCTTCGAGCAGCTTGAACAGCAGGAACATCACACCTGCGAATGCCAGCGGCGGAAGCAAGTAGAGCCAGAATACCGACATGCCACAGCGTCCATTGGTTCGTTCGTCGTGTGGGCAACAAACACACCGAATCGATCGTTGGTTCCATATGTAATTTGGATGGAGGTAAATGGCGAGAGGATGTCGGGCTGGCCGTTTACCTAACCGGGACGCCGACACGCGCCGAGTCACCTCACGCATCGAGGCGCCGAGCCACTACGGCACAGGCCCAGGCTGGGCGCCTTCCCAGCCGGCGAATCACTTATAGTCCAGCCATCGAGCCGGCACGGAGCCAGAACGGCGGGGGTCGGGCGGATGACGTTGATTGCCGAGCCCTTTGCTGCCGAGCCCCTGGGCATCGCTTCCAGGACGGCACCGCCTGCCGCTCGGCAGCTGTCCGCGACCATCGACCGCGTCGCCGCGCTCGACGAGCGTTCGGTCGGCGCCATGTATGAGCTCTACGACCGGTACTACGACGCCACCTCGCGGCCGCTGTTCGAGGCCGATCTCGGCAACAAGGACTACGTCGTCATGCTGCGCGAGACTTCCGGCGCGCTGGCGGGCTTCTCGACGCTCGCTGTGCTGGAGGCCGAGATCGCCGGCCGGCGGCTGCGCGCGATCTATTCCGGCGACACCATCATCGATCATGCCCATTGGGGCACGCAGGCACTCGCCTTCACCTGGATCAGGTTCGCCGGCTCGATCAAGGCGATGGAGCCGGACCTGCCGCTCTACTGGTTCCTGATCGTCAAGGGCCACCGCACCTATCGCTACCTCTCGGCCTTCTCCATCCGCTTCTATCCGCACTGGCAGGCGCCGACGCCGGATGCGGCGCGCGAGATCATGGACGCGCTGGCGCGGCAGCGCTTCGCATCGGCCTATGACGCCTGCCGCGGCGTGGTGTCGTTTGCGCGCTCGCGCGGGCACCTCAAGCCGGAATGGGCGCTGATCGAGGAAGCGGAGGCGTCGCGGCGCGACGTCGCCTTCTTCCTGCGCAGCAATCCCGGCTACACCAACGGCGACGAACTGGTGTGCCTCACCGAGCTCGCCTCGGACAACCTGCGCCCGCTCGCCCGGCGCGTATTCGAGCAGGGCCTAGCCGCATGAGCGGCTGGACCGCGATCCTCGGCGCGGCGCGCGCGGAACGCGCGCGGCTCGATCACGCCGGCCGCGACCTGCCGCGGTCGCAGCCGGCGCTTATGCGAAAAATCCTCGCCGACAATGCCGGCAGCGCCTTCGGCCGCAGGCACGACTTCGACCATATCGACACGGTGGAACGGTTTCGCGCGCAGGTGCCGATCCGCGACTATGACGGGCTGCGGCCCTTCATCGAGCGGGTCGCGGCCGGCCAGTCCGGCGTCCTCACATCGGCGCCGGTCATCGCCTTCGAGGAAACCGGGGGCAGCACGTCCGGCCGCAAGCTCGTGCCCTACACGCAGGCGAGCCTGGCGGCGTTTCGCGCCGCCGTGCTGCCGTGGCTGGCCGACCTCGCGGACGAGCGGCCCCGGACCTTCGCAGGCCGCGCCTATGTCGCGCTCAGCCCGGTCGCGCGCGAGCCGTCCGCCACGGCCGGCGGCATTCCCATCGGGCTGCCGTCCGAGGGCGCCTATCTCGGCGCCGACCTCGCCTATGCGTTTGCTTCGGTACTTGCGGTCCCGGTCGAGGTGGCGAAGCTGCGCGACGTCGATCAGTGGCGTTTCGCCACGCTGCGCCATCTGCTCGCCGCCGCCGACCTCACCTTCATCTCGGTCTGGAGCCCGACCTTCCTCACCGGTCTCTTGGAGGCGCTGCCGACGCTGGCGGAGCCGCTGGCGCAGGCGCTGCATGACGCCGATCCGGCGCGGGCACACCTCGTCGAGACCGCGCTGGCGCAGCAGCCGATCGACACGCCATCGATCTGGCCGCGGCTTGCCACCGTGAGCGCCTGGGCCGACGGCGCCTCGCGCGGCTACGCGCAACGGCTGCAGGAGATGCTCCCGCATGCGCCATTGCAGCCGAAGGGGCTGATGGCGACCGAAGGCGCCGTCACTCTCCCGCGCCGCGGCTCGCCCTATCCCGCGCCCGCGCTCACCAGCGCCTTCCTGGAATTCGTCGACGACGCCGGCCAGGCCTTCGCCTGCGACGAGCTCACCGAGGGCACGAGCTATCGGGTGGTGATGACCACGCCCGGCGGGCTCTACCGCTACGACCTCGGCGACCGCGTCGCCTGCCGCGGCCACGTCGGCGGCGTGCCGCGCCTCGAATTCACCGGACGCGCGGTCGCGACCGACATCGTCGGCGAGAAGCTGACCGAGGATTTCGTCGCCGCGGCGCTCGGCCGCGTCGGCGCCGGCGCCTGCCTCGCGGCGCGCGCCACCGACATGCCGTTCTACGAGCTGCTGATCGACGCCCGCACCGGCGAGAACCTCAACAACCAGGCGGCGCTGGTCGAGGAATGCCTGCGCGCCAACCCGCAATATGCCTATGCCCGCGCGCTCGGCCAGCTCGGGCCGGTCAGGCCGCGCGCGGTCGAGCGCCTGATCGACCGCTACACGCACGTGCAGGCCCGGCGCGGCTGCCGCCTCGCCGACATCAAGCCGCCGGTGCTGATCAACGACATCGCCTATGCCGCGCTGATGGCGGCAAGCCCCCAGGGAGCAAGCCCGCAATGAAGATTGCGCTACTGTCGCCGAAGGGACCGCTCTACCGCAGCCGCGGCGGCATCTTCAAGAAGTCGCTACGCTACCAGCCGCTGACCCTGACCACGCTGGCCGCGCTGGCGCCGCCGGAGCTCGACGCGCAGTTCACGCTTCACGACGAGGGCATCGGCGACGTGCCGCTCGATCTCGATGCCGACCTCGTGGGCATCACCATCATCACCGGCAGCTCGCTGCGCGGCTACGAGCTCGCCCGGCACTTTCGCGCCCGCGGCATCCCTGTCGTGCTCGGCGGCCCGCACGTCACGCTGCTGCCGGAGGAGGCCATGCAGAAAGCCGATGCGGTCTGCGTCGGCTATGCCGAGGAGACCTGGCCGCGGCTGCTGCGCGATTTCGCTGCCGGACGCATGGGGCGGCGCTACGACCAGGGGCATGATTTCACCCTCACCAACCTCCCCTTCCCGCGCCGCGAGCTCCTGGACAAGCGGCACTTTCTCACCCAGGCGGTGTTCGAGGCGACGCGCGCCTGCGCGCACGACTGCGAGTTCTGCGTGGTGCCGACGGCATGGGGCCGCCGGCAGTTCCAGAAGCCGGTCGGCCACGTGGTCGAGGACATCCGCCGCGTCGGCAAGCGCCGCATCATTTTCATCGACCTCAACCTGATCTCGGACCGCGCCTATGCGGCCGAGCTGTTCACCGCGCTGATCCCGTTGAAGGTGCGCTGGTTCGGCCTCTCCACCAGCCTGATCGGCCGCGACCGCGAGCTGATGGAGTTGATGGCGAGGAGCGGCTGCGGCGGCCTGCTGATCGGGCTCGAAAGTATCTGCGACGCCAGCCTGGGCGACGTGCGCAAGCGCTTCAACGACCCATCGCTCTATCGCAGCCTGATCGACGACCTGCACGCGCTCGGCATCAGCATCCAGGGCTGCTTCGTGTTCGGCAACGACCACGACACGCTGGATGCGTTCGACGAGACCGTGCAGTTCTCGATCGACGCGGCGATCGACCTGCCGCGTTTTGCGATCCTGACCCCGTTTCCGGGCACGCCGCTGCACCGCCGGCTCGACCGCGAAGGCCGCATCCTCAGCAAGAACTGGGAGCTCTACGACGGCCAGCACGTGGTGTTCCGCCCGAAGAACATGAGCCCGCGCGAGCTGCAGGAAGGCCACGAGCGGGCGTGGCGCAGCGTCTATTCCTACGGCGCGATCTTCCGCCGCCTCGCCGCCTCGCGCACGCAGCTGCCGATCGCGGTCATGGCCAATCTCGGCTATCGCTACTACGCCCATCACCTTGAGACGCATTACACCTGCGACTGGCCGATCGGCTTCCGGGAGGCCGCGTGATGCGCCTGACGCTCGTGCATCCCGCGGTCGGGCGCCAGCCGGGCGTCAACTACATGCGCACCTGGCAGATGGAGCCATTGCCCATCGCCCTGCTGGCCGCGCTGACGCCGCCCGACGTCGACATCGCCTTCCACGACGATCGCATGGAGCCGATCCCGTTCGACCGGCCGGCCGACCTCGTCGCCATCCCGGTCGAAACCTATACCGCCAAGCGCGCCTACCAGATCGCCAGCGAATATCGCCGGCGCGGCGTGCCGGTCGTGATGGGCGGCTTCCATGCCACGCTGATGACCGACGAGGTGAAGGACTACGCCGAGGCGGTGGTCGTGGGCGAGGCCGAGGACATCTGGCCGCAGGTGATCGACGACGCGCGTTGCGGGCGGCTCAAGCCGATCTACCGCTCCAACAGCCAGCCCGACCTCGGCCGAGTGCGCTACGACCGCAAGCTGTTCCGCGGCCGGCGTTATCTGCGGCTGGGACTGATCGAGACCGGCCGCGGCTGCCGCTTTCCCTGCGAGTTCTGCGCGGTGCAGACGTTCTTCCAGCGCACCGCCCGCCATCGCCCGATCGACGCGATCGTGAGCGAGATCGCCGCGCTCAAGTCGGAAAAGAGTCTGTTCTTCTTCGTCGACGACAATTTCGCGGCCGACCTCGCCTTCGCGCGCGAGCTCGCCGAGGCGCTGACCCCGCTCGGCATCCGCTGGGTGACGCAGATGAGCATCAACGCCGCCCACGACGAGGGCTTTCTGGCGAAGCTCGCAGCCAGCGGCTGCCGCGGCGTGCTGATCGGCTTCGAGAGCCTCGACGAGGCGGTGCTGCGCAACATGCGCAAGACCTTCAACACCATGCGTAGCGGCTTTGCGGGCGCGCTCGCCAACCTGCGGCGCCACGGCATCCGCGTCTACGGCACATTCGTGTTCGGCTACGATGGCGAGCGCGCCGACAGCTTCGACGAAGCGGCGGAGTTCGCCATCGATCATCGTTTCTATCTCGCCGCCTTCAACCACCTGACGCCGTTTCCGGGCACGCCGCTGTTCGAGCGGCTCAAGCGCGAAGGGCGGCTGATCTACGAGCGCTGGTGGCTCGACGAGCGCTACGGCTACAACGGCATTCCGTTTCAGCCGCAGGCCATGGCGCCCGACGACATCCGCACCGGCTGCCTGCGGGCGCGGCGCAAGTTCTATTCCTGGGCCAGCATGGCGCGGCGCGCCATCGATCCCGTCAATCGCGCCGACGCCTTCATGTTCCGCAATTTCTTCGTGATCAACGGCATGCACCGCGTCGAGGTCGCCAAACGCGACCACTTCCCGCTCGGAGATCCGACTTGGAACGGAACGCTGCTCAAGGCGGCCTGACCGGCCGCACCTATGTCGCCGGCAGTCTCGCCTTCGCGGTGGCGCAGCGCGAGGACGAGCCGGACATCCGCCGCCTGCTGCGCGAGAATCCGCTCGACGGCTGGGTCCGGCTGTCGCTGGAACGCGAGCCCGACGCCTTCGCAACCGACTTCGGGCTCTCCCGCTCGCACGCCTTCATCGTCGCGCGCGACCGCGCGACCGGCGAGGCCGCCGGCATCTGCGAGCGCTCGGTGCGCGAAGCCTTCGTGGACGGCGAGGTGCGCCGCCTGCCCTATCTCGGGTCGCTGCGGGTCACGCCCCGCTATCGCCACCGCATCCGCCTGCTGCGGGGCGGGTTCGAGGCGGTGCGGACGCTGCTCCACAAGACCTCCGACCTGCCGTATGCGCTGACCTCCATCACCGCGGACAACGAGCAGGCGGCGCGCGTGCTGTGCGCGGGGCTGCCCGGGCTGCCGGCCTACCGGCCCGCGGGCGAGCTCGCGACCTTCGCCATCCGCACCCGCGCGCTGGCGCTGCCGCGCGGGGTCGACCAGGCCACGGCCGACGATATCCCGGCCATCGCGGTGCTGCTGCAGCGCAATTATCGCCGCTTCCAGTTCGCGCCGGTGTGGAGCGCCTGCGAGCTGAGGCAGCTGATCGCCGCGGGCGGACTGCGGAGCGAGGACTTTCTGGTGGTGCGGCGCGGGCCGGGCGTGCGCGGAAGCCTGGCGGTGTGGGACCAAAGCGCCGCCAAGCAGACCGTCGTGCGCGGCTACAGCCCGTGGCTGCGACGGTTGCGCCCGCTCGTCAATCTGGCGGCGCCGCTCACCGGCATGCCGCGGCTGCCGCCGCCGGGATATCCGCTTGCGCAAGCCTATCTTTCGCACGTCGCGGTGGAGGACGACGACCCCGCGGTCTTTCGATCGTTGCTGGCGGCGGGATCGGCGCTGGCGCGCCGCCGCGGCTTCGACATCGCGCTCACGGGTTTCGCGACGGGCCATCCGTTCGCGGCCATCGTCCACGCCCGGCGCGCGGCGGTCTACCGCTCGCTGCTGCACCTCGTGCACTGGCCCAATGCCGCCGCCGTAACGTCGTCGGCGCGCCTGCCCCATGTCGAGATCGCGGTGCTCTGAGATGCGGCACATCACCTTCATCCGCCCCGCGCTCGGCGAAGGCCCCTCGGCCGACGCGATGACGCCGCTGGTGTTCGCCATCCTCAAGGCGCGCACCCCGCCCGAGATCGAAACCACGCTGATCGACGAGCGCATCGAGCCGCTGCACATGGTGCCGACCGACCTGGTGGCGATGACGGTCGAGACCTTCACCGCGCGCCGCGCCTACCAGATCGCGGCCGCCTACCGCCGCCGCGGCATTCCGGTGGTCATGGGCGGGCACCATCCCTCGATGCTGCCGGAGGAATCGGCGCAATACGCCGACACCGTGGTGGTCGGCGACGCCGAAGGCGCCTGGGAGACGGTCATCGCCGACGCCGCCGCCGGACGCCTGCAGCGGCTCTATCGCTCGCAGCCCGGCCGCGGCGGCGCCCCGGCCTACGACCGCAGCATCTATGGCGGCAGGCGCTATGCGCCGATCTCGCTGGTGCAGGTCGGGCGCGGCTGCCGCTTCGCCTGCGACTTCTGCTCGATCCACGCTTTCTACGGCACCTACCGCGACCAGCGCGACCCGGCCGACATCGTCGCCGAGATGCGCGCGCTGCCGCGCGGGCGGATGGTGTTCTTCGTGGACGACAACCTCTATTGGCGCCGCGATGCGTTCGAGAAGCTGATGCGGGCGCTGATCCCGCTCAAGATGCGCTGGTGCTGCCAGATCACCATCGACGTGGCGCGCGACGACGCGCTCCTCGACCTGATGGCCGCCGCCGGCTGCGCGCTCGCGCTGATCGGCTTCGAGTCGCTCGACCGCGACAGCCTCGTGCAGATGCGCAAGAAATGGAACGGCGTGGCCGGCGGCTACGACGACGTCATCCGCCGCTTCCACGCGCGCGGCATCATGATCTATGGCACCTTCGTGTTCGGCTACGACGCCGACACGTCGGCGAGCTTCGATCGCGCCGCCGCCTTTGCCCGCGAGCGAGCGCTCGCCATCGCCAACTTCAATCCGCTCACGCCGATGCCGGGCACGGGGCTGTACGACCGCCTGCGCGCGGAGGGCCGACTGATCCGTGACAGCTGGTGGCTCGATCCGGGCTACCGCTACGGCGACGCCATCTTCAAGCCGCTGGGAATGTCGTGCGCCGAGCTGTCGGAAGGACCGATGCGGGCGCGGCGCGCCTTCTACGGCTGGGGCTCGATCGCGCAGCGAACACTGCGCGGCGCGCCACAGTGGCGCCACCCCTACAAGATCGGAACCATGCTGCTCGCCAACTGGATCTCGCGCCGGGAGATCGTGCGCAAGCAGGGCCGTCCACTGGCGGTGCGCCGGCAAGGCGAATTGCTCGAGGCCAGCCCATGAAGATCGCACCATGAAGCTCACGCTGATCAAGCCGACGATCGGGCGCATGACCCACAGCCTCTATGTCGACGAGGCGCGCATGGAGCCCTTGAACCTCGGCGTGCTGGCGGCGCTGACGCCGGAGGATGTCGACGTCGTCATGTACGACGACCGCATGGAGCCGATCCCCTATCACGAGCCGACTGATCTCGTCGCCATCACGGTCGAGACCTATACCGCGCGCCGTTCCTACGAGATCGCCGACGAGTACCGCAGCCGCGGCGTGCCGGTGATCATGGGCGGCTTCCAGCCGACCTTCGCGCCCGAGGAATGCGCGCAGCACACGGACTCGCTGTTCGTCGGCGACGCCGAGACCCTGTGGGCCACGGTGATCGCGGACGCCCGCCGCGGCCAGTTGAAGCCGCGCTATGATGCGTCGCCCGGCAAGCCGCAGACCGGCACCATCACCCGGCGCGACATCTACAAGGGCAAGGGCTACCTGCCGATCAGCCTGCTGCAATTCACCCGCGGCTGCCGCTTCGTCTGCGATTTCTGCGCGGTGACGAAATATTTCGACCGCAAGCACTATCTGCGCGCCATCGACGAGACGCTGCAGGAGGTGGCCGACTGCGATCACCGGCTGCTGTTCTTCGTCGACGACAACATCGCGTCCAACCGCGAGGCGCTCAAGGAGCTCTGCCGCGCGCTGATCCCGATGCGGGTCAACTGGGTGAGTCAGGCCTCGCTCGACATCACCTCCGACCGCGAGGCCATGCAGCTGATGGTCGATGCCGGCTGCCTCGGCCACATCATGGGCTTCGAGTCGATCACCAAGGCGAGCATCAAGGAGGCGCGCAAGGCGCCCAACATGCCGAGGTTCGACCAGTACGCCACGCAGATCCGCATCCTGCGCGAGTACGGGTTGCAGACCTGGGCCGCCTTCACGCTCGGCTACGACCACGACACGCTCGACTCGGTGCGCGCCACGCTCGATTTCGCGCTCGAGAACCGCTTCACCTTCGCCGCCTTCAACATCCTGATGCCGTATCCCAATACGCCGCTCTACCAGCGGCTCGCGCGCGAGGGCCGGCATCTCTATGACGGCCGGTGGTGGCTGCATCCGCGCTACCGCTTCAATGATGCGTCGTTCGTGCCGGCGCGCATGACGCCCGACGAGCTGACCGCGGTCTGCTACGAGGCGCGCAAGGAGTTCAACCGCATCCCCTCGCTGCTGTGGCGGTTCTCGGATCTCAAGACCAACATGCGCACGCTCACGCGCATGGCGACGTTCTGGCGATTCAATCCGGTATTCCGCCGTGAGGTCTTCAAGAAACACGGAATGCTGTTCGGCCACTTCGGACACTGCTGAGCATGCGACGCCTGTTCGAAGCCTATCAATATGTCATGCCGGCGGTGCTCACTCCGCTCGGTGCTTGGCTGTGGTGGCGCCACTACGACGGCAACGCCGCGCTCGCAGCGATCGCGCTGCTGGTGCCGGTCACGCATGCCTATGTCGTGCCCGGCATCGGCACCAATGTGCTGCGGGTGTGGGAGCTCGACACCCGCCTGAAGCTCGGGCGCTTCCGGCCGCACCACGGCTTCGTTTTCGGCAGCGCGACCGCCCTGCTGATGCTGCCGGCGATCGGTGATCCGACAGCGCAGCCGACCTTCGCCGATGTGGCGAGGAGCGCGCTGATCGCGGCGCTGATCCTCGGCGCCGTCAACTGGCTCTACGACGTTGCCGCGATCCGCGCCGGTATTCTCAGGGTCTACAACCAGCCCTGGGCCGCGGGGCGCGGGCCGGTCGCGATCGTCAACGACTATGCGCTGTGGTTCTTCGGCGGCTTCGGGCTGATCCAGGGCGCAGGGCTGAAGCTCGCGGAAGGGCTGCTGCTGCCGGCCGCCGATCCGCTGCGCGCAGTCGTGGTCGGATGCGGCCTGCTGGCCGCCACCGTCACGCTGCCGACACTCGGCTACATCCTGCAATCCTATCTGCGGCACGGCCACCACGGCTGCCGGCCGGTCGTGCAGCAAACCGGGGAGTGAGCGATGGCGAGCTGGCTCGATCCCGCAGACATCGAACGGCTGGCCAACGATCCGGTGCGGTGCATGCGCATGCCAGCGCTCGACAAGATCGACCTCAGCAAGCCGTTCCTGCCGGAGGAATACACGCAGCTCTACTACACGCCGGTCTACAAGAGCCTGCATCGCCAGCACCGGCTGCGCTACAACCAGCTCTTCGGCGTGCGCATCAACGAATACATCATGATGCTCGAGGCCGACCTGGTGGAGCGGCTGCTGGCGCCGCTGCGCCGTCATCCGAACGTCGCCGGCGATCCGACGCTGGTGCGCTGCCTCTCCACCATGATCGAGGAGGAGAACCACCACTACCGCTGCTTCGTCACGCTCAACCGCGCCTGCTTCCCCGATCTCTATCGCACGCGCGAGCGCCACTTCTCCGACCTGCCGTGGCAGAGCCGCGCGCTGCTCGCGACCTGCGGGCTGCTGGCGGGGCGCCTCGCCTTCGCGCTCTGGTACCTGATGGCAATGGAGGAATCCTCCACCGCGCTCGCGCGCGACCTCGCCCGCAATCCCGTGACCGAGACGCTCGGACCGCTGGAGCCGACCTTCGCGGCGGTGCACGCCGAGCACCTCAAGGACGAGGTCCGCCACCTGCAGATCGACGGCGCGCTGATCGACCGCTGTCTCGGCCGGTCGGGACGCGGGAAACGCGTGCTCAACGCCGCGCTGTTCAAGACCATGCTCGCCGCCGTCACCCGCCCGACCCGCGCCGGATCGGGCGTGAAGGTCATCCGCGAGCTGGTGCGCCAGATGCCCGAGCTGTCCTGGCGCGAGCGCGAGATGGTCGATGCCGTGCTCGCGCTGAAAAACGATCGCGGCTACCAGGTGAGCCTGTTCAATCGCCGGGCGATGCCGCTGACCTTCGGCGTGTTCGATCGCACACTTGAGTTCCACGACCTCGGCAACGCGATGGTGGGCTATGACCGCCGTTGACCAGACCCGCGCGGCCGGGAGATCAGGCGTCACCGGCTTCACGCTCGCGCTCAACTATCTGCCCCTCGCGCAGCTCCTCCTTGGAGTCGCGGTGGTCGCCTCGCAGGCGAGTTCGCTGCGCGCGGCGCTGCTGTGGGCGCTGGGCTGGTTCCTCCTGCTGCCACCGCTCGCCTGCCGCTTGGCGCTGCTGCTGTTCGGCCGGCCGTATGGACGCGGGCTCACGCAGGCGGCCCCTGCCTACAAGGTCTGGTGGTTCATCCACCAGTGGCAGCTCCCGTTCAACCGCCTGCCCTGGATCGAGGAGATCCTGCGGCTGGCGCCGGGCCTCTACACGCTCTGGATCTTCCTCTGGGGCGGACGCGCGAGCCCGCTGGTCTACTGGGCGCCGGGCTCGCTGGTGATCGACCGGCCGCTGGTGCACGTCGAGGCCGGCGCCGTCATCGGCATGGGCGCCGGGCTGGCCGGCCATGCCGGCGGCATCGCCGCGAACGGCTCCTATCGCGTCGACATCGCGCCCTGCCACGTCGGCCGCGGCGCCATGATGGGCGCGCGCTCGGGGCTCGGCCCCGGCGCCGAGCTTGCCGCCGGCGTGCTGCTGCCAGCCGGCCGCATGATCAAGCCGTTCATGCGCTGGGACGGCACGACCAAGCGCAGCATCGCCGACGAGGGAGCGGAGCATGGATGACACCGTGACCCGCGAGACGCTCGCGTCGCACATCCCGGCGATCCCGGTGCGGCTCAACATCGCCATCGCCGGCGGAGCCATCGCCGCCTCCGTCGGATGCCTGTGGCTCGCCAGTCACGCAGCGCATTGGTGGGTGATCGCCGCCGCCGCGTTCGCCTTCTCATTCGTCAACAACACGATCTTCTCGCTGCTGCACGAATGCGTGCACGGCACCTTTTACCCGCGCCGGCGCATCAATGACGCGGCCGGCGTGCTGTTCGCGGCGTTCTTCCCGACCGCCTTCACCATCCAGCGGGTCAGCCATTTCGGGCATCATCGCCGCAACCGCACCGACCTCGAGCTCTACGACTATTACCTGCCGCACCAGTCGCGCTGGCTGAAGACCTATTGGATCTATTGCCTGCTGACCGGCTTCTATTGGGCGATCATCCCCGTCGCCAGCACGATCTATCTCATCTGTCCGTTCGCGTTCCGCAGCCGGTGGTTCCAGGAGGGACCGGGCCGGTGGTGGGGCTTCCGGGAGTTCGTGCTCGATATCGCCAAGGAGCCGATCGCACAGGTATGGCCGCAGGTGTTCTTCACGTTTGCGCTGCAGGCATTCCTGTGGTGGAGCCTCGCGCTCGACTGGACCGGCTGGCTCGCGTGCTACTGGGCCTTCGGCATCAACTGGAGCTCGCTGCAATACGCCGATCACGCCTGGAGCCCGCGCCACGTGCATGAGGGCGCCTGGAACCTGCGGTTCTGGCCGATCACCCAGGCGCTCTTCCTCAACTACAATCTGCACCTGGTGCACCACCGGGCGCCGCATATCCCCTGGCTCGATCTGCCCCGCTTCGTGCGGCCGGACGATCCCAATCCGACGTTCTGGGCGATCTACTGGCGGCTCTGGGCCGGCGCGCAGCCGGCGCCACCCGGACCAGGCCCCGCGCCGCTGCCGGCGGCGGCGATGCGGGCCAGCGGAGCCGCGCCATGACGGATCGCCTTCCCGCGCCTCGGTCCCTGACCTGGCCGACGTTCGAGCGCCTCGCCACCGGGACCGTGGGCTTGCTGATCGGCGCGCTCGTGTTCTTTCCGATTTATATCGGCTGCGCCGCGCTCACCGAGGCGCGCGGCAACGCGCTGCATCTCTATGCGCAGTGGGAGCTCGCGATCCCGTTCTGGCCGTTCATGATCGTACCCTATCTCTCGATGTTCGTGCTGTTCCTGATGCCGCCGCTGCAGCTCGACGCCTTCGAGCTGCGCGCCCTGGTGCGACGGCTGCTCGTCGCCAGCCTGATCGGCGGAATCGTGTTCCTGGTCCTGCCCGCGCAGCTCGGCTTCGCGGAGCGAACCGATGCCGGCATCTGGCAGGGCGTCTACGACACCATCTATCGGCTGGACAACCGCTACAATACGGTGCCGTCGTTCCACGTCATCTATACCGCATCGATCCTGCTGGCCTTCATGGCGGTCGCGACCGCGCCGCTGCGCCGGATTTACCTGGCATGGCTGGTGATCGTGTGTGCGTCCACGGTGCTCACCCATCGTCATCATCTCGCCGACGTCGCCGCCGGCCTCGCAATCGCGGTCGGCGTGCGCGCGGTGTTTCCGCGACCATTGCCATCGCTGTCGACCGAACCGACCTGAAGGAGCCGCCAATGAAACCGCTCGCCCTGGCCGTTGCATTCTGCGTATTGCTCGCCGCGCGTCCGCTCCTGGCACAGCCGGCCTCGCAATCCGCCGCCGCCGACCACGAGGCCCTGCGCAAGCTGAAAACGGACGTCATCAACGCCATCAACACGCGCGACATGCAGCGTGTCGACGCGCTGCTCTACAAGCCGTTCATGTCGACGCTGGTCTCGCAGGACAGCTTCACCGACGTCAATCGCCTGAAGGCGTATTACGACGATCTGTTCACCCGCAAGATTCTGCGTTTCAACAAGATCACGCTGTCGGCGGAGCCGGACGAACCGGCGCAGATCTATTCCGGAACGTTCGCGGTCGCGCGCGGCAGCACCAACGACGTCTACGAGCTCGCCGACGGCCGCACCTTCACCGTCCCGGGCCGCTGGACAGCGACCACGATCAAGGACCGCGGGCAATGGAAGGTCCTCGCCGTCCACACCGGCGTGAACTTCGTCGACAACCCCGTGATCACGGCCATCGAAAAGAGCACGCTCTACTTTGGGGCCGGAGGAGCCGCCATTGGCCTGGTGATCGGGTTCCTGGTCGGCTTCTTCATCCGCCGCCGGCCGCGCGCCGCCTGAGTGGGAGCGCTAGCTAAGGAACGTCCCGCCGTTCACCTGCATGTTCTGCCCGGTGATGAAGCCCGCGCCGGGCCCGCACAGGAAGCGCACAATGGCGGCGATGTCGGCGGGCTCGCCGCGGCGCCCGGCGAGCGACTTCACCAGCGCATGATGCTGCGGCTCGGGCTGCCCGGCCGGGCGCGGCGCCGACATCAGTCCCGGCGTCACGGTGTTCACGCGGATATGGTCGGGTGCGAGCTCGTGGGCCAGCGCGCGGGTCAGCCCGATGAGCCCGGCCTTGGCCGAGACCACGTGCGGACGCCGCGCCGCCCCGGTGTGGGCGGAGAGGCCGCCGATATTGATGACCACGCCGTGGCCGCTCTTCTTGAGATACGGCAGGCAGGCCTGCACGCAGTTGAAGGCCCCGTCGAGGATGATCGAGGTGACCGCTCGCCATTGCTGAAGCGTCATGCCCTCGAACGCCTGCTCGACGCGCACGGCGGCGTTGTTGACCAGGATGTCGATGCGGCCGAATTTTTTCGCGGCGGCGGCGACCATCTTGCCGACAGCGTCGGCGTCGGCGACGTCGGCAGTCACAGCCAGCGCCTTGCCGCCGGCGCGCTCGATCTCGCCCGCGACCGCCTGCGCTTCCTGCATGTTCGAGCGCGCATTGACCACGACCGCCGCACCGCCGTCGGCGAGCGCCAGCGCGATGCCGCGCCCGATATTGCGCCCGGCGCCGGTGACGATGGCGACGCGCCCTTCCAACTCTTTTGTCATGCTTAGCCTCTCAAAGACGATAGATCGATCGTGCCGTCATAGAGCGTGTGCAGCATCGCCAGCGCCTTGCTGGCGCGCGCCTCGTCGAAGCGGCCGTGGCGCGCGTTGAGCATGAATTTCTCCTCGATGTCCTTGCGCGTCAGCGGCTCGTGCGCGCCGCCGCGCATGTGCGGCTGGCGCTCCTCGATCACGCGGCCGTCGGCGAGCACAGCGCGGATGTGGCCAGTGAAGTTCTTGGGATACGGATTCTGCGGGTCGATCTCGTAGCGCACTTTCGAGGCGAGCGCGACGACGGCGGGGTCGAGCACGGCATTATCGGAAAAATCGCTCAGGCCGACATTGCCGCGCACGAAGCCGGCGGCGATGCAATAGGGCGTGGAGAACTTGCCGGCATAGCCGTTGGGCGGATGCTGCTTGGCCGCGAGCGGCTCCCACAGCCGATGCACGGTGCCCTCGCCGACCTCGCAGACCATTTCCTTAATCTCGTCGGCCTTGATGCCGCGCGAGGCCAGCCGGCGCGCACAGTCGATATAGGGATGGGTCATGGTCCCGCAGGGATACGGCTTGAACGCAAGTGTCTCCGTCACCCAGCGCTGGCCGAAGTCGCCGATGACGGCGTCGTAATCGCCCTTGGTGGTGTGGGCGAAGCCGTGGAACAACCCGTGCACGCCCTCGAACACCGTGCGCGGGCCGGCGAAGCCGGCGCGCGCCAGGAGCGCGGCGCGCATGCCCGATTGCGCCGCCCAGCCCGCATGCATGCGCTTCGTCCAGGTGCCCTCGGCCAGATATTCGATGATGCCGCCGGCCATCGAACCGACGATGCCGAGCGCATCGACGAGCTGGCGGCGGTTGAGCCCGAGCGCGGCGCCGACGCCGGCCGCCGCCGCCACTGCGCCGAACACCGCAGTGGGATGAAAGCCCGCCTTGTGCACCGCCTTCGGCACCACGACGCTCAGCCGGCAGATCACCTCGACGCCGACCGCGATGCCGATCAGCGCCGAGCGGCCGTCCGCGTAGTGGCGCTCGCAGGCTGCCAGCACGGCCGGCACGATGACCGCGCCGGCATGCACCGGGCCGCCCTCGAAGGTGTCGTCGAAATCCTCGCCATGCGCGGCGGTGCCGTTGACGAAGGCGGCGCCGGCGGCGGTCTTGGTCAGCGCGTGGCCGATCGCGGTGCAGGGCCCGTCGTCGTCCCACCCCGCCAGCGACGCCCGCACGTAATCCTCGTGGCGCGCGGTGAGGCAGAGCCCGACCACGTCGATCAGGAGCTCCTCGCACTTCGCCCGCACCTCGGGCGGCAGCCGCTGGGGGTCGAGCGCGACGATCTTCTCCGCCAGGACTTCGGCGACGGCGGTGGTGGGAAGCTCAGCGGCCATGATTACGCGTTGCGCAGGCGGGCGTCACCGAAGCCGGGGATGCGGTTGACCGCGATGACCACGGCGAAGGTGATGGCGAGCATGATCAGGCCTAGCACCGAGATGGCGCCGAGGTCGCCGGACTCGTTGAGGTCGAAGATCAGCACCGAGATCACCTTGGTCTCGGAGGTGAACAGCATGATGGCGGCGGAGAGCTCGCGGATGACGCCGACGAAGATGAAGCACCAGGTCGCGATCACGCTGGTCCGCAAAAGTGGCGCGGTGATGTCGCGCAAGGTGCGCAGCCGGGTTGAGCCGAGAATCCGGCTGGCGTCCTCGAGGTCGGTATGCACGGAGCGGAACGCCGACTGCATCTGCTGATAGGCCGCCGGCAGCGCGATGGTCACGAAGGCGAGCAGCAGGATCCACAAGGTGCCGTAGAGCACCAGCGGCGGCCGCGCATAGCTCAGGAACAGGCCGACGCCCAGCACGATGCCGGGGATGGCGACCGGCGCGGTGGCCAGAAAGCCGAGCGTGCGGTAGCCCCTGATGGCACGCCGGGTCGTCACATAGGCGATCACCAGCGCCATGATGGTGCCGATGGTGGCGGAGGCGGTGCCGAGCAGGAAGGTATTCTTGACCGCGAGCTTGGTCGCGGACAGCTCGAAGAACACGAACTCGATGTTGTGCAGGGTGAAGTTGTTGAACCACACGAACGAGGTGGCGACCTTGGAGAAGGTGGCGTTGAGCAGCGCGCCATAGGGCAGGAATACCGGGCAGGTCAGCACCAGGAAGACGAAGGCGAGCGCCGCCCATTGCCAGCGGCCGAGCCTGATCAGGCGCGGATC
>Ga0126377_10000816_pt1 | contig 19613 bp, 17 predicted proteins | sample PanSoiMetPlot_22_FD_92647 | JGI IMG/M metagenome (GOLD analysis project Ga0126377, IMG submission 92647) | Tropical forest soil microbial communities from Panama - MetaG Plot_22 | ecosystem: Environmental > Terrestrial > Soil > Tropical forest > Bulk soil | place: Panama | collected 2016-02-17 | reverse complement strand
CCGAGATGCTGGCGCACCGCAGTCAAGTTCGAAAGAGAGCGGTAGATATCCAGGCGCTCCGGCAAGTCTGGATCGCGGAAGTCTACCAGGCCAACAAGCGCAATTGGGACTTCCGAAGCCACAGCCAGTTGCTGCGCCCACGTCACCTCGTTGATGGGATCCTCGGAGATGAATTCGTGCCAGATGAGGCCGTCTACCTTCCGAGAGCTGGTTGCTCGGAGATAGTCATCGAGAAGGTAAGTCCTTGGCAGCGCGGAGTAATCCCCGACGAAAGCTTCAAATCCCGGGTCTTTCCTTGCAAAAATACCGTAGCGGTTGGCTCGGCCGTCCTAGAGATGAGCGTGTGCATCGACGATTGCTGTCCGGCGCATGAAAGAGGGAGTTGTCATTTATTGAGTCTTCAGCGCGTGCCGGGAGGTGCAGGCTGCCGTCGCAGGGCAGGAATGCGCTTGCGCAGCCAGCAGCCACGCTGCCCCCCCGGCGAGCAGCAGCTAACCGGACAGTCAGCTATGGTTCATCAGCACTAAATGCCCGCTCCGAGACGAGAGTGGCGAGAATCAATGAATAGATCAGGGCTCTGATCCGGAACTCCATGCTGTCAACTCCATCAACAGGGCTGAGTGGGGAAAGCGTCGCGCGGGCGATCAGCGGGTCTTCCCGCGAAGGGGCCAGATGAACTCGCGCCGCTTCATTCGATTACCTCGTCGGCGAGCGCGAAAAGTTTGTCGGGAATTTGGAGGTTGAGCGCCTTCGCGGTCTTGAGATTGATGACGAGATCAAACTTGATCGTCTGCATGACCGGGAGGTCGGCCGGCTTCGCACCTTTGAGAATTCGGCCAGTGTAGATGCCGACTTGCTGGTAAATGTCCCTATTACTGGTTCCGTAGCTCATGAGGCCACCGGCGGCGGCGAACTCGCGTAATGGGTACATGGCGGGAATCGCATGGCGTGCCGCGAGTGCAACGAGCTGCTCAATGCGGCTGTTGAAAAAAGGGTCATTACCGACGAGCAGCGCCCCGGTTCGTACTTGGACCAGGCTCACGAAGGCGTTGTCGATTTCGCGGTCGGTGCTTGCTTTCAATATCTGCACCTTTAGCCCGACGACGGGAGCCGCCGCCAGCACGTCTCTCGTCGTTAGGTCAAATATCGGATTGTTCGGATTCTCAAGAAAGCCGATCGTCTCAGTGCTGGGCACCAGGTCGCGCAACAGCGCGAGCCCCTTCGCCCCGAGTTCACCGGCGAACGAGTTGACGCCCGTCAGGTTGCCTCCCGGCCGATTGAGGCTAGTAACAAGCCCGAGCTGCACGGGATCGGCGGCAGCGCTGAACACGATTGGGATGCTGGTGGTCGCAGCCTTAGCTGCGAGAGCAGGAAGCAACCCGGCTGCGACGATCACAGCCACTCGAAATTGCACTAGATCAGCCGCCAACGCGGGCAATCGGTCAGGTTGGTTTCCCGCCCAGCGATATTCGATCAAAAAGTTCCGGCCTTCAACGTAGCCGGTTTCGTTCAAACCCCGCCGGAGGCCGGTCAGCCGCGGGGCATCGGACTCCGGCGACCCGTTGTTCAAATACCCGATCACGGGTATTGCCGGCTGCTGCGCGCGCGCCGCGAGCGGCCACGCCGCAGCGCCGCCGAGCAGCGATATGAACGCGCGCCGCTTCATCATTCGATCACCTCGTCGGCGCGGGCTGAAAGCGTGGGCGGTACCTCTATCCCGAGCGCCTTCGCGGTTTTCAGATTGATGATGAGTTCGAACTTGGTCGACTGCACGACTGGCAGATCGGCCGGCTTCTCGCCCTTGAGGATGCGCGCCGTATAGAGACCGACCTGACAATAGGCGTCGGTTATGCTCGTTCCGTAGCTCATCAAACCGCCGGCCTCGACGAATTCGCGCAATTCGTAAATCGCCGGAATGGCGTAGTGAGCCGCCAGCGTCACGAGTTGTTCGCGTCGACCATTGAAGAACGGGTCAGCGCCGACCAGCAGTGCGCCGGCACGTATTCGGACTAGGGTCGTGAAGGCTGCATGAATTGCTTGGTCGTTGCTTGCGTGGAGGACGTGAATCTTCAGACCGAGTGCGTTTGCCGCCGCCTGAATGTCTCTCGACTGAACCTCGAATCCCGAATAGTTCGGGTTCAGGAGCACCGCGATCAATGTAGCAGTCGAAACCAGTTCGCTCAGAAGTCCGAGCCGTTTAGCCCCCATCACGGTAACGAAAAAGCTGGCCCCTGTTGCGTTCCCGCCGGGCCGATTAAGGCTGGCGACGAGGCCAAGCCTGACTGGGTCGTCGCCGGAAATGAAGACGATCGGTATCGTCGCTGTCGCCGCCTTGGCCGCGAGCCCGGCGTCGACGCCCCCGGTCGCCGCAATGACGGCCACCTGACGGCGAACCAGATCGGCCGCCAGCGCCGGCAGTCGATCGTATTGACCCTGCGCCCAGCGGTAATCGATCGCCGCATTCTGACCTTCGACGTAACCGCCTTCCTTGAGGCCCTGGTGGAATACTTTAACCGCATAGGTGGACTCGGCGGGCGACCGGCCGCTCAGGAACCCGATCACCGGCATGGCCGGCTGCTGCGCGCGCGCCGCGAGCGGCCACGCCGCCGCCGCGCCGCCAAGCGTGGCTAAGAATTTTCGTCGTCCGATGTAGCTTGCCATGTGACCCTCCAGTTGGGGGTCATTCATGCAATGGAGGGGATGATACCACGTTTCCCATCGCCCAGTCTGTGACTAAGGCCGATAGTCAAGTCGAGTGAATGCTTCGAATGATAAGGTAGCGCCGTCGTCGGCGTGCCTCTTTATGGATACACCGGTGTTGCGATACGCGAACGGAAAGCTCCGATACCAAAGGATCTAGCAGCCGTGACAATCATTCTCTTGCTGGAAAGGTTTTGACGCGGTCTTTCTGCTGAAACGCCAGGGGATCAGAGCGATGAAGTTCGATTGCGGCGAGGTTTCGTTGAGTTAGAGTTGAACCGCCGACCACGGTCGTTGGCCCTATGCCCTAATCCGCGCCTAGGTAGAGCCGCGCAATTTCGGGGCTGTGCTCCAGTTCGGCCTTCGAGGCTATCATCGCCAACCGGCCCAGGTGGAGCACCGCTCCCCGATCCGCGTACCTCAATCCGAGCTCCACGTTCTGCTCGGCGACTATGATGGTGAGGCCGAGGCTCTTGAACGTGCCTAGCACTTCGAAGAGATGCTCCACGATCATCGGAGCAAGACCTGAAGATGGCTCATCCAACAGGAGTAGCTTGGGCAGTCCCATAATCGCCCGCCCAATAGCAAGCATCTGCTGCTCTCCGCCCGAAAGCGTCCGGGCAGGCTGCTGCTGCCGGTCTCGCAGTCGGGGAAAAAGCTCGTAGACCAGCGCGCGCGCGCGCGCGACCTCGTCATGGCGGCTGGCACTCACCGCGAGAGCACCCAGCTCCAAATTATCGGCCACCGATAACGGCCCGAAAAGGTGTTTGCCCTCAGCGATGTGGGCAATGCCTAAGCGTACAATTTCGTGGGATCGCACAGCGGCGATATTTGTGCCATGAAACACGATTTCCCCGGTGCGGTGCACCAGGATCCCGGTGAGCGCTCGAAGCAGGCTTGTTTTCCCGGCACCGTTTGCGCCGAGCAGCGCCAAACACTCGCCCTCGTGGACCTCTAAACTGATGCCGTCGAGGACGCGCACAGGTCCATAGGCGGCGTTGACGCGGTGCAGAACCAGAATGGGATTAGTGTTTGCGGCCAAGATAAGCCTCGATAACGGCCTCGCTATGCCGAATCTCATCCGGGCTGCCCTCAGCGATCTTCCTGCCGAAATTCATGACAATGGCTCGATCGGAAAGCGACAGCACAAACTCGACGTTGTGCTCGACGATCAGAATGGAGGTTGGCCGCGAACGCACGCGTAGAATAGCGGCACGCAGCACTTCGAGCTCGCCGCGGCTGAGCCCAGCTGCCGGTTCGTCGAGCAAGAGCAGACGCGGTCGCGACGCGAGAGCGCGCGCAGCCCCGACCAGTCGCTGCTGGCCGAAGGAGAGGCTTCCTATTGGCCTGCCGGCAAGATGATTTATTCCAACCAGGGCTAGCGCCTCGTCGGCCTGAGCGCGCGCGATTTCAAGTCGGCGCCTGTGCCCGCACAGATGGGTAGCTGCGGACATCATCCGCAGCTGGCGGTGGTCTTCGGCGCCAAGTAGGACGTTCTCCGCGACCGACATCGACTCGAACAGATGAACAAGTTGGAACGCGCGGCCGATGCCCCGCCGGGCAACGTCGTAGTCGGCAAACCCGGTGAGGTTCTCGTCCTGCAGCCGGACCCTGCCCGCGTCTGGCTTCCCCTCGCCGGCGATAATATTGAACAGGGTCGTCTTGCCGGCGCCGTTTGGACCGATTACCGCGCAAATCTCACCTTCACCAACATCGAAGCTGATGCAATCGACCGCCAGCAGGCCGCCGAACCGCTTCGTCAGTTGCTCAACCCGAAGCATCGGCTCAGTCACTTCGCGCTCCGTTCCGCCGCGAGCAACCTGCCAGTCTGCAGCAGGCCCGTCAGTGCCCCGCCTATGCCGCGCGGCGCAAACAGCGCGACACCCAGCATCAGCAATCCGAACGCCAAGACTTGATTGTGGGTAGCCATACCAAGGAACTCCGGCGCAACGCTCAGTAGAGCGGTGCCGATCACCACGCCGGGCACTGAGCCCAGGCCTCCGATGAACACCATGAAATACCAAAGGAAGGTCAAGTCCGACGCGAGCAGCGAGGGATTGAGTGCGAGGTAGTAGAAGGTGTGCACCCACCCAGCCAGCGCTGCGAGCGCAGCGCTGATGACGAAAGCCGTGAGCTTGACTCGTCCGACATTGATCCCGCAGGAGGCTGCGGCGATCGGGTTATCGCGGCTCGCGACAATCGCGTGTCCCAGGGTTGAGCCCTTGAGATTGTCGAGCAGCAGGCTCGAGGCCAGCAGCGCGGCTACCGCGAGCAAGTAATAGGAGCCGCCGTGAAGTCTGTAGCCGGCGATGAAGAGCGGAGGAATTTGCTGGATCCCATAGCCGCCGCCGGTGAGGTCCACCGCCTGGCGCACGATGATTTCCGCAAGGAACCCCAATGCGAGGGTGCAGACTGCAAGGTAATAGCCGCGGAGCCTGACGATTGGCAGGCCAACAACGGTTGCAAGCACGGACGTCAACGCCACGCTGAGCGGAAGCCCAAGCCATCCGTCAAGGCCGAATCTGCTGGCAAGCACGCCGGGCACATAAGCTCCCATTCCAAAGAATGCAGCGTGTGCGAACGACCATTGTCCACTTGTTCCCACGACAAAATTGAGGCTTAGCGTGAGAATGAGCGTAATGGCGAGATTGACCGCCAATGTGATGTAATAAGGCTCGCGAACGAAAACGGGAAATAGCGCTAATAGGAGGGCGCCGGCTGTCCACCTCAACCAGCGCAGGTTGGGCGAAAGGAGTCGGTGCAATGTTCAACTCCGCGTGCCCGCGGCGATCAGACCTTCAGGTCGCACGAACAGCACTCCCATCAGAACAACGAAAGCGAGCGCCTCGCTGTATAGGGAGGAAAAGTAGCGCGCCGCGGCGACTTCGATCAGCCCGAGCGTGATCCCACCGAGGAGTGAGCCGAGAGGCGAGGCCATCCCGCCGATGACCATCACGATGAATCCCTTCACCCCAGGCACGACACCGATCATGTAACCGGCGGCATAGAGCGGCGCGTAAAGCCACCCCGCTACGGCTGCTATCAGCCCTCCCAGCCCAAACGCGTACGCACGTACCCGATTCAGATCGACTCCGATCAGTTGCGCTCCGATTGGATCAATTGCCGCCACTCGCAACGAGCGGCCAAGCTTGGTTCGCCGCATGTGTAGCTCAACGGCTGCGAAGACGGCGACGGTCGCCGCATAAATCACGAGCGTCTGCGGCAGCAGGTATAGTTCACCACCAATCTCGATAATCTCGGATCGTGCCGGTCCCGGCAGCGGGTATTCCTCCTGGCCGAACAGCAGCGCTGTCCCGTATCGCGCGACGATCATGATCCCGAGTAACGACAGGATAATGGTAACTAGCGATGCGTTCCTGCTCTCGAGCCTACGTATGAACAATCGCTCCGAAAGGATTGCGAGACTAGTCGCGCCGGCAATCGCGGCCGCGATCGCAATCGGATAAGGCACGAAAGGCAAGAACACGACCCCGAGCACGGCGGAGATCATTGCCCACTCGCCCTGTGCGAAATTCAGAATGCCAGTTGCACTCTGGATGACGTAGAAGCTCAACGCCATGAGGGCGTAGATGCAGCCGACCTGGAGGCCCGACACAAGCACCTGCAAGATCGACTGCAACGTCATCGCCGTCCCTTCAGGAGGCGGGCGCGCCTACGATGGACGACCGGACAGGCCCGACGTTTCGCCCATCGCCTCCGTGCTCAGCCAGCCGGAACTGACGGGCCTGGCTGACCGTTCCGATATTCGCGGAACACCGCCTGCTCGGGTTGCTTGAACAGATCGTGGCTGGTGGGGCTGTAAGTGAGCGTCATTCCCGGGGGACCAATCGCGATAGGCCAATCCTTGGTGCTCTCCATCGCATTGCGAATTGCCCCACGCTCATCGGACCCAGCACGCTTGATCGCGTCCGTGATCAACCGAATGTATTCCCAAGCATGCACCTCGGACAGGTTATTGCGAAACCGATCGCCCTTCTTGGCCACGAGTTTGGACTCGATCGCCATCACTTCAGCTCTCTCGGGATACACCGAGTCCACGAATACGAAGCCGTCCGACGCGTTGCCGGTCAGACGTCCGAATGAAGCAGTGGTGAACAGGTAGTTGCCCAGCATCAGCGCGCGGTTGCCGATGGCCTTGTGTGCCTTGACGTAGTTGGCGAGGTCCGGAATCGAGCCGCCGCTCGGCAGCACGACATTTGCGTTCGCCTCCTTGATCCGCAATGCCTGCGCGGTCACATCAGCCGAGCCCGGCGTGATCTGCTCGACGGCAACCACGTTTACGCCGCCATCCCTCAGCGCCTTGATCTGCGTATCTGAAATCAGAAATCCGGTTTCTGTCGCGTCGCGAATAACAGCGACGCGCGGCTCGCTGAATTTCTTCTTAATGAACCGGAGCATCGCTTCCGAGATCAGGTCGTCCGTAATCGAGAGGCGAAAGTAGTAATGTCGTAGTGGCTGCGAGAGGCGGACGGCCGTATTGGTCGGCGATCCGTGCGGGATCTTCATCTCATCCGCTTTTGCTTGGGCCCCGATGCCGGTTGCGGATGAGCCAATCGAGACGATATAGGAGGCGCCCTGGGCGGCGAGTTTCTCGACTCGTGACGCCGCAGTCACGGGGTTGTTTTCGTCGTCCTCAAAGATAAATTTGATGGGTCGACCCCCAATTCCCCCGCTGGCATTGAGTTCTTCGATGAAGACCTCAATCGTGTCCTTGTAAAGCAGCGTGTAATAGGACGCCTGCTTCGCCTGATCGCCATGGGCTCCAATCACGATTGGCTTTCCCTGCTGCGACTGCGCCGGCATCGATACGACTGCCACGGTTGCGAGCATTCCCAAGAGGCCACAAGCCGCGGTCGCCGTTCTCCTCATTTCTTGCATGGACCTTGTCCTCCCATTCGTTATGGTTTGCGTCCAGGCCGCGCGTCAAAACCGACTCGGCATCAAGCATTCCCGATATTGAAGACCTGCCGCGCGTCAGCAACCGTGGCAGGCTCGCGACCGAATTTTCGGGCGATGTCAGCCATCGCCTCAACTAGCTGATAATTGCGCTTCGCAGGCGGTCCATTAGGCAGGTGGATGTTGTCCTCAAACCCAACGCGGACGATGTCGCACCCCATAAGCACCCCGACGGTATTCATGGGAAATTGGTCGCGCCCCGTCGCCAGTACCTCCCATCTCCAGTGCGGAAAGAGGCGTGCCCCGTCCTCGGCGGCGAGCGCGAGGGTACGCACGGTTGGGACCATTGCACCGAAACCGAGACAGTAATCTAGCCAGAGATTTCTCGTACTGCGATCGAATACGCCTTCGTCAGCATAGCGGTTGAGCTTGTGGATTTGACTGACCTCGGTGATCTCGAACTCGAGCGAGGCGCCCCGTTTCAGTACCGCCTTGATGTTCTCCTTAAGCAGATGCTCGGAATTTACATAGGATACCGTGCCTTGGTACCCCCCTTCCGGATGATAGAAGTCCCAGGAGCCGGCGGCGATAGAAAAAAGATCCTGCTTTGGCTCCAGCTTGTGCAGCGCAAGCCGCTCCTCGTCATTCGGCCAGATAAACTCGTTCGTGTGCGGATCGCGTCGCACGCCGAATCCATTGGTTGTTTGGATCAGAATGTCACACTTATCCCTGATCCGTTTGACGATGTCGCTGAACACGCTGATATCGCTGGTCGGTCCTTTGTCGGCCGCGCGCGCATGGATGTGCACCACCGACGCCCCTGACTTGTAGCACTCATGCGCCGCTTCAGCGATTTCGGTGGGCGTGATCGGCACGTGGGCGCCGTCCCGATCTTGTTGCGCACCGCCGTTGACAGCGGCCAGAATGACGAGCTTCTTTGTAGCGGGCAAGTTCTCCTCCTGAGTGCTTGATTTTGTCGTGTTGGTTGGGACGCTCTGGGCGGCGTCAAAGTCGGCGCTCAGAATGCTGCCGCCAGGCCCGCATTCTGTCAATTAGAGCGTGTCCGCTCCAAAAAGAGGCATCCCGGTCCAGGAACATACCACAGCATACGTTTAGCGATCTCGCTTGACCGGTGCTAGCGACCAATTGATGCTCTCTCGCGAACTACCGCGTCGTGCCATTTGCTACCTGATGCACCGCAGCACACAGCATCGTTATTCGATCAATTGGTTGGCGCGGGCGAGCAGCAATCGGCGGGAGCTCGAGGCGGAGTGCGTTGGTGCTCTTGAGATTGATCACCAGTTCAAACTTGCTCGGCTGGTGGACAGGCAGATCGGACGCGCTCGCGCCTTGGAGACTGTCAACCGGGCGCGATGCGTACGAATAGATCCCTATCGGGGCCGTAATGGTGGTGCAACGCGCCATCGCCTCAAGCATCGGGCGCCTCCTTGAATATTCACATTTGCGCGCGATTGAGCTAGCGTTCAACAGCTGGTGCGACGCCATACGGGCTCCCATGACAGTGCTCCGTACAGGCCGGTGGCTACTTTGGTTCAGTTCGCGCCAACCCTCGCGCAGTTTGATACGGAGGAGATTCGCAATGACAAAGGCAGAAATCACTGCATTGGAAATCTGCGTGCACGCCAAGAACCGATTTGCTGTATGGCGCCGCTCAGTGGCGGCTGTCGCCTTCTTCCTCTTGAGTCTCGCGGGCACGGCCGACACCTCGCTAGCGCAAGGCAAGGCCGCGTTCCTACTGCCGGGAAGCATTAACGACCAGAGCTGGAACGCGCAAGGCTACCAGGGCGTTGAGAGGCTCAAGGCGATGGGATGGGAAGTGGCCTATACCGAAAACGTTCAGGCCGCCGACATGGTCGAAGGTCTGCGCGACTACGCTCGCCGCAACTACGTTTTCGTCGTCGGGCACACTGGTCGCTTTTTGTCGGCAGCTGAGCGTGTCGGCCCGGATTTTCCCAACGCGCTCTTCATCGTCGGCTCGGGATCAGCGGGTGCTGGCAATAACGTCACGTCCATTGATTTCGACAACACGCAGTTCGGCTACCTCATGGGCGTGCTAGCTGCGCGCATGAGCAAGACCGGCAAGATCGGCTCAGTGAACAGCCTTGAGGGCTTGCCGAACGTGGTCGCGCAGGTCGGCGCGTTCCGTAAGGGCGCCAAGAGCGTTCGGCCCGACATCGAGGTCAGGGTGGTCTACATCCAGAGCATGGAAGATGCCGCTGCGGCAAAGGAAGCAGCTCTGTCGCTTATTGCCGGCGGTGCCGACTTCATTAGCGGCAAGCTCAACGCCGCCCAGGTAGGGATTATTCAGGCAGCGAAGGAGAAGGGTATCTACGCTAACGGGCGCTCGACCGGTCACACGGCCATCGCCCCCGAAAACGTGCTGACGAACATTGTTGAGCAATGGGCTGACATGTACGCAGCCGCCGCACAGGACAGTAAGTCGGGATCTCTTGGCGGTAAGTACCTGTTATACGGCTTGAACAGCAAGGGGAGCACCGGCGCCCAGCTGCGCTATTCGCAGGACCGAGAATTCAATTCTGTGGTTCCGGCCCAGGTGATCGCCGAGCTCGAAACGCTGAAGAAAAAGTTTGCGGCCGGCGAGCTGAAGGTCGCGGTGACACGCGAGGATGCGCGCGGCGGAATCTAGCTTGTTGGGCCGGCGGGGACCGGGTTGTTGTTCGCATGCTGGAGATGCGGGGGATCTGCAAGCGCTATGGCCTAGTCCGCGCCAACCACAACATCGACCTGACGGCGCCGCCGGGAAAGATCGTCGGACTCCTCGGAGAAAACGGGTCGGGCAAGAGCACCTTGATGAAAGTGCTCTTCGGCATCGTGCGCGCCGACGCCGGGATCATCACCTACAAAGGCCGAGTCCTGGCTGGCCACAGCCCGCGCGAGTCCATCGCGGCCGGAATCGGCATGATCCACCAGCATTTCATGCTGGTGGATGCGATGACCGTGACCGAGAACATCATGCTCGGCTGGGCGCGCGCGGGGCGGTGGTTGCGCCCGCGCGAGATCGCCCAGCTCATCGAAGGTGGAAGCCGCACTTACGGACTTGATATTGATCCGCGAGCGATCGTTGGCAGGCTTCCTTACGGAAAGCGACAACGTGTCGAGATCATGAAGGCCATACTGCGCGGTGCCGACCTTCTCGTGCTCGACGAGCCGACGTCGAATCTGAGCCCTCCGGAAGCCGACCGGTTGCTGGAAGCCATGCGTCGTCTGCGCGAACAGGGGCGCTCGGTCATTTTCATCTCGCACAAGCTCAACGAGGTCCTGGACATCTGCGACGATATCGTCGTCCTGCGCGACGGCGAGGTGACAGGACGATGCGCCGCGGCAGGAGCGACCCGCGCCGAACTCGCGCACATGATGGTCGGGCGCGACGTGACGACACCCGTCAATCGTGTGAGGCGCGATCCCGGCCCGGAAATCCTCATCGTGACCGGCCTATCCCATACCGACGAGACCGGCATAGAGCGGCTGCGCGACGTCGCTTTCTCGATCCGGTCCGGCGAGATTCTCGCCGTTGCCGGCGTTGATGGTAACGGCCAGGCCGATCTCGTCGATGCGATCGCCGGCCTGCAGCGGCTGCACCACGGGCGGGTATCGCTTGCTGGGCGCGACATCACGCGATGGAGCGTGCAAGCGCGGCTCGCGGCGGGGCTTTCTTATATTCCTGTCGATCGATCCGGCACATCGATCGTGCCAGGCATGACGGTCGAGGACAATCTCGCGCTTCGCGAGTTCAATCGGGCGCCGCTCTCGCGGTGGTGCTGCCTCGATAGCGCCCGCTTCCGTGCGCTTGCGGCTTCAGGCATCGCTCGCTTCGCAATTCGGGCGAGCAGCCCCGATGCACCGGCGCGGACGCTGTCAGGCGGCAATCAGCAGAAAATCGTGGTGGCGCGGGAAGTCGGACGCGACCCAAAAGTCCTGATCGCCTTCCAGCCGACCTGGGGCCTCGATCCGGGCGCTACGCGGTTCGTGATCGACCAGGTGCTCGCCTTGCGACGGGCAGGGGGCGCCATTCTTTATATTTCGGCGGAGCTCGACGAGGTTCTTGCGCTCGGCGATCGGATCGCGGTCATGTACAATGGGCGTTTGTCGGAGCCCGCCCGGCGCGAGGAGACCGACCGAACTGCGGTCGGGCTGATGATGGGAGGCTTTGCTCCGATGCGGCGCGCCGCCGACGCACATCCAGCCTGACCATGTCGGAAGATGGATCCGTGCGCGTGGACGAGGTCGACGGCGGAGCGGTGGCGACGGCTACTCGACATTTCGTCGAGGCGCTCGCCGGGGCCGACTGGCTACGTGCGCTCTTGCTCGCGTCCGCCGCCGTCGCGCTCGCTCTCGGAGTGACCGCCGTCCTAATCGCGATTTCCGGCAAAAATCCGCTCGTTGCGTACGCGGCGTTGGTCCGAGGAGCGGTCGGCTCGATCGATCGCATCGCCTTCGCCCTTAACAAGAGTACGCCCTATATCCTCGGCGGCGTTGGCGTCGCTCTATGTTTCCGAGCCAAGGTGATCAATATCGGTGCAGAAGGCCAGATCGCGGTCGGCGGAATAGCGGCAAGCTGGGTGGCGCTCAGCACCGCCGCCTCGTCGGGCGCAAGCGTGATCCCGGCGGCTATTGCGGCTGCTGCCTTAGGCGGCGCGGGATGGGCCGCCTTTGCGGCGACGATCAGGCTGACGCGGGGCGTGCATGAGGTGCTCTGTACCTTGCTGCTCAACTTTGTCGGACTGCTACTCGTTAGCGAGGTGCTGCACGGCCCAATGGGAGAGCCGGGCGCCGGCTTTCCCCAGTCACCACTATTCAAGCGGCAAGCCTGGTTGCCCAATCTGCTGGCTGGGACTGACCTCCATATCGGCATCCTCATCGCCGCGTTGGCGGTCGTGGCGTGCCATATGCTGCTGTGGCGAACGACCTTCGGCTTCCGTTTGCGCCTACTTGGGGCGAGTCCGGCGGCAGCAGCCTACGCCGGCGTGTCGTTTCCCCGCTGTGCATTTGCGGTAATGGCCTTGGCGGGAGGGCTTGCCGGCGTCGCCGGCGGCATCGAGGTTCTAGGCGTCCATTACCGGTTGATCGAGGGATTTTCGCTCGGCTTCGGCTTCAACGCCGTTGCTGTCGCCTTGCTGGCGTCGATCAATCCGATGGCGGTGCTGCCTGCCGGATTATTCCTCGGATTCCTCGAGGCCGGTGCCCTGGCGATGCAGCGCGAGGTCGGGGTACCGTCCTCCCTCGTCTTCGTCATCGAGGGCCTGACGATGGTGTTCGTCTTGTGCGCTATTGGAATAGGTATCCGCCAACAACGCGTGTGAGCAGCAGCTATGGACGGCGCTGCAATAATCGAATTTCTGGCCGCGTCGATTAGGATCGCGACGCCGCTACTGTTCGGGGCGTTGGGCGGCCTGCTGTCCGAACGTGCGGGCACCTTCGCGGTGGGCATCGAGGGCATGATGTTGGCGGGCGCTTTCGGCGGCGCGGTCACTACGCTGCTAACGACAGATGTCGGTGCCGGCCTCGCGGTCAGTGCTGCGAGCGGCGCTGCTGCTGGCCTCATTGTCGCAGTTGCGACCGCGAAATTTCGCGCCGACCACATGGTCACTGGTCTTGCGCTGAACATCTTTGTGATCGGGCTCACGAGTTTCCTGCTGCGCGGCCTGTTCGGCGGACAGCCGCCGGTCATGCAGCTCCCCACGCTCAAGTCGTTGCCGATTCCCTATCTCGCGGATGTACCGGGCATCGGGCGTGTGTTGTTCCACCAGCCGGTGTTGACCTATGCGGCGTTCGCGCTCACGCTGGCGATTTCCGTGCTCCTCGCGAAAACGCAAACCGGGCTGATGTTGCGTGCCGTCGGTGAGAATCCCGAGGCGGCGTTTACGGCCGGCAGCAATCCGGTGCGAGTACGCATGGTGGCGATAGTCGTCGGCGGCGCCCTTGCCGGTCTCGGCGGCGCGGTGCTGTCCTTGCAGGAAGTCGGGACATTCACTGATGGAATGACTAACGGTCGCGGTTTCATCGCGCTTGCTGCGATCATCGTCGGCCGCTGGATGCCGTTTCCGACGCTCCTCGGTTGCCTTCTGTTCGGGGGAGTCACAGCGCTCGAGTTGCGCGTGCAAGGGTGGGATTTGCCGGTGAGCTCCTACGTCATTCAGATGACCCCCTATCTCGCGGCGCTCGCTGTGCTTGCCGGTATCGGTCGCGGCGCCCGGTTGCCGGCCGCGATCGGAACGGCTTTTGCGCGGAATCGGTTGTAAAGCCTGATGCAGGGAGGATCACGACATGAACATCGGTGTGTGGAAAGTCGCAATGGCTGCTCCCAACGACGTCTCGGAGCTGGCGAAATTGATCGATTCCGGCCAGATCGAACCGGCTTCGATCGTGGCACTGATCGGCAAGACCGAAGGCAACGGCGGCGCCAACGACTTCACGCGCGGGTACGCCACGCTCTCCTACCAGCTTCTGCTCGCGCGCCATCTGCGAACAACACCAGACGAAATCGGCAAGCGGGTCGCGTTCGTATGGTCGGGCGGCACCGAAGGCGTGCTCTCGCCCCACGCGACGATTTTCACGCGCGCCTCGTCTGGCGGGCAATCCGACGGGTCCGCCCGACTCGCCATCGGTATCGGCATCACGCGCGATATCCTGCCAGAGGAAGTCGGAACCATGGTCCAGGTTCGGGAAGTGTCGGCCGCCGTGATGCGCGCCCTAAGCGAAGCCGAGATCGACGATCCGCACGATGTGCATTATGTCCAGGTGAAAGGCCCGTTACTCACGCCAAGCACCATTGCCGATGCCGATCGCCGCGGCGCCAAGCTCGTGACCCGCGATCCCAACGGATCCAAAGCGTATGCGCGCGGCGCAACGGCACTCGGGGTCGCGCTCGGGCTCGGCGAGGTGAAGGAAAAGGAGCTCTCGGACAACGTTATCGCCCGGGATATGAATCTCTACACGTCGGTTGCGTCGACATCGGCAGGGGGCGAACTGAAGAATTGCGAGATTCTATTGTTTGGCAATTCTCGGAAGGCGACGAGCGCTTTCCGCATAGGTCATGGGGTTCTCAAGGATGCCATCGACGCTGACGGCGTTCGCGATACTCTGCGCAACGCCGGGCTTGCGTTCGACGGTAATCCGAACCCCGAACAGACCAAACACGTCGTGAGCGTCTTTGCCAAGGCGGAAGCAAGCCCGACCGGCTCGATTCGGGGCCGCCGCAATACCATGCTCTCGGACGCTGACATCAACTACGAGCGTCATGCGCGCGCCGCCGTCGGCGCGGTGATTGCATCGGTCACGCTCGATCCGGCGATTTTCGTCTCCGGCGGAACCGAGCACCAGTGCGGCCCGGGCGAAGCCCCGATCGCCGCGATCGTCAGCGCATGAGCGGAGAGCGCGCTGGCCGGCTCTGGCAGCTGTCGGCGAGCGAACTCGCCGCCGCGTATCGCCAAGGCACCACGACGCCGCACGAGGTGCTTACGGCAACACTTGAGCGAGTCGAGGAGGTAAATCCCCGGCTTAACGCATTGATCACGTTGAACGGCGACAGCGCACGTACCGCCGCGGCCGCTAGCACCGAGCGCTGGCGGGCCAGCCAGGCGCGTGGGCCGCTCGACGGCGTGCCGATCACCGTCAAGGATAACCTGCTCGTGGCCGGTTTGCGCGCAACCTGGGGCAGCCGGCTCTATGCCGACTACGTTCCGCAAACTGACGAAATGCCGGTCGCTCGCCTGCGCGAGGCTGGGGCAGTGATTCTAGGCAAGACGAACGTTCCGGAGTTCACGGTCCAGGGCTACACCGACAATCCATTATTCGGACCCACGCGAAATCCCTGGAACACCGACCTCACGCCCGGCGGCTCAAGCGGCGGCGCCGTAGCTGCGGTCGCGGCCGGACTTGGCGTGCTCGCGATCGGCACCGACGGCGGCGGGTCGATCCGCCGGCCGGCATCTCACACAGGTCTTATCGGTTTCAAACCGTCGAGGGGCGCCGTGCCGCGCGACCCCGGTTTTCCGGCCATCTTGCTCGATTTCGAGACCGCCGGACCGATCGCCCGGTGCGTCGACGATACCGTTGCCGCCATGTCCGTCATCGGGCGGCCAAAGGCCATGGTGTCGCCATCGAGCGAAACCGTTGCGGGCTGCCGGGTGCTTTTTGCGCCGACATTCGGCGACGCGCCGGTGGATCCCGAGATCGCAGCCAGTGTCGCTTCTGCAGCGGCCGAACTCGACCGGCAGGGTCATCGGGTCACGGAGGCCACGAATTTCGATCTTCCCAATCCGATTGGCGACATCTGGCCAGTCGTCAGTCAGACTGGTGTCGCCTGGCTGCTGTCGCGCCACGCCGAGTGGAAAGGAAACGTCGGCGGCGCCATCGCCGCTATGGCCGAAACGGGAGCGAAGCTCTCGGCGGTTCAGTATCTTGGGGCACTCGATGCGGTCGCTGGGATGCGTCGCCGATTCGCGCAGTACTTTGAGCCTTACGACCTGCTGCTCACACCAACCGCCGCGGCGCTCCCTTGGTCGGCGACCGAGACCCACCCTTCGACGATCGCCGGACAGCCGGTTGGCCCCCGCGCGCACGCGGTGTTCACTCCTCTCGCCAACGCGCTCGGGTTGCCTGCTATCAGCCTACCTTGCGCGCCGTCCTCGCGTGGGCTTCCGATCGGATTCCAATTGGTCGGCAGGGAGGGCGCGGACGCGTTTCTTCTTTCTGTCGCCCGAGACTACGAAAGGAAGGCAGGCCTGCACTATCAATGGCCGAAGATCTAGTCATAAATCGACGACGTTGATCGGTGTCCGCTTAGCCCCCACAAGCGGCGCAAAAGCGGACATTTTCTAACCGCCGCTTCGTGCCAGGAGCCGACTCATGCACCGCAGCAAACAGCATCCTATTCGATCACTTTATCGGCCAGCGCGAGCAGCGTGAGTGGCCGGTGCGGTCACGAAATCTGACGCCACAAATGCCGTGGTGTGGCCAATGCACCAATGATCAGTCGAGTGTGATGCCGAGTGACTTGACGAGTGCGCTCCATCGGACGATTTCCGACTTGAGCAGCGTTCCCAGCTCCTCGGGCGAAGACCCCCCGGCCGCGTAGCCGGTTTCTGCCAGCTTATCTCTGATCGCCGGGTTGGCCAGCGCAGTATTGGTATCGGCGCTGATCTTGCGGACGACCTCGGGCGGTGTCTTGGCCGGAACGAACAGCGCCTGCCATCCCGTCACGTCGTAACCCGGGACGCCGGCCTCTGCGATGGTCGGCACATCCGGGGCTGCCACATCTCGTTTCGGTCCGCTGGTCGCCAAAACGCGAACCTGCCCCGACCGTGAGTAGGAAAGCGATGCGCCGCCGCTGAATAAGCAGTCCACGCGACCCGGTATGAGGTCTGTGAAGGCGAGCGAAGCGCCGCGATAGGGAACGTGCGTCATCTTGATGTCGGCCATCTGTAAGAACAACATCTCGGCCAGGAACGGCGCGCTGCCGGTGCCGGGCGATGCCATCGTGAGCTTGCCAGGATGGGATTTGGCATAGTCGATAAGCTTCTTGATCGAATGGAACGGCGAGGAGTTCGGCACAAACACGAAATGGGCAAGCCGGGTGACAAGCGAGACCGGCGCAAAATCCGCAATCGGATCGTAGCTCAGCGAGCGGTAGAGACTGGCGTTCACCGCAAGGGACCCGCCGTTGAACAAGATTGTGTATCCGTCGGGATCGGACCGCGCGGCGTATTCGTTGCCGATGTTGGTGCCGGCGCCTGCCTTGTTCTCGATGAACACCGTCTTGCCCCACATCGCTGAAAGCTTTTCGGCGAGAATACGCGCGACAATATCCGTCGGGCCCCCGGCGGCGACCGACACAATGATGCGGACGGATTTCGTTGGGTATCCGGCCTTCGACGTCTGCGCGCGCGCCGCGAGCGGCCACGCAACTGCCGCGCCGCCGAGCAACGTTATGAACTCGCGCCTCTTCACTCAATCACCTCGTCGGCGCGGACAAGCAGAATCGTCGGGATTTCGAGGCCGAGCGTCCTGGCGGTTCGCAGATTGATCACTAGGTCGAACTTGGTCGGCTGCACGACTGGTAATTCGCCAACCTTTTCGCCTTTTAGAATGCGACCGACGTAAATCCCCGCCTGTCGATAGCCGTTGTTGATCCTCGGTCCATAGCTCATTAGGCCCCCGGCATCGACGAACTCGCGCAAAAAATAGAGCGTAGGAATTTTGTAACGCGCCGCAAGCTGTACGATTTGCTCCCGCTGTCCGAACAGAAATGGGTCCGTGTTGATAAGCAGAGCATCGACTTTCTGCCGGGGCGAGGCCTGCGAAGACCGCATCGATTTCGCCTTCAGTGCTGGCGTCCAACACAGTGAGTTGCAGACCAAGAGAGTGCGCCGCAGCCTGCATATCGTGCGCCTCGGCCAAGGTCGGCGGAAATTTCGAATTGATTAGCGTTGCAAGCGCGCTGCCGTTGGGCACAAGTTGATGGGCAAGCTCTACCCGCTTCGGCCCCATTTCCAACCCCATGATGGTCACACCGGTGATGTTGCCGCCCGGTCGGTTGAGATGAGCGACAAGTCCGGCCGCAACTGCATCGCCACCAAGGGTACAAACTATTGGTATCGTGGCAGTCGCTGCCTTTGCCGCCAGTCCTGACGGTTCGCCGCCAACGGCAGCGATCACCGCAACTTGGCGCGCCACCAGTTCCGCAGCCAACGCCGGCAATCGATCATACCGGCCTTCCGCCCAGCGATACTCAATTGCGACATTCTTGCCTTCGAAATAGCCGGTCTGCCCAAGTCCCTGGCGAAATGCGGCAAGGTCGGAGGCCGCCTCCGCCGGCGACCGCGCGCTCAAGAACCCGATCACCGGCACAGTCGCCTGCTGCGCCCGCGCCGCGAGGGGCCACGCAGCCGCTGCGCCGCCGAGCGTGGCTAAGAATTTTCGTCGTCCGAGGTAGCTTGCCATGTGACCCTCCGGTTGGGGGTCATTCATGCAATGGAGGAATGATACCACGCTTAGCCTGACAGGTCCCTCAGCTCGCCGAGAAGTGCTTTGGCATCTTTCAAAGATGTTGTGTCGAAACCCTCGACGAACCACCCATAAACCGGTTGCAGGAGGGAATTGGCCTCCAGGCATTTGCCCTCGTCGCGCCAATGCTTGGCGAGGGTGGTCGCCGCGCGCAGCTCCCACCAACGGGCCTGCTGTTGCTGAGCAATCGTCAACGCCCGCCGCAGTCCAGCCTCGGCCTCCGCTTTCCTGCCCAGCGTCAAGAGGATCTCGCCCCGCAGACGATGCAGTTCAGCTTCAAAAAGCCTTTCGCTTGTTACTTCCGCTGTTCGAACTGCCTCGTCGAGCAAATCGAGGCCAACCTCAGCCTGGCCAAGGCTCGCGTGGGCAGATGCGAGATGGCCAAGACACAAGGTGCGGCGGTTTCGTTCAGCGCTGCCCTCGGCCGCCGCCATAGCGTTGCGCATCAGTTCGACCCCGAGTTGGAGATCGCCGCTTTGGGCGAGCAAGGCCCCCCGAAAGAAACGTGCCCTGTGACCAGGACTTGCGAGGCCGTGCTCCACGCTGAGGGCTATCGCTTCATCGGCGTGCGCCGCGGCCCGTTGCGGATCACAACCAATGGTGCCGAGGATCGCCACGTGGCTCAAAGCTAAGGCAGTCGAATACGCGAGTCCCATCGCTTGTGCACGAGACACAGCTTGTCCCACCGCTGTAGCGGACTGCTCCGGATAGCCGAGGAGCAGGAGTGTCGAGGCGAGAAATGACAATGCATTAACTCGGTCGTCAGTGCCGAAACGACGATAAGCCGCAATCGTCTCCTGATTGGCAGCGCAGAGGTCGAGGGTTCGCTCCAGGTGAACCCGCGCCTCAACGAAAGCGCCCATAAAATGTAACGTCTGGCCCATGAACCGGTTGGCCAGCGCTGACATCCCGGGGTGCTCATGATGTGCGGCTAGCGCCAGGCACTGATG
>Ga0126377_10000815_pt1 | contig 19625 bp, 15 predicted proteins | sample PanSoiMetPlot_22_FD_92647 | JGI IMG/M metagenome (GOLD analysis project Ga0126377, IMG submission 92647) | Tropical forest soil microbial communities from Panama - MetaG Plot_22 | ecosystem: Environmental > Terrestrial > Soil > Tropical forest > Bulk soil | place: Panama | collected 2016-02-17 | reverse complement strand
CGCGATCTGATAACCCAGGATCGCGTAGGCTTCGTTGTTGTAAGCCGCTCGAACAAACTTCCCTTCGAGCGTCATGATCTGCGGCACTCCGGGCTGGGGAATCTGGACCGTTGGCTGCTGAATTTCGGCCCGCCCGCGGACCGTCAACGCACATATCGCCACGGCGAAACACACTGCGACGGCTCGCCCGACTCTCATGGCAACCTCCGAGGAAACGATAAGGATGTCGCTATCGTTCCCCATGGTATCGTGACTTCGAGGTGAAAAATGCGCAAGACCGCCAGAATTCCGCGGGCACTGCTGATCGTCTCGGTTGCAGCCCTGGTGAGCATCAGCACGGCGTCGCGGGCGAGCGCGCAGGGATTCATCAGTCCGTATCTGGGATGGAACTTTGGCGGCGATTCAGGGTGTCCGCAGATCACCAACTGTGAAGACAAGCACGCAAATTACGGCGTCGCGTTCGGTGCGGTCGGCAGCATCGTCGGCTTCGAAGAGGAGTTCGGGTTTACGAACGACTTTTTCGGCAGCACGCCCGGGCAGTCGTCCAAAGTGATTACGCTCATGAGCAACTTCATGGTGGCCCCGAGGCTCGGACCGGTACAGCCGTACGGCCTTGGCGGTCTCGGACTGATTCGGACGTCGGTCGAAGGCGTATCGAATAGCGATCAGAATCAGTTCGGCTGGGATGTCGGCGGAGGCATCATGATCTTCTTCAACCCGCATGTGGGCATTCGTGGAGACGTCCGCTACTACCACTCCTTCCAGGTCCTTGATTTTTTCAACCTGCCGAACATTCCGGGCTTCAATCCCGATGACAAGAAGCTCGATTTCAATCGCGTGGCAGGGGCGTTCGTCTTCAAGTTCTGACGTTCCTGCAGGAGTAAAATGCGCCGCGTGAAACATCCTGTTTTCATCGCGGCCGTCCTCTTCGTGTCTGCGCGCGCGACAGCGCAGTCCACGGAAGTCGATCGCTACGTTCGCGAACACCAGGCCGGCATCGTCCGGGAATTCATGGAGCTGGTGGCGATTCCGAACGTGCGCAGCGATGTGCCGAACATCAAGAGGAATGCCGAGCAACTTCGCCAGATGCTCGAGCGCCGCGGGCTGAAGCCGGAAATCTGGGATACGCCATCCACGCCGCTCGTTTACGGCGAGCGTCTCGTTCCCGGCGCTGCGAGGACCATCCTCTTCTACATTCATTTCGACGGGCAGCCGGTGGACAAGGCCGGCTGGAAGCAGGCCGACCCGTGGACGCCGATTATCCGCAGTGGCACGCTCGAAGAAGGAGCGCCGGAGGTGCGTGACTGGTCGACGCGCGAGTCGTTTCCGGACACCTGGCGGATCTACGCGCGATCCGCCGGCGATGACAAGGGACCAATCCAGGCGTTCGTGTCGGCGATGGACGCGATCGGTGGCAAACCGGTCAACAACGTCAAGGTCATCCTTCACGGCGAAGAAGAGGGCGGCGGACCCGCGCTTGATTACGTCGTGAAGAACCACGCCGACAAGTTGCGCTCCGACGTTTTGTTGATCGTTGACGGCCCCCAGCATCCGAGCGGCAACCCGTCGCTCTACTACGGCGCTCGGGGCGGTGCCGGCCTGACAGTGACGGTTTACACCGCCAAGAGCGCGATGCACAGCGGCAACTACGGCAACTGGCTGCCGGACGCCAACGTGCGGCTCACGCAGCTCATCTCGTCGATGTTCGACGCGAAGGGCAAAGTGATCGTCGAGGGCTTCTATGACGATGTGCTGCCGTTCCCGGCGGCTGCCGTCAAGATGATGCAGGAAGTCCCGGACGACAGCGAGTCGATGCGTCGGATGTACGGGCTCGGATCCACTGACGGGGCCGCGTCCTCACTCCAGGAGGGACTCAACCTGCCGGCGTTCAGCGTTCACGCGATGCGAGGCGGCGAGGTGGGCGGCGTGATTGCCGCGAGCGCAACGGCTGAGATCGCGCTGCGCCTCGTGAAGGAAAACTCTCCCCGGCAGATGATCGATCGCATCGTCGCGCACATTCGCAAGCAGGGTTACTTCATCGTCGACAAGGATCCGGACACGGCGACGCTCGCCGCCCACCCGCGCATCGCCAGGGTGACGACGCGTGGCGGGGTCGCGAGCGGAGCGTGGCGAACGGATCCCGAGATTCCGGAAGCCCGGTTCATCACCGAGGCACTGCGCGCGCACTCGGCCGGACGCCTCGTCCGCATCCGCACGCTCGGCGGCGGCGTCCCGGCCGGACCGTTCATCGACACGTTCCACGTGCCGACGCTGGGCCTGTCGCTTGCGAACTACGACGACAACCAGCACACGGACAACGAAAACCTGCGGCTCGGAAATCTCTGGAACGGGATCGCGACGCTCGCGGCCATCATGACCGCCAAGTAACGACGCGTGAGGAATCTCAGCGCCGACTCATGGCAGGTTGTAGCGGACCTGGACGAAGAACATGATCGCGTTCGCAGACGGAGGCCCGCTGCCCTGCGACCACGGCTCGCGCTCGAGCCAGGACACCTGAACAGCGACCTGCGCGGAGCCGCGATTTTCGGTCGCGACCGTCAGCGTCGAGAACGTCCCTGTCAGCTCCTGGATCTTCCGGTTGTTCGAATTCGGCCCGCCCGGGTAGCCAAAGCCGATGTAACTGCCGCCGACATCCTGCGCGTAGTTGCTCCTGGTCGCTACGCCGCTGTAGTACCCGGCCAGCGACGTGCGCTCCGTCACCCGCTGCTCCACGCCCGTCACCCATGACGCTGCGAAAACAGGGCTGATCGATCCGTCTGCGTGAAACACGACGTCCGGGACGAGTCCCCCGATATAGCGACCCAGACCAGGTCCGAAGCCGCTCTGCAGGACAACTCTGGTCGTCTTCGTGGCGCGGACCGCCGCGTCAATGCTGGCGCCGCCTCCGACCTGCTTGAAGGAATCCGTGTATGGCGCCACGCTGTTGCGAAACACCCGGATGACGCCGCCGGCGCCCACATGGACCTTTGCGTTCGGATTCAAGGCGACGCGCGCCGCAATGTCCGGCACGGGGTTGGGCACACTCGTCTGATTGGATCCGATGTTGAACAGCGCGTCGATGTCGCTCACGCAGCAGGACGGCAGCGCGACGACGCCCTGACCGATTTGCTGCTCCGGATTCTCGACGGAGACGGCCCAGTTGAAAGTCCTCGAGGGACGCCACGTGAGTCGAAGCTGCGGATAGCGTCCCCAGAGCAGTCCCGCCACGTAGTTGGTGTCGACTGCCTGGGACAGATCCATGTCCGACGGCCACATGCTCAGCTGATCCTTCTCCGGTGTCATCAGCGAGAAGGCCTGGCCAGCGGACATGTAGAAGGATTCCCCGTACCGGACTTCGGCGAATGCATGGCGCATGCGAAGGCCGACCCCGCCGGTTGTGACTTCCGCGTTATTCTGCGCGGCGCCGCTGAAATCCATTTCGAAGTAGCCGGCAAGCGATCGGAATCGGGCCTCCGGAAAATCAGCATCGATGCGAATCGACAGCCGCGACGATTCAGCGGTCAATCTGGTTTCAGAGACGTTGCCCTGAAGCGTGTCCGGATAGGGAATGGAGGCGAACGCGGTGCCGGTTCCTCCACCGCCATTCGTGGAACGATGCAGCGCGGTTAATCCTACCCAGCCGCCCAGACGAAGTTTGGCCGGACCGACTTCGATCGCGTTCCCTTCTGGCTGCTGCCCCGCCACTTCCTGCGTCGGGTTGAGCGGTCGGGGCTGTGTCGGCGCCTGAGCGGGCTGCGCGGCATCCCGAGGCTGCGCGGTCGGATCGGGTGGCTGCTGGGCGGCAGCCGCTCCGACCTGGCTGGCGCACAGCACCAGTGCGCAAGAACAGAGCCAGCGAATACGCGTCGAATGCATGGACTCTACCGATGTATTTTAGCCAGTGATCCAGCTTCCCCCGGGCAACCAACGATGACCCTGTCTGAATCCAGCGTCCCTGTGCCCCCGCGCGGCCGCTCCGGCAGCATCAGGAGCGGCGCGCCGCATGGGACACGCTGGCTTCCCGGACTGGCGGTCCTCCGCGAGTATCAGACCGCCTGGCTCCGACATGACATCGTCGCAGGCCTGGTCATCACCACGATGCTCGTACCCGTTGGCAATTGCCTACGCGCAGGCGTCGGGCGTGCCCGGCATCAACGGGCTGTACGCGACCATCGTCCCGCTGCTTGCGTACGCGATCTTCGGGCCGAGCAGGATTCTCGTGCTGAGTCCGGACTCCGCGCTCGCGGCCGTCATTCTTTCGGTCGTCGGGCCGCTCGCCGCGGGGGACGGGCAGCGCGCGGTGATGCTCGCCGGCGCGATGGCGCTGGTCTCCGGCATCGTGTGCGCGGCCGCGGGACTGGCGCGTCTTGGCTTCATCACTGAACTGCTCTCGAAGCCGATCAGGTACGGCTACATGAATGGCATCGCGCTGACCGTCCTGCTGAGCCAGATTCCGAGGCTTCTCGGGTTTTCAGTCGACGCGCCAGGCCCAATCCGTCAGGCCTGGCGAATCGTTCTGGGCATCCTTGACGGCCGGACGAATCTCGCGGCGTTTGCGATCGGCTCCGGGACGCTCGTCCTCATTCTGTTTCTCAAGCGATGGCCACGACTGCCTGGCCTTCTCATAGCTGTCGTCGCCGCGACGATCGTCGTCGCAATCTCCGGAGTGGCGGATTCCGGTGTGGCGGTGCTCGGTCCCCTCCCCCAGGGACTGCCGGCGCTGCGCGTGCCGACCATTGGCATTGACGATCTCATTCCGGTGCTGATGGGCGGCGTGACCGTGGCGCTCGTCTCGTTCGCGGATACGAGCGTGCTGTCGCGCAGCTACGCCGCGCGAATGCGTACCAAGGTCGACCCGAATCAGGAGATGGTCGCCCTTGGCGTCGCGAATCTGGCGGCAGGATTCTTCCAGGGCTTCCCGATCAGCAGCAGCGCGTCGCGGACGCCTGTTGCCGAAGCGGCCGGAGCCAAGACCCAGCTGACCGGTGTCGTAGGCGCGGTTGCGGTGGCGGCGCTGCTGGTGTTCGCTCCGGCATTGCTGCGGAATCTTCCCCAGACAGCACTGGCCGCGCTCGTCATCGCAGCAGCCATCGGCCTGGCCGAGATCGCCGACCTGCGGCGTATTTACCGGATTCAACGATGGGAGTTCTGGCTATCGATTACCTGCTTCGCCGGCGTTGCAACCCTCGGGGCAATCCCAGGGATTGGTATCGCGATTGTGATCGCGGTGATCGAGTTCCTGTGGGACGGCTGGCGTCCACACTCGGCGATACTAGGCCGCGTCGAGCGCGTCAGCGGGTACCACGACATCACACGGCATCCCGATGCCCGCCTGCTTCCCGGTCTCGTGCTGTTCCGGTGGGACGCGCCGCTCTTCTTCGCCAACGCCGAGCTGTTCCACGAGCGCATCCTCGACGCGGTCGCCGCCGCGCAGGCGCCGGTCCGCCGGGTTGTCGTCGCGGCCGAGCCCGTCACGAGCGTGGACGTCACCGCGGCCGACGCCATCGCCGAACTCGATGATGCGCTCCGTGCGGCAGGCATCGAATTGTGTTTTGCCGAAATGAAGGACCCGGTCAAGGACAAGCTGAAGCGATTCGGGCTGTTCACGCGCTTCGGCGAGCAGATGTTCTTCGCGACCGTGGAAGAGGCCGTCAGCGTGTATCGTGAAAAACATCCCGCCGAGTGGGCTGTTCGGGGCGGGCGGACTGTCAGCTGACAAGGCTCCATGACTGCACCTGCGGACCGGCTTCCATTTCGCGAACAGCTGCCCGCACCGCCGCTCGAGTACCGGTCCGCGATCGGCCGGTGGATCGCGCGCGGCGAGCCGCTGGACGACCACGCCGGCGCCGTTCTCGGCGCGCATCCGTGGTGGAAGGTCATCTGGCTGACTGGTGTCGATTACTTCTCGACGCTCGGCTATCAGCCGGGCATCGCTCTGCTCGCGGCCGGAGCGGTCGCGCCGATCGCGACGGTCATTCTGGTGGTCGTGACGCTCCTCGGTGCCCTGCCGGTCTACGCACAGGTTGCGCGACGCAGCTACGCGGGCCAGGGCTCGATCGCCCTCCTCGAAAATCTCCTGAAAGGCTGGAAGGGCAAGGCGCTGGTGCTGGTGCTCCTCGGCTTTGCGGCAACGGACTTCGTCATCACGATGACACTGTCGGCTGCGGACGCTGCCAAACACGCCATCGAGAACCCGCTTTTTCACCCCGTCCTCGGCGAGCATCAGATTCTGGTGACGCTGACCATCCTCGTCGTGCTCGCCATCGTTTTTCTGAGAGGGTTCTCGGAAGCAATTGGCCTCGCGACGGCCGCAGCGCTCCCCTACTTGCTTTTGAATCTCGTCGTCCTCGCACGGGCGGCCTTCGAGATCTTCACACATCCCTCGCTCGTTGCGAACTGGCGGTCGGCGCTCGTCGCTCGCGGTGATCCGGCTGTACTCGTCGCGGCCGCCGTTCTCATCTTCCCGAAGCTCGCGCTGGGCTTGAGCGGTTTCGAGACGGGCGTCTCGGTGATGCCGCTCATCGACGGCGGAGCGCGCGACAAAGGCTTGAGCGCCAGAGCGGACCTCCCCGAAGGACGCATCGCCAACACGCGCAAGCTGCTCCTGACGGCCGCGGCAATCATGAGCGTGATGCTGATGCTATCGAGCATCATCACGACGCTGCTCATCGACCCTGCGGATTACCAGGAAGGTGGAAAAGCGGCAGGCCGCGCCATCGCGTTTCTCGCGCACCGATATCTCGGGCCCGCCTTCGGCACCGTCTACGACGTGTCGACGATCTTCATCCTCGGGCTCGCCGGCGCGTCGGCGATGGCGGGCCTGCTGCACCTGATTCCGCGGTATCTGCCGCGCTACGGGATGGCTCCGCGCTGGGCGGCGCTCTCGCGCCCGCTCGTTCTGGTGCTGCTGACCGTCGACATCATCGTCACGCTCGTTTTCCGCGCGGGAGTGGAGGCACAGAGCGGCGCCTACGCGACGGGCGTGCTCGTGTTGATCTTGTCCGCCGCCGTTGCGGCAACGCTCGCGCTCTGGCACGAGCGGCGCTACATCCTGTCGCTCTACTGCGGGCTTCTGTCGCTCGTCTTCGCGTACACCCTGGCCGACAACTGCGTCGAACGGCCCGACGGGCTCATCATCGGCAGCATTTTCACGCTGCTCCTCATGCTCGCGTGCGCGCTCAGCCGATCGATGAGGTCGCTCGAAATCCGGATCCCGTACGGGTTCCACACGAACGTCACGAGCTGGACGATGGGACCCGAGGTTCGAGGCAAGAAGGTTCACCTGGTCCCCATCAGGACGTCGACGAAGGAGCATCGGCGGCAGAAGAAAGCCGAACTCGGACGCCATTTCAAGGTCAACGGGCCGTTCCTGTTTCTGCACGTCAACCTGATCGACAATCGCAGCGAATTCTCAGCTCCGCTCGAGGTCGAGCTCTCGAAGGAGGATGGTGACTACGTGGCCGAGGTCTTCGGCGCCGTTGCCATCGCGAACACTATCGCCTTCGTCAGCGAAGCCATCGATCCGGTTTCGATCTTCATCAGCCTCACGCGCCGGGGCCTCATGGGCCAGGCGATCCGGTATCTCCTGTTCGGCGAAGGCGAGACCGGACTGATGGTGTACGCCATCCTGCTGCGCTACTGGGAATGGACGCCGGAAGAAGACGTGAGGCCGCTCATCTTCCTGACGTCCGACTGACGCGGTTATCATTCCTGCGGTCTCTTCAAGAGACCTGGAGGTTGTCATGCGTCGCCTTCTCGTGCTGTTGTCGTTCACCGTTTTTCTGTGCTCGCCAGCGGCAGCGCAAAACGTCACGATCGATGCGCTGCTGGCATCGCCGTTTCCGACCGAACTGACGGCGGCCCCTGTCGGCGCGCGGTTCGCCTGGGTGCAATCGGTGGAAGGTGTTCGCAATGTCTGGATCGCACAGGCGCCCGATTTCAAAGGCCGGCAAATCACCAGCTACACCGCGGACGATGGTCAGGACCTGACGGAGCTGGCATTCACGGGCGACGGCAGATTCGTCGTCTACACACGCGGCGAAGGAGCGAACCGACAAGGCGAATCGCCGAACCCGACGCAGATGCCAGATGGCGCCGAGCAAGCCGTCTGGGCTGCGTCAGCCGAGACGTCGGCTGCCCCGAGGCGGCTCGGCGCAGGCCGCCTCCCCTCGCCGGCGCCTGCGGGCGCACGAGTCGCGTGGGTCAGCCGCGGCCAGATCTGGATGGTCGACCTTGCAGCCGCGGACGGGAAGGGCGCGCAACTCTTCACGGCTCGCGGCAACACGCAGCAGATTGCATGGGCGCCCGATGGCGCGTCGCTCGCATTCGTCAGCAACCGCGGCACGCATAGTTTCGTGGGCCTCTTCACGATCTCGGGTCGGGAAACGCGCTATCTCGATCCCTCGTTGGATCGCGACAGCCAGGTCGTCTGGGCGCCGGACGGAACGCGCGTCGCTTTCATCCGGCAGTTCGCCACGTCGCGCCCGGCGATGTTCTCGCCGCATCGCGAAGCTGACGAGCCGTGGGCCATTCGCGTCGTGGACGTGAAGAGCGAAACGGGACGTCAGGTCTGGAAGGCGGACAAGGGCCCCGGCAGCGTCATGCAGGGAATGGTTGCCGAAAATCAGCTGTTCTGGGGCGCCTCCGATCGCATCGTTTTTCCGTGGGAGAAGGACGGCTGGCTGCATCTCTATTCCGTGCCAGCTTCCGGCGGCGCAGCACAGCTTCTGACACCGGGCCAATTCGAAGTCGAGTACGCAACGCTTTCGTCAGATCGTTCGCGCGTGATCTACAACTCGAACCAGGACGACATCGATCGCCGCCATCTGTGGTCGGTCACGGTGGCGGGCAACGGCGCGCCGATCCCGCTGACCAGGGGCAACGGGATCGAATGGCAGCCTGCTTCCGCGGCCGCTGGTAACGCCACCGCGTTCCTGCGATCTGACGCGCGCATTCCACCACACGTGGCCGTGCTGACCGGGAGTCAACCCGGTCGCGATGTCGCGGAATCGCTGGCGGCCACGACGTTTCCGAGCTCGCAGCTCGTCGAGCCGCAGCAGGTGGTTTTCACCTCCGCGGATGGTATGAGCATTCACGGTCAGCTGTTCGTGCCGAAGGATCTGAGGCAGGGCGATAAGCGTCCCGCGATGATCTTCTTTCACGGCGGCTCGCGTCGACAGATGCTGCTCGGCTGGCACTACATGTACTACTACCGGAACTCGTACGCGATGAACCAGTGGCTGGCCAGCCAGGGATACGTCGTCCTGTCCGTCAACTATCGCAGCGGCATCGGGTACGGGATGGAATTCCGCGAGGCGCTGAATTATGGCGCAACCGGCGGAAGCGAGTTTCGCGACGTGATGGGCGCAGGGCTGTACATGAAGACGCGGCCCGACGTGGATTCGTCGCGCATCGGCTTGTGGGGCGGCTCTTACGGGGGATACCTGACGGCGATGGGTCTCTCGCGAGCGTCCGACATGTTTGCGGCTGGCGTCGACATGCATGGCGTCCACGACTGGAATGAAGGCATCCGCACGTTCATGTCGGACTACAGCCGGCTCGACGACCCGGAGTTTGCGCGGATGGCGTTCGACGCCTCGCCGCTCGCGAGCGTCGACACGTGGAAGTCGCCGGTTCTCCTCGTGCATGGAGACGACGACCGGAACGTGTCGTTCATTCAGTCGATCAATCTCGTGGCCGCGTTGCGAAAGCGCCACGTCGAGGTCGAGCAGCTCGTATTCCCCGACGAGGTGCACGACTTTCTGCGCCACGACAACTGGATTCGGGCCTACAAGGCATCAGCAGACTTTCTCCAGCGCAAGCTGCGCGATCGAAAGGGCAACGGGACTCAATAGTCGGGCGAGTTCACGCCGTCAGTGAACGACGAGGCCGGCGGTGATGACCGTCGCCGATGTCGTCGCCCCGGTCGCTGCCTGGACCCCCGCCATCCATCTGTAGCCGGCGGCCGTTCGCAGCATGACGTGCCTCTGAACAGCGAGGTCGACGCCAATGCCTGGCTGAAAAGCAAACGCGGGGTATCCTGCGTGATCGTCGCCTGACTGCGCGACGCCAACGAGGATCTCGGCAAACGGCACGACGCCGTGGGCGCCCGGAGGATGCAGCCTCGTTCCGGCCAGATATGCGCCGCCACCGGCCGACGGGTCGCCGAAAAAGTGAGGCGGTTGCGTTGATGTCGTCGCACTGAACCGTCCAAGCACTGTCAGCCACGCTTGATACGTGCCTTCGATCGCGACGTAGACGCCCGGCCCGAAGTCGCCGTCGGTGCGCAGGCTGTGCATGCGTTCGTATCCAACCGCAACGTCGACCTTCGGCTCCTGACTGGATTGGGCCAGCGCCGAGGCTGGTGCGAGACACATTGCGAGCAGAAAGGCTGCCCTCACGGTTGCCGGACAGGAAGTCGGAGGCTGCATCCATCAGGCAATGCGCGGCTGACTGACGGAATAGCTCACCGCCGTGCAGCCGGTTAAGATGGCTGAGTGCAGCGGTCGTCCGACAGGCGGTTACTGAAGAACGCGGCAACGGCCCTCGCGGCCGGAGTCATCGCCGGCGCGGTGATGTCTGGGCAGGGTCCAGACCCTGGCACCGGCGGCCTAGATACGAACCCGGCCATCCAATATACGAGTCGACCGACGACAGATCGGGTGACCCGGCTGACGCACACGCTTACTGACGGCACCGCTCGGCTCCGCCAGGATGCGCAGACTGGTTACCTGCGGTCGCTCTTGACCACGATCGGCGTGCCGCTCGAATCACAGTTGCTCGTCTTCTCGAAGACGGGAGCTCAGCGCGCGATTACCAACCCGCACAATCCTCGCGCGCTGTTCTTCGACGATTCCGTTGCAATCGGCTACGTGCCCGGCGCACCGCTGATCGAGCTCGCGGCACACGACCCGCAGCAGGGCGTCATCTTCTTCACCCTCGACCAGACCGGAGACGCTCCCGTTCCCGTTCGCCGCACCAGTTGCCTGACGTGCCACGCAACGAAGGGCACCCTCGACGTGCCGGGCATGATCGCGCGCAGCCACGTCGTGGGCGACGATGGAGGGCCGCTGGCGGGCGGTGGCAGTGTGGATGTCGATCATCAGACACCTCATCCCGACCGCTGGGGTGGATGGTTCGTCACGCTTGAAGGCGCGCCGCCTCCATATTCGCAGCGCGGACACGAAGGGAACATCACGTTCTCGGAATCCGGTACGACATCGAACGAAGTGTTCGTGAACTGGATGAACAGCGCGCCCGAGTCGCGAGGCTATCCCTCCGCATCGAGCGACATTGTCTCGTTGCTCGTCTTCGACCATCAGATGCACGCGATCAACCTGCTGACGAAATTGAACTGGGAGTCGCGAATCGCGTCGGCCGGTAAATCCGAGGGTTCGGTTCTGCCTGCTCTGGTCAACGAACTGGCCGACTATTTCCTGTTCGTCGGCGAGATGCCGCCATCCGTGCCGCTGACCGCGCGACGTGGTTTCGCCGCCAACCTCGCGGCAAAGTTCCCGAAAGACCAAAAAGGCCGCTCGCTTGCACAGCTCGATCTCGAGAAGCGGCTGTTCCGGTATCCATGCAGTTATCTCGTATACTCAGCGGCGTTCGACGGACTCGGGCGCGAAGTGAAGGCCGCGATCTACGACCGTATGCAGACGATTCTGTCGGGACGCGACACGAACAGGAAGTACGACGGCCTGACCGCGTCTGATCGGCTGGCCGTGCTCGAAATCCTGCGCGACACGAAGCCGGACTTTCCGCGCAATTGAAACAAGGAGACGCCTGTGTCTGCTGAGCACGATCGCCGTACGTTTCTGGCCACGCTCGGCTTTTCGGCCCTTTCCGCAGCCGCCGGTGCCCAGGCGCCCGGGGGGCCCGCCGCCGGCCCGACCGACATCTCGTGGTTCGACGCGTTCAAAGGCAAACACAAGCACGTTTTCGATCTCGGGTCGTTCGACCTGTCCGTCGACTCGCCGCTGCGCCAGCCGGTCACGTACCTGGCGGCGCACCGCGAGGTGTCGAAGCTCGAGCCGCCGAACGACATCAACGTCATCGTCGCGATTTCGCACAAAGCGTTTCCGATGAACGCCGGCGACGCCCTGTGGGAGAAGTACAAGCTCGGCGAGGTCTTCGGCATCAAGGACCCCGCGACCGGGAAGCCTTCCGTTCGGAATATTTTCCTCGGTGCGCCGAGCGGCGGTGGAGGCGCAACCGTGCGGGCACTGCAGGGACGCGGAGTCGTCTTCTGGCAGTGCAACTTCGCGCTCGGCGCCGTTTCATCCGAGCTGGCGGAGAAAACGGGCGGCAAGTCCCAGGAGGTACGCGCGGACCTGATCGCCGGACTCAACCCCGGAGTACGGATGGTGCCGGCGCACACCTGGGCGATCGGATATGCGCAGGAGAAGGGGTTTACGTACGAGAACCTGTAGGGCTAAGCGCGAAAGAGCTGACTAGGTCCGCTTCGTAATCCGCTCGAGTCCGTCCATGAACGGCCGCAGCGCCGGCGGAACGACGACGGACCCGTCCTTCTCCTGATAGTTTTCGAGGATCGCGATCAGTGTTCGCCCAATCGCGAGACCAGAGCCATTCAGCGTGTGCACGAACTCGGCCTTGCCGGATCCTGCGCCACCCGATCGGAACTTGATGTTCGCGCGCCTCGCCTGAAAGGCTTCCGTGTTGCTGCAGGAAGAGATTTCCGCATAGTCGTTGCGGCTCGGCAGCCACACTTCGATGTCGTACGTTTTCGACGAAGCAAAACCCATGTCGCCGGTGCACAGCACCACGCGCCGATACGGGAGGCCGAGACGCTCCAGCACGGTCTCGGCATGTGTTGTCAGGCGCTCGAGCTCGTCATAGGACGTCTCCGGCGTCGTGATCTTCACGAGCTCCACTTTGTCGAACTGATGCTGCCGGTACATCCCCCGAACATCTTTTCCGTAGGACCCGGCTTCGCTTCGGAAGCAGGGCGTGTAGGCGGTGTAGTTGAGCGGCAGCTGGCGGCCGTCGAGGATTTCGTCGCGGTGAAGCCCGGTCAGCGGAACTTCCGCGGTCGGAATCAGGTACAGCGACCAGTCGCCGGCAATCTTGAACAAATCGGCTTCGAACTTCGGCAGGTGGCCGGTGCTCGTCAACGTCGCCTGGTTCGCCATGAATGGCGGCGCGATTTCCACATACCCATGTTCACGCGTGTGGAGATCGAGCATGAAGTTGATCAGCGCGCGTGAGAGGCGGGCGCCATACCCGCTCAGAACCGTGAATCGCGCGCCGGCCATCTTCGTCGCGCGATCGAAGTCCAGGATCCCGAGCGCCGGTCCGAGGTCCCAGTGTCCCCGCGGTTCGAAATCGAACTTTCGCGGCTCGCCGGACCTGCGGATCTCGACGTTGTCTGCCGCGCTCTTCCCAATCGGGACACTCTCGTGCGGCAGATTCGGCAGGTTCAGCAGCGCGGCGGTGCGCTGATACTCGACTGAGTCGAGCTGAACGCCGAGCTGCTTGATCTGGGCTGCCCGCTGCTTGTTGGCTTCCTGCAAGTGCGTCGTGTCCTGGCCTTGGCGCTTCGCGCGCGCGATCTCGTCGCCCGCCGCGTTCTGCTGCCTCTTCAAGCTCTCGAGCTCGGGGATCAAGCGGCGTCGAGCCGTTTCGAGCGTGGCGATTTCTTCCAGCGCCTTGTCGGGATTGAGGCTCCGGCTGCGTAGCCCTTCCCGTACTTTCTCAATGTGATCGCGAACGAAAGCGCCATCGAGCATGTGTGTCTCGCGTCGTTGATTGTACGTTACGATCGGCGCGTGACGACCGTACGCAAGGCTGTCTTCCCCGCCGCCGGCCTCGGCACACGCTTCCTCCCCGCCACCAAAGCGCAGCCGAAGGAGATGCTGCCTCTGGTCGACAAGCCGATCATCCAGTACGGCGTCGAAGAAGCCGTCGCGTCGGGCGCCAACAACATCATCCTCGTCACCGGCCGGGGCAAGAACGCGATCGAAGATCACTTCGACGTGTCGATCGAGCTCGAGTCGTTCCTCGAATCACGCGGCAAAAAGGATCAGCTCGCCGAGATCAGAAAGATCTCGAGCATGATGAACCTCGCGTACGTGCGCCAGGGCGAGCCGCTCGGCCTCGGCCATGCCGTCCTGGTCACACGGGATCTCGTCGGGGACGAGCCCTTCGCAGTCATTCTGGCCGACGATGTGATCGATGCGCAGCCGCCGGCGACCGCGCAGCTGATCAAGGTGTTCGAGCGGCTCGGCGGCCCGGTTCTCGCGGTCGAGCGGGTCCCCCGCGACCAGATTTCAAGCTATGGCGTCATCGCCTTCGAACCCGACGCGTCGCTCGGCGAGGGCGTCTACCGCGTCCGTGACCTCGTCGAGAAACCGCCGCGCGAGGAAGCGCCGTCGGACCTGGCGATCATCGGCCGCTACGTCCTCACGCCGGATCTGTTTCCGTGTCTGGCGGCGACGAAAAGCGACCGGACCGGCGAGATTCAATTGACCAACGGGCTCCGCGAGCTGCTGAAAACGCGGCCCATCTACGCGTGTGAAGTGAAAGGGGTCCGGCACGACACCGGCAACAAGCTCGGGTTTCTGAAAGCGGTGGTGTACTTCGCGCTGAGACGGCCGGACCTCGCGGAAAATTTCTCGCAATATCTGACCGCTCTCGACTTGCAGCAGCGCGTCGGCCGTTAAGCTGCGTTCACAGTTCGAAGTTAGTGTGTTGTTTTCGCGTCCGTTTTCTTGTCTGTCTTCGCGTCGGGCTTTGATTCGGTCTTGGTCTCGGCATTCGACTCCGTCTTTGTTTCGGTCTTGTCGGACTTGGCCTCGGACGCGCCGGTCTTCTCGGATTTCTCAGACCGGTCGGACTTCCCTGCGGCTGAATCCTTCCGCGCGTAGTCGGTGATGTACCAGCCGCTGCCCTTGAACTGAATCGCGGGCGACGACATCAGCTTGCGTACCGGGCCGCCGCACTTGGGACACTCCTTGACCGGCGGATCGGAGAACTTCTGAATCTTCTCGAACCGGTGTTCGCATCGTTCGCATTCGTACTCGTAGAGCGGCATCGGATCTTCGTCTCTACTCGAGCGCGTCGCCGGTGTCGGCGGCGCCGAGCATCAGCTGCCGGTGGAGCCAGAAGGGTGCGGTCCCGTTCGACAGCAACGTGTCGTGGAAGGTGCGAAGCGAAAACGATTTGCCCTGCGCCTGCTTCACGTCCTGCCGGAGCTTGAGCAGCATCAGCTTGCCGATGCTGTACACCAGGTACGTCGGGTCGAAGGTTCCGCGCTCCGCTTCCCTGCGCGCGCTGGCTTCTTCCATGAACGCCTCTTCGCGGAAGAAACGCACGCCTTGCTCCACGGACAGATCCTCCGCATGCAGCCGGATGCACACGACGAAGCGGGCGAGGCGAACGAGCGCCTCGGCAAGCTGACCGAGCTGGATGCTGTACTCGCGCCGCCCGAAGCCGGCTTCGACCATCATCTGCTCGCAATAGTGCGCCCAGCCTTCGACGAACGAGGCCGGCGAGAACATGATCGATTTCCGCGCTTTCGACTCGACGCGGCGCAGGTGCTGGTAGTGCAGGAAATGTCCTGGATAGACCTCGTGGATTGAAATCGACCACAAGGTCGGGAAGTTGTAGTCCCGGAGGTGCTCCTCCTGGCGATCCGCTGGCCACGCGGGATCGACGTCCGTCAGGTAGTAGTAGGCGCGCGACGGCTTCGCTTCGAACGGACCGGGCGTCCACATGCTGGCGAAGGACCAGCGGTAGAAGTCCGGCGTCGGCGCCACCGTGATCTCCTCACCGCGCGGGATCGTGATGATCGACTGCCGCTCAAGGAATGTCGACAACTCCTCGAGCTGCTCGCGGCCGACGGCGACTAGTTGGCCGGGCGCGGGATGCTTTGTCTTCGTCTTCGCCCATGCTTCGAGCGGATCGCCGCCGTTCAGCCGGCCGGCGAGCGTCTTGAACGCTTCCTGCGTGTTGTGCAGTTCCCTGAGTGCGATGGACAGCAGGCGATCGACGGGAAGCGTGATGCCTTCCTCGAGCCGGAGCTTCTGCTCGAACTTGTCGCGCCCCAGGCGAAAAGATGCTCGCGCCTTCTGGCCCTGGGCTTCGAGTTCCTGGATGTAGGAGGCGACGGCGTGCGACGCCTCGGTTTGCGCGTCCGCCAGATCTCCCAGCAGGTGCATGTCGTCGAGATCCGCAAACGCTCGTGGCAGTTCCTCGTCGATGAACTTCAGCGCGCCGCGCATCGTTTCGATGCCGACCTTGACGAAGATGCCAGGCGGTTCCTTGACGTTGTCGCGGGCCGCCTGAATCAGCCGCGGCGTTTGCCGGAGCTTGGAAAGGACACGCCGCGCTCGTTCGGGCGCAGGCGCATGGGAGAAGAGCGTCTGTCCGGCCAGGCTGGACGCGATGAGATCAGAATAGAACTGCGGATTGCGTTCCCACGGCCGCACGACTTCCAAATCGAACATCCGCGACTGCAGGTTCGCGGTCAACATGCGGTGCTCGAGCCGTTCGACCGGCGTCAGCGTATCCTGCTGGATTTCGTCGAGGCGGCGCAGATATCCGGCGAGCGCGTGCGCTTCGCTGTCGATCGCGTGCCGGCTCAGATCTTCGAGAAGATCATCATGCGCATGCACGCCATCCAGCGTTGCGTATGTGGGATGCGTCTCGTGGAGAAAGCCGAGCAGGTCGTCGACGAAATGTGGAAGGGGTTCTGAAACAATCATCGTTCCAAGACAAGCCGTCAAGAACCAACGTCAAACACGGCCGAGCTGCGCCCGGCCACAGATCCGCCAATGGTACAATAATTAACGCTCGTTCATGCCCGGGACGCTGTTCGTGGTCGCCACGCCGATCGGCAACCTCGAAGACATTACGTTACGGGCGCTCCGAGTGTTACGCGAGGTCAAGCTGATCGCAGCAGAAGACACTCGCCGAACGGCGCACCTCCTCGCGCGTCACGCCATCGCAACGCCGACGACCAGTTTCCACGCCCACAACGAGCAGAGGAAGACCGCGCAGCTGCTGTCGCGGCTGCGGCACGGCGACGACATCGCACTGGTCTCCGACGCGGGAACGCCCACCATTGCCGATCCCGGAGGACCGCTCATCCGGGCGGCCATGGATGCGGCGATCCCCGTTGTCCCCATTCCGGGCCCGAGCGCAATCCTCGCGGCACTGACCGCGTCAGGGGTCGATGGCGTTGATTTCACGTTCCTGGGCTTTCCCCCGACTAGGTCGAAAGCCAGAGATCTATGGGTGCGGCGACTCGCCAGGGTCGAAGGAACGGCGGTCTTCTTCGAAGCGCCTCACCGGATTCGCCAGACGCTAACCGAGTTGCTCGGCGTCCTTGGCGATCGTGAGATCTTCATCGGCCGCGAGTTGACCAAACTCCACGAATCATCAGTCAAATGCCAGATTTCTGAGGCGATCGAGAGTCTGGAAAAGCCACTGGGCGAGTTCACGGTAGTGATAAATGTTGGTCATATGCCAGATAATAGTGCGACGCCTGAACCGGGCGAGGTCGACTCGCGTCGCCAAGTCGTCTCCATCGTGGCAAAGGCCCACGGCTTGACGGCCAATCAACTGTATCGTGCGATCGAAGATGCGAAAAAATCAGTCAAACAGCCAACTTGACCGTCTATGGCCGTTCTGCTACTTTACCGCCCTCTTTCGGGCGCTTGAACTGACGTTCCAGACGTCATCCCCGCGCATACGTCCATGGCGAAGCAGCGGCGGCCTCCATCTCGGCCAATGAAGTCCAACGCACAATCAACGCCTGTCCGCCCGGCCGAGTCATCGGCGCCTGTTGAGCCGGCGCCGCGAGCGCCCGCGACGCCCCAGCGACGGTCGACGTACTTCGAGGCCGTCGCCCTGTACGAGCGCGGCCTCGAGGCGCTTCAGCGCCACGACTATCGGGGGGCGATCGATGCGCTCGAGAGCGTTCTCCGGCAGTATCCCGAGGAAAAGGAACTTCACGAGCGTGTCCGCCTCTACCTGAACATCTGCCAGCGTCAGGCGGCACAGCGTGAAGACGCTCCCCAGACTGTCGACGAGCGGTTGTATGCCGCCACCCTGGCAATCAACGGCGGTCAATACGACCAGGCCATCGCACACCTCAGGCTGGTCCGCGACGAGGACCCCGACAACGATCACGCCCTGTACATGCTGGCGGTTGCCCATGCGCAGCGGGACGAGCACGCAGAGGCCGTCGCGCACCTGGAGCGCGCCATCGCCCTGAACCCAGAAAATAGGGCTCTTGCCCGCAACGATCCAGATCTCGAACCGCTGCACGACGATGAGACGTTTCGAGCGGCGCTGGAAGCGCCCCCGAACTCCGTCAAGCCCGCGGATCCGCGTCGACGACCGTTCCGCAGCCGAACCGGACGATAATTGAGTGCAGGTCACCCTCGGGCTGGGAAATTCCTTCTCCCCGGTCGCTGATCTCGCGGTTCGCCCGTCGAAAACATGGACGTCCACATCGCGGTCCTTGCGGCCGGCAAGGGAACACGGATGCATTCGGCGATGCCGAAGGTGCTGCACCGAGCCTGCGGCCTTCCGCTCATCGAATACGTCCTGCGCACCGCCGACGGCGTGCATCCGCGATCGACGACGGTTGTGATTGGTCACCAGGCGGACTCGGTGCGCGATGCTCTTTCGCGGCATCCCGGCCTGAGTTTTGTGGTTCAGGAGCCACAGCTCGGAACGGGGCATGCCGTACTCGAGACACAGGTCGCGCTGTCCGACGCCGAAGGGACTCTGGTCGTTCTCTCCGGCGACGTTCCGCTGCTGACCAGCGCAACGCTGGAAGCGCTGGTCGATCATCACGTTGCGTCGCGAGCCGCGATGACCGTCCTGACCATGATGGCTGACGACCCCACCGGCTACGGACGCATCGTCAGGACAGGCGAATCGGGCGGCGAACTTGCCTGCATCGTAGAGGAGCGCGACGCCACGCAGGACCAACGGGCGATTCGCGAGGTGAACTCCGGGATCTATGCATTTGCGCTCGACGGGCTCTTCGAGACCATTCGCCGAATCGGCACGCAGAACGCCCAGCGCGAGTATTACCTTCCCGACGCGGTCACGATCTTCCGAGCCCAGGGCCGCCGAGTGGGAACCGTCGTGGCGCCGAACGTCGACGAAGTCAGGGGAATCAACAACCGCGCGGAACTGGCGTCGGTCAACCGCATCATGAGAGACGAAAAGAACGCGGCGTTGATGGCGGCGGGCGTGACGCTCGAGGATCCCGCGACGGCATACATCGACCGCGACGTGACGATCGGGCCCGACACAATCATCCACCCGGGTGTTTCACTCGAAGGCTCGACGACCATCGGGTCTGGCTGCGAGATTCACAGCGGCGTACGAATCGTGAGCTCGCAAATCGGCGATCGGGTGACGATTCTCAATCACTGTGTGCTCGTCGAGTCGCGCGTCGCGGCAGACGCCCGCATCGGGCCGTTCGCGAACCTCCGGAAGGGCTCGGACGTCCGCGAGAAGGCGCGCGTCGGCAACTTCGTCGAGCTGAAGAACACGGTGCTTGGTCCCGGCTCGAAGGCCAATCATCTCAGCTATCTCGGAGATACCCGGCTGGGAGAAAAAGTCAACGTGGGCGCCGGCACCAT
>Ga0126377_10000813_pt1 | contig 19662 bp, 13 predicted proteins | sample PanSoiMetPlot_22_FD_92647 | JGI IMG/M metagenome (GOLD analysis project Ga0126377, IMG submission 92647) | Tropical forest soil microbial communities from Panama - MetaG Plot_22 | ecosystem: Environmental > Terrestrial > Soil > Tropical forest > Bulk soil | place: Panama | collected 2016-02-17 | reverse complement strand
GTCGAACTGCTTGCCCATGAGGGAGAAGATGATGCCGGCCCCGATGGCGAGCGGGATCAGCTCCAGGAGGAGGCCGAGCAGCGCGAGCTGGAAGGAGCGGAAGTAGAGCAGCAGGACGATCGCGATGACGATGGTGCCGGACGCCATCGACCAGAAGAAGCTGGGCACCACGTAGGTGTTGAGCTGGTGGTAGAGCAGGGGGCGCCCGGTGAGCTCGATCTTGAGCCCGAGCTCCTTCGCCTTGGCCCGGATCTCGTCGGCCATGCGCATGACCGCCGGCGAGTTCTCGAGCCGCGACAGGACCGTCATCCGCAGCGCGTCGTTGGCCATCGTGACGCGGTCGTTGACGCTCTTGCCCATCGGGAGATTGAGCGTGTAGAGGAGGTACTGGTCGGCGACGCCGCGCCGCGTGTCGGGCAGCTTGTACTGACTCGGATCGCCGCCCATCAGGGCGCGATTGGTCTCCTTGAAGATGTCGACCAGCGAGAAGACCTGGACCATCCTGGGCCTGGATCGCAGCCAGGCGCTGAGCTGGTCCACCTTGGCCAGGAAGGCCGGATCCTTGATCCCCTCCGGGGCCCCGCTCTCGATGAGGACCTCGAACGTCTCGGACGAGCCCATGTGATCGCGGATGAAGTCGAGCGACTCGCGGACGTCGGTGCCCTCGGCGTACCACTCGATCGGATCGAAGACGATCTTGTTGTGCGTCGCCAGCTCGATGGACAGGCCGAGCAGCGCGACCCAGCCGAGCACCAGCGCCACCTTGTAGCGGTCGATCCAGGCGGTGAGCCGGATCGAGCGCGGACCCGGCGCCTCCAGATCTTCGTCGCCCGCCGGCGCATTCCGCCCGCGCTTCGCCTTGAGCGGCAGCAGCACCATCATCGGTCCGAGGACCAGGCAGATGAGCAGGAGGACGATCATCGTCCCGCCGGCGACCAGGGCCCCGAGCTGCTGCATCGGCGGGATCGTCATCGTGAGCAGCGACAGGAAGCCGATCGCGATGGTCAAGCAGGACAGGAAGGTGGCGGTGAGCTCGCGCTCGAGGGCATGCCGCGCCGCCTCCTTGCGGACCAGGCCGCCGTTCAGCGCGCGGAAGTAGGCGGAGATGACCTGGATCGTGCTCGAGACGCCGATGATGATGACCAGGTTGGGCGAGGTGATCGTCATCGGGTTGATCGGGAAGTCGGCCCAGCCGGCGATCCCGAGGGTCCCGATGACCGAGGGGATGACGACCGTGAAGGGCAGGATCATCCCGGCCGGGCGGCGCAGGAACACGAACAGCAGCACCAGGCACGTGATCAGGATGATCGGCATGAGGTGCTGCATCTCGGCCGGGGGATAGACCTCGAGGTATCCCTCCATCACCGGGAAGCCGGCGAGATGGAACGTGTGGTCGCCTCGCCCCTCGAACTGCTTCACCAGCTTCTTGAGGTCGTTGCTGTTGCGGACGAAGTCGTTGTACGTGTTCTTGCCGGACCCGGTCTTGGTCGGCTGCAGCCAGCCGTAGATGACCGCGGTCTTCGCGTCCTTGCTGATCAGGAAGCCGGGCAGCTGCTCGTGCGCCAGCGCCACCTTGCGCCGCTCGGCCAGGAGCTCGGGCGTGAGCTCGCGATCGTGCGGGATGAGGTCCTCGACGATGAGGTCGTCCCCCTTCGCGTGCACCCAGGGGAAGTTCGCCAGCGACTCGACGCGGATGGTCTCCGACACCTTCCACATCTTCTGGGTCAGCTCGATGATGAGCTGCGCCGACTCCTTGTCGAAGATTCCGGAGGGGCTGTGCACGACGACCAGCGACGCCAGGTCGCTGCCGAAGCGCTCCTCGAACTTGTCGAGCAGCTCGATCTTCGGATCGCCGTGTGGGAACCAGATGTAGTACTTGATGTTCTGGTAGACGCGGCCGACGCCGGGCGCGAGCACGGCGAAGACCAGGAAACCGACGAGCAGCGCCCGCTTGGGATGCTCGACCACGAGATCGGCGATCCGCCCGACGATTCGCTCGGCGATCGAGCTGCGAGATCCGGTAGCGGTCATGTTCCTCCCAGCGGCGTTGCGCCTCTGCAAGAGCCTCGACCTGCTCGAGCAATCTCTGCCCGAACATCGGCGACGCTAGCACGGTGCGCGGAGCGCCCTCAATGCGAGCACGCTGCGAACCACCTCCGCGCGGGTCGCCGTGCGCCGCTTCTGTGAGAGAAGGACAGCGAGTGTGGGTGGAGTGCGCGTGGCCGCGCGCGCTCCGACACCGCTCACGTGCCGGCGATGCGGCAGTCCCGGAGCACGTCCGGATCCGGATCGCGTCCGAGCCCCGGTCCGTCGGGCGGGTGGAACTGTCCGTCGACCGGATCGGCGGCGCCGCCGTACAGGCTCACCTCCAGCGGCGCTCCGGCCTTCTCGACCAGGCCGGGCCGCGCCTGCGCCGCCATGAGCTGCAGCGTGGCGAGCAGGCCCGGTCCGAAGAAGAACGAGTGCGGGTGGAGCGCCACACCGCTGGTCTCGGCGAGCGCCGCGACCTTGCGGAGCTCGGTGATGCCGCCGACCCGGTTCACGTTGGGCTGGGCGAAGGTCACCGCGCGCGCGGCGAACATCGCGGCGAACTCGAACGCCGTGCAGGCGTTCTCGCCGGCGGCGAGCGGGACCCCTGTCTCGGCCTGCAGGCGCCCGAGCGAGGCGAAGTCCTCCGGCGGAAAGATCGGCTCCTCCAGCCAGAAGAGGTTGAACTGCCTCATGCGCGCCGCGGCCTCGCGCGCCTCGGCGAAGGTCCAGCGGCAGCTCGCGTCGACCATGATGCGCACGTCGTCGCCGACGGCGTCGCGGACGGCGGCCAGGTCGGCCTCCGTGGTCCCGTGCAGCTTGACGTGGCGGTAGCCGGCGGCGACCGCCGCGCGCGCTCGCTCGGCCAGGACATCGCGGTCGGCGCTCTCCCAGTCCCACGCCCCGCTCTTCTTGTAGTTGACCCACAGGCTCACGTAGCCCGGCACCGGGCGGGGCGAGCCGCCGAACAGGCGGCACAGCGACACGCCGGCCGCCTTGCCGGCGATGTCCCACAGCGCGGTGTCGACCCCGGACAGGGCGAACATGGTGAGCCCGTAGCGCCCGATGACGTGGGTGAGCCGCTGTAGCTCGTGCATCACGGCGGGGACGTTGCCGACGTCGCGCCCGCGCAGCGCCGGCCCGATGAAGTCGTCGATGAGCGCCTTGATCGGCCGCCACGGCCCCCACGGCGTCTCGCCGTAGCCGATGATCCCGTCGTCGGTCTCCAGGACCACCAGCACGAGCTCGAACGCGTTCCACGGCCGCCCGAACATCATGATCGGCGCGCCGACCGTCGTGAACGGAAGCCGCACCGGCAGCGCCTCGACTCTCGCGATCTTCATCTGCCGCCTCCTCGCGGATCAGAACTGCGGGCGGAACGCGTTCGACGTGAGATCGCCCAGCAGCGCGTGCCACGGGTGAGCGGTGTCCTGCTCGACCTCGGCGACCATCGTGCGCATCGTGGTGAGCACCTCGGGCGGCTCCTCCTCGTAGACGTCGCCCTGCAGCAGCTTGAGGACATCCAGCCGGTAGCGCGGATCGCGCACGAAGTAGGTGAACAGCACGTTCAGGCGGTAGTAGACGGTGATGAAGTCGTACCAGTTCTGGGTGCCGCGGCGGATCGTGCCCTCGAACTCGGCGAACGACGCACGCGACGTGTCGCCGCGCTCGAGGGCCGAGAGGACGTCCTTGTGCGCGAAGCGGGCGCTGTTGAGCGCGATGCTCACGCCGGTGGAGAAGATCGGGTCGACGAAGCGGCCCGCGTCGCCGACCATCAGCCAGCCGTCGCCGACGATCTGCTTCATCGAGTAGCTGTAGTCGCCCTCCTCCCTGAACGGCCGGATGCGATCGGCCTTGCGCAGGGCGTCGGAGATCGCCGGCCGCTTGCCGACGTAGTCCCAGAAGAAGCCCTCCTTGTCGCCCTTGCCCTTGAGGAAGTTCTTGCGCTGGGTGACCACGCCGACGCTGGTGACGGTCTTGGTGATCGGGATCTGCCAGATCCAGGTGTTCGACACCGGCATGAAGTGGATGAAGATGTAGTCGCCGAACTTGGTGGTGTCCTTGCGCAGGTTGTGGCGCTCGAACCCGTCGAACCAGGTATGCACGGCGAACTGGTTGAAGACCGGGTCGCTGACCTTGAGCTTGAGCTGGTTGCCGAGCAGGGTCTGGCGGCCGGTCGCATCGACCACGATGCGGCAGCGGAGGCGCATCTCGCGCGCGCCCATGGTGAAGAGCACCTGCGGGTTGGGTTCGCTGAAGTCGACGCCGCGCACGCGCACGCCCTCGTAGACCTCCGCGCCCAGCCGCTGGGCGTGCTGGAGGAGCAGGAGGTCGAACTTGCCGCGATCGACGTGGAACGTGTAGTCCATGTTCACGCCCGGCTGAGGCCGCTCGGAGAACTCGAACGACGCCAGGTCGGCCGCGTCCAGGCGATCCCAGTCGTGGGTGTACGGCTTCGACTCGTCGCTGGCCGTCCAGGCGGCGCCGTACTTGCGCGGGAAGCCCGACTCCTCCATCGTGTCGAGGAACCCGAGATCGCGAAACACCCGGGTCGACGACGGCACCAGCGACTCGCCGACGTGGGGGCGCGGGAACAGCTCGCGCTCGAGGACGGCGCACTTGACGCCGGCCTTCGCCAGGTAGGCCCCCATCCCGGCGCCCGCCGGGCCTCCGCCGAGGATGCACACATCGAAGTCAGTGCCTGGCTCGCTCATGAGTACTTCTCCTGTCGGGGGTGTTTCGAGCGCCTAGACCCGGCGCTCGAGCATGCAGAACGTGAAGTCATCCAGCTGCGGCTGGCGGCCGCGCGCGCGATCCACCTCGGCGATGAGGCGGCCGACCGCCGCCTCGAGGGGTATCTCGCGCACTGTCTTGGCGTGTTCGACGAAGCGGCGCAGCCCGAGGGCGCGCCCGGTGGACAGCATCGTGTCGACGATGCCGTCAGTCGTGATCATCAGGCGGTCGCCGGGCGAGAGCTGCACCGTGCGCTCGCCGAACGAGAGCTGCTCGGTGGCGCCGAGCGGCGTGCCGCTCGCGCCGACCACGTGGTGCTCGCCGGCGCGGCCCATGTGCACCGCCGGCAGCCCGCCCATGCCGTACACGACTCCCTCGCCGCTGTTCTGGTCGAGGAGGAGTGCGGTCATCGTCATCGTTGCCTTGCCCTTGCACCGCATCAGGACCTCGCGGTTGACCCGGGCCAGTCGATCGATGACGTGGTCCTGTGACTGCGCCGACTGGACCGAGAGCCCCATCGCCACGGCCGCGGTCAGCATGGCCGGCCCCGCTCCGTGCCCGGTCACGTCCGCGACGATGACCCAGAGCTTGCCGTGGCCGAGCTCCTCGTACCACCACCAGTCGCCGCTGCACTTCTCGGCGCCGCGATAGAAGCCGACCAGGTCGCAGGAGCCGGCCCGGTGAGCCACCGACTCGGGCAGGAACCAGGACTGCACGGCCGCGGTGAGCTCGAACTCCTTCTCCACGGTGGCCAGGCGGGCGAGCTTCTGCAGGCGCTCGATCCGCTGCTGCTGCTGGCGGTACACGGTCAGGAAGATGCCGAGCGCGGCCAGCCCGTAGGCGCTGTACGCCCACCAGGTGCGCCAGGGGGGCGGCCTCACCTCGATCCCGAGCTCGATCGGCTTGCTCTGCACGCCGTGGCGGTTGCGGGCGCGGACCTGGAGCGTGTACTCGCCGTGGTCGAGACCGGCGAGGTTGACCGACGCCGAGTCGGTCGTGAACCAGCGGTCGTTCAGGCCGGCCACCTTGTACTCGAAGGTGAAGCGGTCGCTGCCGGAGAAGGAGAGCGCGGCGAACTCGATCGCGGCGAACGGCTCGTCGTAGCGCAGCCTGAGCTGCTGCAGCGCCTGGAGCTTCCGGCCCAGCACGCTGGGCTGGTCGATGACCTTGACCGAGGTCAGGACCAGCGGCGGGCGGAAGCGATCGATGTCGATGTCCTCCGGGCGGAAGACGTTGATGCCGTTGATGCCGCCGAAGAAGAAGCGGCCGTCCTCGGTCTCGCCGCTCAGGGACTGGGTGAACTCGTCGGACTGCAGCCCGTCGGCCGTGGTGAACACGCGCACCGACTGGTCGGCCGGATCGAACCGGGCGAGGCCGGCGGTCGAGCTCACCCACAGGTGGCCGGCCTTGTCGCGGCGGATCGCGTAGAGCGAGTCGCTCGGCATCCCCTGCGCGCGGCCGTAGCTCTGCCACTTCCGGGTCTGCCGGTCGAGGCGCTTGAGCCCGCCGCCGTAGGTGGCGAGCCACATCGTGCGGTCGCCGTCGAACACGAAGTCGGCGACGGCGTTGTCGGTGTGCGCGTCGACCTCGCCGGGACGGGGCGTGAAGAACTCGGCCGTCCCGCTGACCAGCTGCAAGCTCACCACCCCGAGATCCGAGGTCCCGAGCCACAGGACGTCGGCCCGCCTGGGATCCCCCTTGATCATGTAGATGGTGTCGGCCACCTCGACGCGCGAGAACGCCTCCGTCCTGGCGTCGAAGCGCAAGAGCCCGCCACCGATCAGCCCGACCCACAGGCCGCCGGCGCGGTCCTGGTAGAGCTGGGTGACCGGCCCCGGCGCGATGCTGGTCGGGTGGGCGGGGTCGGGCTGGTAGACGATCCAGCGGTCGTTGCGCCCCGGGTCGAGCCGGAAGAGCCCGTCCGCCATGGTGCCGACCCAGAGGGTCCCGTCGCGTGTGACCAGGATGCTGGTGACGAAGCCGGTCTCGTAGCACTCGCCCTCGAGCACCACCGCGCCGCGCCAGCGACACACACCCTGCGACGTCCCCAGCCACAGGGCCTTGCCGTCGTGGAACGCCGCCGTCGCGCCCAGGGTCTTGTAGAAGTTGAAGTGCGACGACCTCGGGTCGAGCAGGGCGGCGCCGCCGCCGAACGTGCCGACCCAGAGCGCGCCGGCGGCGTCCTCGAAGATGTCCATGGTCGCGCCGGGCAGCGACATCGAGTCCGCGAGGTCCGGGACGCTGCGCTCGAACCGCCCGGTCGACGGATCCATGAGGTGGAGCGCCTTCTCGGTCCCGATCCACATGCGTCCGGCGCGGTCCTGGTAGATCGCCTTGATCGAGTTGTCGATCAGGCTGCCCTCGTCGCCCGCCGCCGCCTGAAACGTCCGCACGGCGCCCGAGGCGGGCGAGTAGCGCGACAGCCCGTGCTCGCCGGTCCCGATCCACAGGTCGCCGGACCGATCGGCGCGCAGCACGGTGACGACCGCGTTCTTCAGGGCCGGCTCCTGCTGCAGGACCTGCTCGAACTGGGTCTTCCCGCGGGCGAGGCGATAGAGCCCCGCGCCGGTCCCTGCCCAGATCGTCCCGTCGTCGGCGGCGAGGACGGACGTGACCACCGGCTGCAGTCCGTCCTCGACCGAGTAGGTGTGGACCTTGCTGGTCGTCGGATCCAGGACGCCGAGCCCTCCGCCGTTGGTCCCGATCCAGATGCGTCGGTCGGGGCCCTCGGCCATCGCCATGATGCTGCCCGACTTCAAGCTGGCCGGATCGTCGCTCGCCACGAAGCGCTGAAAGGTCGACGAGTCGGGGAGGTAGCGATCGACGCCTCCACCCTCGGTTCCCACCCACAGCGTGCCGTCCCGGGCCAGGAGGAGCTTGTTGACGAACGACGCGCTCATGCTGCGCGGGTTGGCGGGATCGTGGCGGAAGGTCAGGAAGCGCTGGCCGTCGTAGCGCGCGAGTCCGTCTCCCGTGCCCAGCCAGATGAAACCGGTGTGGTCCTGGATGACCGACGACACCGTGTTCTGCGGAAGGCCGCGCTCGCGGTTGAGCACCTGGAAGCGGAGCCTGCGGCGCAGCGCGGCCGGCTTGGCCGGGATCGACGTGAAATACGATCCTGCCGGCGCGGTCGCGCCGGCGTCATCCAGAGCCTGGGGCTTGCCCTGGGCCTGCGCGGCTTGACCCGGCGGCCTGGCCTGAGCCTGCGGCTTGCCCTGAGCGTGGGGCTTGCCCTGAGCGTGGGGCTTGCCCTGCGCATGCGGCCTGGGCCTGGTCTGCGCCGACGCATCGGCGACTCCGAGAATCGCGGCGACACTCGCGGCGAGTGCCGCCGCAACGCGCTCGAGAGATCTGTTCCTCGTGGCGGACAGCGGCGGCAGCTTATCGAGGCGCGAGGTCGAGCGTCAAGGAGGGGCGATGTCGCAGGGACGGCGCCGCGCGCGCACGTCGCGAACCGCCCGGGCATGCCTTGTCTCGTTCGCGACGCCGGCGGTAGTGTGGCCGGCGGAGCTCTCGCTCCTCACTCGCACCGGAGGATTCGCGATGGCCGGCAACCAGCCCAACCTTCCGCCGCAGGCAGCGATGATGCAACTGCTCAACGGAATGACCATCTCGCGCTGCATCGGACTGGCTGCCGAGCTGGCCATCGCCGACCAGCTCGCGGACGAGCCCCGGACCGCCGCGGCGCTCGCCGCGCCCGCCTCGGTCGACGCCGGGGCGCTCCACCGCGTCCTTCGCACGCTCGCCGGGGTCGGGATCTTCGCCGAGCTGTCGGACGGCCGGTTCGCCAACACGCCGCTGTCCGAGGTGATGCGCAGCGGCGCGCCGGGCTCGGTCCGCAACATCGCCCGCTGGATCACGCACCCGCTGCACTGGCGCAGCGTGGGCGACCTCGATTACTCGGTGCGCACCGGCAAGTCGTCCGTGGTCAAGGATCATCCCGGCAAGATGCCGTTCCAGATCCTGTCCGAGGACAAGGGCGCGCAGGCGGTGTTCAACGACGCCATGATGGGGCTCTCGCTCGCCGACGCGGCGGTCATCACCGGCGCCTACGACTTCTCGCGCTTCCGCAAGATCGTCGACGTGGGCGGCGGCTACGGCAGCCTCGCGACGATGATCGCGCGCGCGGTGCCGTCGGCCAGCGTGGTGGTCTACGACCTGCCGCACGTGGTGGAGGGAGCCCGCCGACACCTGGACGGGGCAGGGCTGCAGCGGATCGAGACGGTCGGCGGCAGCTTTCTCCAGGAGGTGCCCGGCCCGGCCGATCTGTGCGTGCTGCGGTACATCCTCCACCTCGGCGACGATGCCGGGGCCACGCGCATCCTCGAGAACTGCCGCAAGGCGCTCTCGCCGGGCGGCACCGTCCTGGTCTGCGAGATGATGATCACGCCCGGTCCCGAGAGCATGCCGGCGCGCATCATGGACATCGAGATGCTGATCGGCCCGGGCGGGCGCGAGCGCAGCGAGAGCGAGTTCGCCGGTGTGTTCGCGGCGGCCGGCTTCGCGCTGCAGCGCGTGATCCCGACGCCGATGCCGATCCGGCTGTTCGAGGCCGTCCTCGAGCCCTGACGACTACTGCGCCAGGTAGAGGTTCAGCTGGTGCTCCGACGTGGCGGAGAAGCCGTGGCCATCGCAGCTCTTGGTCATCGAGACCTGCGCGCCGTCGAGGTCGCGCGCCATCTCCTCGCCGCCGGCCACGATGACGATGGTGGACGCGAGGAATGACCCGTCCTGCGCTGCGCGCAGGGCCATGACCCCCGGCTGCGTGACGCCCTCGAAGTTGCCCCACGGGCTCACCTCGTCCACGCAGTAGAGGCAGACGCTGTCCGACGGGATCGCGAGCGCCGCCTTCACGTCGAGCTGCAGCATGTACAGGCCCTGCGGACCGAGGACGACCGGCGCCTCGTCGCCGTCCGCGATCTCGTGGAAGCCGTCGTCCGACTTGAGCCCGACGCGCAGGTCGAACGGCTCGCCGCTGCGCGGGACCTCCTCGCAGGAGTAGGGGCTGCCCGCCGAGGCATCGGCAGTCGCGCCGCCGCCGTCGACCCCGGGTGCGTCCGCTCCGCACGCCATCCCACTCATCGCGAGCGCCGCCAGGAGCAGTCGGGAGCGCGAGGTGCCCGGCCGCCGTCTCATGACTCGATGGAATGCCACGCGATGCCCTGCCGGGCGGCGTCGACTATTCAAGAGAACGCCGCTGCAATCAAGGGGCTCCCATGTTGGCCCATGTGAGTCTTGCGTCGCCTCTTCGCCCACACGCTGACAGTGAATGGACAGAAGCGTGGCCCGAATCGCGCGATTGCTTCTCACAATGCGCGGTGCAATGCTGCCGCGCATGATGCGTGTACTGGTCATTACAGCAGCAATGCTGCTTCTGGTGGCAACAGCATGCGACTCGGTCGGCCAGGCCATGGACGACGAAGGCTACGAGACGCTCGCCGAGACGAGCTGGAAGCTCGACCCGGGCAAGCAGGTCTACTACTGCATCCGCAAGACGATCGACGAGGACATGCTGATCAGCGGCTTCGAGGCGATCGCGCCGCCCGGGACGCACCACACCGTGGTGACCGTCGGCCCGGCGGACGGACCCGACGGGGTCAGGGAGTGCGGCAGCTACGACCATCACTTCGAGCAGTTCATCTACGAGTCGTCGAGCGGGCCGAACCGCTTCGTGCTCCCCGCCGGGCTCGCGGCCAAGATCAAGGCCGGCTCTCAGGTCAACCTCAACATCCACATCCTCAATGCGACCGACCAGCCGATGACCGGCACGACCGGGGATCGGATCAAGCGAGTCGATCCGAGCGAGGTCACCGAGATCGCGACGTCGGTCTACATGGGCAAGCTGACCCTCGACATTCCGCCCGGCGAGAGCACGCAGACGGGAGACTGCCAGTTGCCGCAGGACGTCACGCTGTTCGGCGTGCTGCCGCACATGCACTCGTTCGGCAAGCACATGAAGGTCGTGGCCCAGAGCTCCGTCGTCGGCGACGTGGTGGTCCACGACAAGGACTTCATCTTCGACTCGACCAAGCTCGAGAACTCGATCGATCCGGTGCCGATGAAGAAGGGCGACCTGGTCAACGTCGCCTGCACCTACGAGAACCCGACCGCCGACACGCTGGTCTGGGGCCAGGACTCGTACAGCGCCGAGATGTGCTTCGCCGCGATGTACCTCTACCCGGCCGAAGGCGTGACCAGCGCCTGCGCCTACTAGGGCTCTCTACCAGGGCCGGGCGTCCCGGGGCGGCCATCACATCGTTTGATCCGGCCGGCCCCGGGACCGCGCGCGCCGCGCCGCCCTACTGCGGCGGGTCGGTGAAGCCGGCCACCGCGTGACCGGCCGCGACCTGCATCTCGATCTTCGCCTGGTTGAAGAGCATGTTGTTGGCCCGCACGAAGACGGTGCGGATGCGCGTGGCGCCCGAGTCGACCAGGTACTGCGACGCCGCGGCCGGGACCGTCGCGCGGCCGGCGAGGAAGACGCAGAAGATCTGGACCGCCTTGCTCTGCGGCGGCGGCAGCACGAAGGGCGGCAGCCCCGTGATGTCACCGTCGGTGCCGATGATGTTGACCAGGCTCGCCCCCGACACGCCGCAGTCGCCGCCCTCGCCGTCGCACGAGATCGTGAACGCGGATCCGTCCGTGGGCACGGCGTTGATCGCGGTCTGCGACGCCGTGTCGAGCGTGAAGGCGTTGCCGATGTCGACCGCCTGGCTGTACTCGGCGACGTCGCCCTCGCCGCCCGGCGAGAGCGCGAAGGTGATCTGCGCATCGTCGGCCACCGGCGCGGTCTGCCCGGCGGGACCGAAGCCGGCAACGGTCAGGTAGGTCCCTGCCGTGGCCAGCTCCTCGGCGCCGCCCTGCGGATTCAGGAAGGCGACCGTGTTGTCGCCCATCGCCATCACGATGGGGAACTGGCCGTTGTTGGCCGGCGTCTTGGCGCCGTTCACGACCAGGAAGCGGCCGACCTCGTCGCCGCCCAGCGTGATTTGACTGTCGGTGAGCGAGTACAGGCCCATGACCTGGTCGATGACCTGGATGTCGCCGCCCGTGCCCATCGCGCCGACGCAGCGGTAGCCCTGACCGGGCACGTAGACACAGGGCGGGATCTCGGGCCCACCGTCGATCGTGTACTGCACCGTCCCTTCATCGCGGCCGGCCGGCGCGTACGTGTCCGGCGTGAACTCGAACACCTTGCAGGCGAACGGCGAGCCGGGCGACTCCTCGAACGACGGCGGCACGAGGTCCGCCTTCGCCTGGAAGGTCGCCTCGACGAGCACCCCCTGGCCCAGCTCCGGGAAGGACAGGAACTGGCCCTGCAACATGAGAACCTGACCGGTGTGAGTCGCGACCGGGGCGGCGTCGGCTCCGCCCCCGCCGGCGTCGACGTTGGAACCTCCATCGTCGGTGCTGTCGTCGCCTCCTCCGCCTCCATCGTCGTCGTCATCACCGCATGCCGGGGACACGGCTGCGAGCACTGCGCAGAGAAGACTCGTCCCGAAGTATTTGCCCAGCGCCATCTGTTCCTCCTCGAAAAAAGCCAGTGACCCTCCGCCCCCTCGCGGCACTATCCGCAGCTGGTGTCGAGAATGTCAACGGCGCCTCAGCGCCGTCAGCATCGATCGATGAGGCCAGACCGCTCCGTCAGCCGCGGGCGCCACCCGCCGCACATCGCGCGACCGCCGCCCGTCACCGGGCGCGCGCGATGTGGGCTCAGTAGACACCGCGTTCCAGTGCAGCCGACATCGGCTCCATCGTCGCGCGAGTGACGTCGCTTGCGAGAGCTACAGCAAGGGTGCTCGCCTTGACAGCGATCTCGGCAGCGAGCGAGACTGAAAACCTCCTGGGGGGGAGGCCAAGCAACACTACAAGGGAGTCCGAAATGCGAAGTCTCGCGGCGATCACATTTTTGACGCTGCTGCTCTGTGCGCCGGGAACCGCCCGTGCGCAGGCCTACCTCGACCCGCCGAACTCGCTCTCGGTGGCCCCGGTATACACGTACGATCCGTCAGGCAAGCGCGTGGCGGAGACCGGTGGTCTCGAGGTGCCGGCCACCGACATGTTCGTCCACCTCTTCGTTCCCTCGGCGCAGTACGTGACCCCGGTCGACGGGCTGGCGGTCGAGGCCGAGCTCGGCATGATGGCCATCAAGATCGGCAGCGACGACTTCGATCACTTCCCGACCAACGGCCCGTACGACGACGGTAACCTCCACTTCACGCCGGTCGACTTCCGCGCCGGCCTGCGCTATCAGCTGAAGGCGATCCAGGACGTCCTCGGCCTCTCGTTCGTCCTCGCGGGCTCGGTCCCCACCAGGGACTATCCGACGAACGGGCTGTCCGCTCCGGGCCACCACCTGAAGGCCCTGTACGCGGGGGCCGCCATCGCGCGCACGTTCGATCCGCTCCTCCCCAACATGTACCTCCAGATGGACTACCAGTTCGCCCTGCGCGAGCGAGTGAAGGTCGACCAGGCGACCGAGGACCTCAACCGCAACTACAGCGAGGCCAGCGTCCTGCTCGGCTACTTCCTGCCGGCGAACTTCTCCATCGGCGCGGGCGCCAACGCGCGCTTCTCGCACGGCGGCGCCGACTTCGACACGATCATCTTCCAGCCCGAGTCGATCCAGTTCAACCACGACCGGCTGCTCGACGAGGACTTCATCCTGGTCGGCGGGAACCTCGGGTACGACGTGTCCGAGACGTTCGAGCTGGGAGCGTCGGCGCGGTTCTTCGTCTGGGGCGAGAACACGCGGAATCAGAACCTCTTTTCGTTGTATGCCAGTTACAAGATCTTCTAGAGAGAGGACCCAGTCGATGAAGTTCACGGTACGTCTCTGCCTCGCGGCGGTCGCGCTCCTCTCGGCCTCGGCCTGCTACGACAACGGAACCAAGGAGGACTGCGTCGGCCTGTCATGCCCGCCGGGTCTGTTCTGGCCCGACGGCGGTGAGGTCCGGATCCAGTACATCCAGCTGCCCGACGGGACCGACTGGCGGATCCTGACGGCGTTCTTCATCGGCGAGCAGGACCCGGAGCGCATCGCGCCGCCGGCGCTCGGCCACTGCGCGCCCGACCAGAACTTCGCCGCCAACAGCCGCACCTACGTCGACGTGGGCGACAGCGTGACGATCGACATGGGCGACCAGACGATCACCGCGCCGAAGGTGATGGGCGACGCCGCGGTGGACTTCATCGGCCGCCGCCATGACCTGGCCTACATCATCCAGACGTACGACGATGCGCAGCCGACCTTCTTCAACGCCGAGCACTCGGCCACCACAGCCAACCCGATGCCCTTCAGCGATCGCCTGAAGGGCATCTACGTGCCGCCCAAGCTCGACGTCAAGTCGCCGGCGGGAACCGGTGTCGTCGCCATCAAGCGCCACCAGGATCTCCTCGTCGAGTGGAAGGAGGTCGAGCCGCCGGATCCGGGCATCACGACCGCGGGCGTCATCCTGTTCCTGAAGGCGAGCGGACCGCCCGAGCCGCCCATCACGTGCGTGGGCCCGAACAACGGGAGCTTCCTCGTCCCCGCCGACGTCATCGACAACGTCATCCCGCAGGAGGGCGGCATCATCCAGGTCGGGACGGCGTCCGACCAGGCGACCCTGACCGACGAGGGGCGCCGGATCGACCTGTGGGGCACGAACTGCATCGCGAAGCTGTATTCGCTGGTCGACTGAGGAGGAACTCATGTCGAAGACCGAGCGCTTGAACACTCTGGTGATCGGCGGGGGGCAGGCTGGCCTCGTCACTGGCTACCATCTCGGGCAGCGCGGGGTGAACTTTGCAATCCTCGACGGCGCGCCGCGCGTGGGCGACTCCTGGCGCCGGCGCTGGGACTCGCTGCGCCTGTTCACGTGGGCCTACATGAACGAGCTGCCCGGGATGCCCTTCCCGGGCGGCGTGAAGATGCACCTGCCCAGCAAGGACGAGCTCGCGGACTACCTCGAGCAGTACGCGGCGAAGTTCTCGCTGCCCGTGCGACTCGGCGTCCAGGTCAAGCACCTGGCCCGCGAAGGCGATCGCTACGTCGTCTCCAGCGCGTCGGGCGACCGGTTCGAGGCGGACAACGTGGTGGTCGCCACGGGGCCGTTCCAGAAGCCGCGCATCCCGGGCTTCGCCGCCGAGCTGGACCCGTCGATCGCCCAGCTCCACTCGAGCGCCTATCGCAACCCGGGCCAGCTGCGCGACGGTGACACGCTGGTCGTCGGCGCGGCCACCTCCGGCTCCGATATCGCGATGGAGCTGGCCGGTTCGCGAAAGGTGTACCTGTCGGGTCCGAGCGTGGAGGTCTTCCCGCGGAGCAAGCAGAAGGTCCTGCGCCGCCTCATCCCCTGGGTGTACAGCCGGCCGCGCACCAGCTTCATCGGGAAGAAGCTCTTCGCCAAGGTCCGGGGCGGAGGACATCCGCTCATCGGATACACATACAAGGAAGTGACCAGGACCGGCGTCGTGCGCATGCCGCGCGTCAGCGGCGTGCGCGAGGGCCGGCCGGTCCTCGAGGACGGCAAGGTGCTCGACGTCGCCAACGTCCTCTGGGCGACCGGGTACGACATCGACTTCTCCTGGATCGACCTGCCGGTGTTCGAGGCGGACGGCTACCCGAGGCATCTCCGCGGCGTCGTGGAGGACGAGCCCGGTCTCTACTTCGTCGGGCTCATCTTCCTGCACTCGCTCAGCTCGCAGCTCATCATGGGCGTCGGGCGCGACACCAAGCACGTGACCGACGAGCTCGTGCGCAGGAGCTCGGCCAAGCAGGCGGCCCCGGCGCTGAGCCCGGGCTTCCAGGCCGGCGGCTCCCGCGCGTAGGGGCCGCCGGGCCGCGCGACGTGGAGCAGTGGAGCAAGCACCGCCATGGAGTTTGGATGGACAGCGACGCAGAAGGAGCTCCATGACGGTGTCCTTCGCTTCGCGCGCGAGAAGCTGAACGACGACGTCGTCGCCCGCGACCGGGATCATCGCTTTCCGGCGCGGGAATGGCGCCTGTGCGGCGAGTTCGGCCTGCTCGGGCTGTGCGTGCCGCAGGAGCACGGCGGCATGGGGCTCGACCGCTCCAGCACCGCGCTGGCCCTCGAGGCGCTGGGCAGGGGCTGCGAGGACATGGGGCTGGTCTTCGCCGTCGCGGCCCACCAGCTGGCTGTTGCCCAGCCGATCGCCTCGGCGGGGAGCGAGGAGCTCAAGCGCCGCGTCTTGCCCCGGCTCTGTTCCGGCGAGTGGATCGGCTCGAACGCCATCACCGAGGCCGAGGCGGGCTCGGACGTGTTCGCTCTCAAGGCACGCGCCGAGCGCGTGGGCGATCGCCATCGACTGCACGGCACGAAGTCGTTCGCCAGCAACGGGCCGGTCGCCCATATCTTCCTGGTCTATGCCAGCAGCGCGCCGGAGCACGGCTACCTCGGAATCGACGCGTTCGTCGTCCCGGGCGACGCCGCCGGCATGACGGTGGGCCAGCCGATCGACAAGATGGGCCTGCACACGTGCCCGGCGGCCTCCGTGTACATGGACGGCGTCGAGGTCGGCGACGACGCGCGGCTGGGCAAGGGCGGCGACGGGGCCCGGATCTTCACCGAGTCGATGCAGTGGGAGCGGAGCTGCCTGTTCGCGGCCTACATCGGGGCGATGGAGCGCCAGCTCGAGGTCGTCGCCGACTACGCGAGCCAGCGCAAGCAGGGTCGCCGCGCCATCGGCCGCAACCAGGCTGTCTCGCACCGCGTGGCCAACATGAAGCTGCGCCTCGAGTCGGCGCGCCTGCTCCTCTATCGCGCCTGCTGGCTGCTCGACCGGGGCGAGGACGCGACCCTCGAGGTGTCGCTGGCCAAGCTCGCCGTGAGCGAGGCGGCGGTCCAGGGAGGCATCGACGCGGTGCAGATCTTCGGCGCGGTCGGCTACTCGAGCGAGTTCCAGGTCGAGCGCATGCTGCGGGACGCGATCCCCAGCACGATCTTCTCCGGCACGTCGGAGATCCAGCGCAACCTCATCGCGGCCAGGTTGGGGCTATGAGCGGATCCGACAGGCGACTCGACTGGCTGCTGTCGACCTCGGCGCGCCGCGCTCCAGGGGCGCCTGCGCTCCGGGCCGGCGGGCGCGAGGTCACCTATGGCCAGCTCGACGAGATGGCCGACCATGCGGCGTCGGCGCTGGCCGCGGCGGGCGTGGCGCCGGCCGATCGCGTCGGCGTCTGGCTCGACAAGTCGACCGCCGCCGTCGCCGCCATGCAGGGCGCGCTCCGCCTGGGCGCGGCGTACGTGCCGGTCGATCCGGCGAGCCCGGCCTCGCGCGCCGCGACGATCCTCTCCGACTGCGCGGTCGCCGCGGTGGTCACGACCGCCGATCGCGCGGCCAGGCTGGCCGAGGCGGGCGCTGACGGCGCCGCGCACACGAGGATCCTGGTCGCCGACGGACCGGACGGGCTGCGGTTCGCCGGCGGGGCCGCGCCGACCGACCGGCCGCCGCAGCGCGCGAGCCAGGGCAGCGCTCGCGAGCTGGCCTATATCCTCTACACGTCCGGGTCGACCGGCCGGCCCAAGGGCGTCTGCATCAGCCACGAGGCCGCGCTGGCGTTCGTCGACTGGGCGGTCGACCTGGTCGGCGCGCGGCCGGCCGACGTGTTCGCCAACCACGCTCCGTTTCACTTCGACCTGTCGGTGCTCGACCTCTACGCCGCGTTCTCTGCCGGCGCGTGCGTGAGCGTGGTGCCGGAGGCTGCGGCCTACTCGCCCAGGAGCCTGGTCGACTTCCTGACCGGCGAGCGGATCACCGTCTGGTACTCGGTGCCGTCGGCGTTGATGCTCATGATCGAGCACGGCGGGCTCCTCGACATCGAGGATCTGCCGCTGCGCCACCTGCTGTTCGCCGGCGAGCCGTTCCCCATCCGCTTCGTGCGCACGCTGCGCCAGAGGTGGCCGGGGCTGCCGATGCACAACCTGTACGGCCCGACCGAGACCAACGTCTGCACCGCCTTCACGGTCGGCGAGATCGATCCGGAGCGCGCGCGGCCGGTGCCGATCGGGAAGGCGACGTGCGGCGACCGCGTGTGGGCGGTGACCGACGGCGGGCGAGAGGCGGCGGTCGGCGAGGAGGGGGTGCTCTGGGTCAGCGGTCCGACGGTCATGCTCGGCTACTGGGGCCACCCGCCGGTGGGCGACGCCCCCTACTGCACCGGCGACGTGGTTCGCCGGATCGACGGCGAGAACTTCGACTACGCCGGGCGACGCGACGACATGATGAAGGTGCGCGGGCACCGCATCGAGGCCGGCGAGGTCGAGTCATGCCTGCTCGCGCATCCCGAGGTGCGGGAAGCGGCCGTGGTGGTGACGGGGGAGGGGATGAGCGCGCGCCTGGTCGCCTACCTGGCCGGTCAGGACGGAGACGGCGAGCGTCGCCGGCCGTCGCTGATCGCGATGAAGCAGCACTGCGCGGCGCGCCTGCCGCGCAGCATGATCGTCGACGCCGTGCGCTGGCTGCCCGAGCTGCCCCGTACCGGCAACGGCAAGGTCGACCGTCTCACTCTCAGGCGATGGGCAGCGGAGCAGAACGAGAAGAAGAGGGAGCCGGCATGAGCGCAGAGAAGCGAATCCTGGACGCGTTGTACGAGTTCGTCGCGCGCGAGCTGCTCGACGGCGAGGCCGACGAGCTGACACCGACGACCAACCTCCTCGCCCTCGGCGTCATCGATTCGCTCTCGATGGTCTCGCTCCGGGTCTTCATGGAGCGCACGTTCGGCGTTCGCCTGCCGGACGGGGTCCAGCCGGAGGACTTCGCGACCCTCAACGCGCTGGCCGAGATGATCCAGCGGCTCGAGGGCAAGCCCGGCGAGGCGGTGAAGCGGCTGGCCTGATCCGATCCGCGGCCCGAACGGGGCCGAGGCGTCAGCCGTAGCGCTGCTGGAACGCGGCGGCCGCGGCCTGGAAGGGCTCGAGCGAGGTCACGAGCGGCCCCACCCCGGCGACGCCCTCGCCGTCTCGCCGGATCACGACCGCGTTGAGGACGGGCGCGATCCCGGTCTCGACCACCTTCACGACGTCGATCCCGACCGGCAGGCCGCGGTCGAGGAACGGGATCTTGAACTCCTGGTTCTCGCCGACCGTGATCGAGTACATGCGGAGGTTGCGGTCGATCATCTGCTCCACCGGTCCGCGGAAGGGGAGCGCGAAGGCGGACGCCTGGGCGAAGCCGCCGAAACCGATCGTCTCCATGACCGTGCTCTCTCCGCCCGCCCAGCCGACGTCGTCCTTCCCGCTGCCCCAGAAGAACTTGCCCTGGAACTCGGGGTGCGATCCGCGAAACCACTCGTCGCCGAGGCCGCTCACGCGGATCGAGAACTCCTTGACGCTGTGGATCATCCCGGTCACGACCGATGAGCCGTCGACGCCGTGGGCGGCGTCGAGCGCCGCCTTGGCCGCCGCCACGCCGATGCGCATGAAGGCGAACGGCGTCGTCTGCAGGAACTGAAGCACGCGGCGCACTTCCTCGTCGCGCTCCCTCGCGAGGTCGAGCAGGTGCGGGTAGACCGCGCTCGCGAACAGGAGGGTCGCGGCGTCGTTGCGCGTGTGCAGCTCGTCGCCCATCGCGATCGCGCGCCGCATGATCGGCTTGATCGGGATGCCGCCGGCCCGGCGCACCGCCTCGCCCAGCACCGGGGCGAACACCTGGTCGATGAAGCGCAGCCGCTCGAGCACATCGTCTCCCCACGCCCCGTTCACGAACAGGCGAGGGGGGTTGCCCTCGAGAATGTTGCAGTAGGCTCGGTTGCCGGCGGTGCGGTTCTCCACCACGTAGACCGGCATCGACGCCGTGTAGACGCCGGTGGAGACGCCGACGCAGCCATGTGGCTGCGTCGGCTCCACCGCGATCGCGCCGGCGTCGAGCTGCGCCTCGGCCTCGGCCTCGTCGCCCGCC
>Ga0126377_10000812_pt1 | contig 19668 bp, 15 predicted proteins | sample PanSoiMetPlot_22_FD_92647 | JGI IMG/M metagenome (GOLD analysis project Ga0126377, IMG submission 92647) | Tropical forest soil microbial communities from Panama - MetaG Plot_22 | ecosystem: Environmental > Terrestrial > Soil > Tropical forest > Bulk soil | place: Panama | collected 2016-02-17 | reverse complement strand
CTGCAAGTCATCCTACGCTCAACCACTGCCGCGCCGCATGATCAGGATCATGGGGCCGATCAAGCTGCTCCGCGCCACGCGGACACGGGAGATCTTTATTCACATTGTCAAACAGCCAACGCTGCGCTGATCCCGGGGGTCGATTTTTCGACCCTTTGGCGCACCGGGTGGCGCCTCTTTCTTTGTCTCCCTCCAAAGAGGGAGCGGAGCGCCGGAAAAGGCGCTCGTGCGGCCGTGCGATAGGCCGCACTTGGGCGTGTTTGCGAGACACGCCGAAGGACGTTTGCGAGACGTCCCCGTGCCCCTTGCGATCGGGGCACTCGCCTTGCGGCGCTCCACGCGGCCGCTCCGACATCATCCGGGTCGTAGTGCCCGGCGGTCGCCCGAGTGCGGTTTGTAAGACCGCCCGCGGGAGCCGCTCCCGCCTCCGCCCTCTGGATGTCTCCGGAAGACGCCTCAGATCGAGGCGGGACCCATGTTGACTGGAACGAAGCGGGAACGTTGTCAAAGAAAATCGGGAGTTTTTCACCGTCCTGGTGGTGAAAAAACGCCAGCCGCGCCTCGCATCACGCGCAACGGACTTCTGGTCGTCCCCCCCGCGTACAGCCCAATCGGTGCGATCCTCGCGCCGCGGCGCAACTGGCCTACTCCGCAGCAACCGGAAACGGCCGGCGATACTCGCCGATCGCCTGGCGCACCACGACGGTGGCGCCTTGCAATGCGAGGCCGGACATGATGGTCGCGACAATGATGTCGGGCCACCCGGTGCCGGTCCCGAAGACGCCCAGCGCCGCCACGAGAACAGCGAGATTGCCGAGCACGTCATTGCGGGTGCAAATCCACGCCGAACGCATGTTCGCGTCGCCGCCGCGATAGGCCCATAGAAGGACGAACGATGCAGCATTGGCGACCAGCGCCGCAGATCCGACGGCACCCATGGTCAAGGCGTTCGGCAGCGTGCCATGAATCGCGTGCCACACGACCGTGCCGATGACCCACAGGCCGAACAGGCCCATGGTGCCGCCCTTGGCGAGCGCGGCCATCGCTCGATAGCGAAGCGCCATGCTCACGACGAAGAGACTGATGGCGTAATTGGCGGCATCACCCAGGAAATCCAAAGCGTCCGCTTGCAGCGACGCCGACCCGGCCGCCAGGCCGGCGCCAATCTCGACCAGAAACATCGCGGCGTTGATCGCAAGCACGGTCCAAAGGGCAAGGCGATACCCAGGATTTCCGCGATGCGGGTCCAGTGAATGATCGTGGCCGCAGCATTCCTTGCTCATGCTTCGGCATATAGGCGGCCACAGCGCCGTTACACAATCACACCCTATCGACTGTGCGCCTGGCAACCGATCGGTCACGCTATCCTCGCGCGGCAAGCGCCATCCTTTGATCAGCCCGTAGATCGCCGGAATCACCACCAGCGTGCGCATGGTCGATGGACACGCATCTGGGTAGCACCGAAACGAAAGTCACTCATCATCCGGCCAAAGCCACCGCGTCAAAAGCAGCGCGGCGACCATGGCGGCGAATGCCGTAATGATGCAAGCGACCACGCCCGCGGGCACGATCCCCGAAAACGTATCGGACAGTGAGCGTGCGACGGTGACGGCTGGATTGGCGAACGATATCGAGGCGGTGACACCTGGGAAATCCAAAGCGTCCGCTTGCAGCGATGCCGACCCACCGCCAAGTCCGACCGACATCTCGACCAGGAACATGACGGCGGTGTATCGCGAGCACTACCCAAAGGGCAAGGCGATAGGCCGGATTTCCACGATGCGGGTCTGGCGAATGATGATGGCCACTGCAGTCCTTGCTCATGCTTCGGGGTGGACATAGGCGGTTACACCAATCGGACAGCTACTCCAGCGGGACCTTGACCGTATGTCCGACCGCGCCTATCAGGGACGAGTCGAGCGAAGGTGCCGCGATCGTGGGGAGAACAATCGCATCGTCCTGTTGGCCGGCTTTGCAGCGCGCGATTGCCGTCGTCAGCGCCGCAGCCTTCCTCATCGTGGCGTTTGCCCATACGCTCCACCATTTCGACGCCATGCCGCCGGCGGGCGAATATCTTGCCGGAATGAGCTCTGCGGACGATGGTCCCGATCCGACGCAAAAAGCGGCAATTTCCGTCGAGCACTGCCACGGTTGCATCATCGTCGCTGTGCCGATCTGGGTGCAGCCGGCGCTTCTAGCCTTCCTTAGGCCGGAATTCCCACCGGCGGGATTGGATGGATTGCGCGACCACCTGCCAGCAGCAGAAACACCTCCTCCCATATCCGCGATCTGAACGCACATTCGCAGCGCTCGCCAGAGCGCTAGGGCCGATTCCGTTCAGGTCGCCTGCATGTCGTCTCGTCCAGCAATTGCTTGCGCCCTCGGTGCGACTCTCATCCTGTCGCTTGCATCGGGAGCAGCCGCTGAATCCGCTTCCGCTCTTACGCTGACGCGGGCGGTACAGCGCGCCCTCGCTGCAAATCCGCGGCTCGTTGCCGCCGAGCGCGAGATCGGCATCGCAACGGGCAAACGACTGCAGGCCGGCGCCATCCCCAACCCCGAGCTTTCGTTCGAGCTCGACAATGCATTCGGCACTGGCGATTTTCGCGGCCTGAGGTCTGCGGAAACGACGCTCGCGATCAACCAGCTCATCGAATTTTTCGGCAAACGCGAAGCGCGGGTCGCCGCCGGTTCCGCAGAGCTGGAGAGCGCGAGGTGGCAATACGAGGCTCTCCGCCTGGAAATTCTGTCCGATACGGCCGTGGCGTTCTTCAATGTGCTCAGCGGGCAGCGCAAGGTCCAGATTTTTGACACGCAGATTGCCTCGCTGAATCGGCTCACGCCGCTGCTGCAGCGTCGGGTCGAGGCCGGCGCTTCCTCACCTGGAGAGATTGCGCGTGCCCAGGTCGCCGCAGATCTCGTGCGGGCCGAGCGCGAACGTACGCGTACGGCCCTCGCCATCGCGCGACGCGAACTCGCCATCCTCATGGGTTCCGACACTGTGGACTTTGCCTATGTCGCAGGCGATCTCGGGCAGGTCGGTCAGGCGCCAGCCTTCGCGGCTGTGCTGCGAGCGCTGGAAAACAATCCACAACTCGTACGCTGGACCGCCGTGCGTGCGCAAAGGGACGCCGAACTCTTGTCGGCGCGGCTCAAGCCCTACCCCGATCTGAGGATCGAAATAGGTTGGAAACACATCCGGGAAAGCACCGAAGAAGGACGCAGGAGCGATAATGCCCTGAAGCTCGGTGCCGCCATACCGATCCCGGTCTGGGATCAGAATCTCGGCGGTATCCAGGAGGCTCAGGCCGCACGGGCAAAGGTCGAGGCCGAGCGGGCCGCGAGCAGGGCCGCCCTCATTCTCACGTTGGCCAAGGCCTACGACACCTTGACCGGGGCGCTTCGCGAACTGGACATCCTGAAATCCTCAGCCCTGCCGAACGCCCAAAAGGCCGGCGAAGCGATCGAAAGCGGCTACAGCCAGGGGCGCTTCACCCTGCTCGAGGTGCTCGATGTTCAGAGCACAATCGCGCAGGCGGCCCTGCGCGAGGCCGAGGCTCTCACGAGCTTTCACACATCGGCTGCAACTATCGAAGGGTTGACCGGTATGCACCTCCGCGTGGCCCGGGGGAGAAGCAGATGATGGGCCCTGTCTTTCGCGGCACCACCATCATCCTCCTGGTCCTGCTCGCCACGGGCGTGGCGGTCTACGTGCAGAAAAACCCCAGTGGACGCGCTCCTGCCGACCCTCCTCGTGCCCAGGATCACCATGGCCACGCCCACGGCAAACACGAAGAGGGAGTGGTCGAACTGACGGATGCGAAAGTTGCAGCGGCCGGAATCGAACTGGAAACGGCCGGGCCGGGCGTGCTGCGCGACACTCTTCTGCTCAACGGAATCCTGCAACCCAACCAGGAGAGTCTGGTCCAGGTGACGCCGCGGTTCCCGGGTGTCGTGAGGGAGGTCCACAAACGCATCGGCGATCAGATCGATAAAGGCACTCTGCTGGCAAAAATCGAAAGCAATCATAGCCTCACCGTGTACGAACTGAGGGCGCCGCTCGGCGGCACGGTCATCGATCGGCAAATCTCGCTCGGCGAACACGTCGGCGAGCAAAAGGCGGCTTTTACGATTGCCGATCTCTCGAGCGTCTGGGTCGATTTCTCGGTCTATCGGGGCGACCTGGCGCGCGTGAAGGTCGGCGATACCGTGATGGTCGATCCTGAGGACGGCGGTCCCCTCGTCGAAACAAAGATCTCCTACATCTCGCCGGTCGGCAGCAGCGACACCCAGAGCGCGCTGGCACGGGCCGTCGTTCGCAATACAGAACTGCGGCTGCGGCCCGGACTGTTCGTCACGGGCAGGCTGGTGCTCGCCGCGAAGCCTGCGGCTGTCGTCGTCAAATCCAGCGCACTTCAGACGCTTGAGAACCGGACGGTGGTTTTCATACGGGTTGGTGATCGTTTCGAGGTGCGCGACGTCGAGACTGGCAGTCGCGATCCCGAGCACGTGGAAATCACGTTCGGCGTTCTCGAAGGCGATGTCTACGCTGCCAAGAACAGTTTCGTGATCAAAGCAGAACAGGCGAAGGGCAGCGCTGAGCATGAACACTGAGGCTCCCAAATGATCGACGGCATTCTCACCTTTTCGATACGCCAGCGTTGGCTTGTCATGGTCGCCTCGCTCGCCGTCGCGGGATTTGGCGCTTGGAATTTCACTCGCCTGCCGATCGATGCGGTTCCCGACATCACCAACGTGCAGGTTCAGATCAATTCGACGGCCACGGGGTACTCGCCGCTGGAAGTCGAGCAACGGATAACCTTTCCGATCGAGACGGCGATGGGAGGCCTTCCGCGCCTTGAGTATACCCGCTCGCTGTCACGCTACGGCCTGAGCCAGGTGACCGTCGTTTTCCAGGACGGAACGGACATCTATTTCGCCCGGCAGTTGGTCAACGAACGCATCCAGCAGGTCAAGGATCAGCTTCCGACCGGCATTCAGACCGCCATGGGACCGATCTCGACCGGGCTCGGCGAAATCTACATGTTTGCGGTCGAGGCCAAGCCCGGCGCACGCGATGCCAGCGGACACCTCTACACGCCGACTGATCTCAGAACGATCCAGGATTGGATCATCAAGCCGCAGCTGCGCACGGTTCCCGGCGTCGTCGAGGTGAACTCGATCGGCGGCTACGAGAAGCAATTTCACGTCCTGCCGAATCCTGCGCGCCTGATGGCATACAGGCTGTCCTTCCGCGATGTGATGAGCGCCCTTGCCTCCAGCAACGCCAATGTCGGCGCCGGATACATCGAACGGAACGGCGAGCAGTACCTGGTCCGCACGCCGGGGCAGGTCGCCAGCATGGACGAGATCCGGGACATCGTCATCGGTTCGCGCGCAGGCATCCCGGTGCGCATCAAGGATGTGGCCGAGGTGCGTGAAGGCAAGGAGTTGCGCACCGGCGCCGCAACGCTCAACGGCGAGGAGACGGTGCTGGGCACGGCTATGCTCCTCATCGGAGAGAACAGCCGCACGGTCGCGCAGCGCGTCGGGGCCAAACTCCAGGAGATCGCGCGCTCGTTGCCGGAAGGCGTGGTGGCTCGCACCGTCTACGACCGCACCTATCTGGTCGAAGCGACGATTGCCACGGTGGAGAAAAACCTTCTCGAGGGAGCGCTGCTCGTCATCGTCATCCTGTTCCTGTTCCTCGGCAACATCAGGGCCGCGGTGGCGACTGCCTTTATCATTCCGCTGTCGATGCTGATCACGATGACCGGGATGGTCGAATACAAGGTCAGCGCCAATCTGATGAGTCTGGGTGCTATCGACTTCGGCATCATCATCGACGGCGCCGTCATCATCGTCGAGAGCTGCCTCGCCGTGCTGGCTGCGGAACAGCTTCGACGCGGCCACATGCTGACGGCGCACGAGCGCTTCGGTGCGATTCACCGCGGTGCGCTTGACGTGGTCCGGCCCGCCCTGTTCGGAATGCTGATCATCGCCGTCGTCTATCTCCCGATCCTGACGCTGACCGGCGTCGAGGGAAAAATGTTCACGCCGATGGCCATCACCGTTCTGATGGTGCTGGCAGCGGCCGCAGTATTGTCGGTGACATTCCTGCCGGCGGCCATCGCCCTCCTGTTGACCGGCCGCGTGTCGGAACATGAAAACATCCTGATGCGTGCTGCGCGCCGCGCCTACGTTCCACTTCTCGACATCTCCATCCGCAGCCGCGGGATCATCGCCGTCTTGGCGGCGATCCTCGTGGTGGTGAGCGGATATGCCGCCTCGCGCATGGGCCGGGAATTCATCCCCAGCCTGGACGAGGGCGACGCGGCCATTCAGGCCCTGCGCATACCGGGAACCAGCCTGACTCAGTCGGTCGAAATGCAAGCCGGGCTGGAAAAGCGCCTGATGCAGCTTCCAGAGGTGAAAGAGGTCTTTGCGAGGATCGGTACGGCGGAGGTGGCCACGGATCCCATGCCGCCCTCTATCTCGGATGGCTATGTGATGCTGCATCCGCGCGAGGAATGGCCTGATCCGAAAAAGTCCAAGGCGGCTATGATCACGGAAATTGAAAAGGCCGCCGAGGACATACCCGGAAGTGCCTACGAGCTGTCCCAGCCGATACAGCTTCGCTTCAATGAGCTGATCTCGGGCGTGCGCAGCGACGTCGGCGTAAAAATCTTCGGCGACGACATGGACACCCTCATTCGCGTCGGCGCCCAAGTCCAATCATTGCTCCAGACGATCCCAGGTGCGGCCGACGTCAAAACCGAGCAGGTCGTCGGCCTGCCGATGCTCACCGTCAAGCTCAACCGTCCCGCGCTCGCCCGATATGGCATCGCCGTCGCCGATGTGCAGTCCATCGTCGAGATAGCGGTCGGTGGCAAGGAGTCGGGGCACGTCTTCGAGGGCGATCGCCGCTTTGAGATCGTCGTCCGCCTGCCGGAGCAATTACGTCTGGACATCGATGCGATCAAGGCACTGCCTATTCCCCTGCCGGAATCTCAGGCGAAGGCGGAAGGCTCCATCGTTCGCACTCTGTGGGGCAACTCGCCGCTGGCGCAGGTGCGTTACGTTCCGCTCTCTGCGGTCGCCGAAATCGAGATTGCGCCGGGACCCAACCAGATCAGCCGCGAGAACGGCAAGCGGCGCATCGTGGTGAGCGCGAACGTACGCGGACGGGATCTCGGGTCGTTCGTGGCCGAGGCGCAGCAGAAGACGGCAGCACAGATCAAGCTGCCGGCAGGCTACTGGATCGGATGGGGAGGACAGTTCGAGCAACTGGCATCGGCCACCCAGCGACTTACGATTGTCGTGCCGATCGCCCTGTTGCTGATCTTCGTGCTGCTGTTCATGAGCCTCGGCTCGGCGCTCGATTCCGTGCTGGTGTTCAGCGGCGTGCCTTTGGCCCTGACCGGCGGAATCGCGGCGCTGCTGCTTCGCGACATTCCTCTCTCGATCAGCGCCGGCGTCGGGTTCATTACGCTTTCGGGCGTCGCCGTCCTGAATGGCCTGATCATCATTGCGGCGATTCAGAACCTGCGTGAACAAGGCCGGCCGTTGATCGAGGCGGTGCGTGAGGGCGCCTTGATGCGGCTGCGAGCGGTCCTGATGACGTCGCTGGTCGCACCGCTCGGCTTCATCCCGATGGCCATCGCCACCGGGCCAGGCGCGGAAGTCCAACGACCACTCGCGACCGTCGTGATCGGTGGAATCGTCTCATCAGCCATTTTGACCCTTCTGGTCCTGCCAGCGCTGTACGTGCTGTTCCGCCGCGAAACGCAGGACATTGTTCCAATCGGGGCACAAAGTCCCTCCAATCAGGGAGAACGATCGTGAAATTCTTGCTCGCATTGATTGCTGCCGCTGTCATGGCCGGTTCTGCCGTCGCGCAGCATGCGCACGGCGATCTGAAAGGTCCTAATGGCGGGCCTATGGAGGACGTCGCAGGGGTTCATGCCGAGCTTCTGGTCTCGGGAGCCACCGTTACGCTGAACATCTTCGATGAAGACAGCAAACCGATCCCGACGAAAGGATTTTCCGCGTCGGCTCTCGTTGCTTCCGGTGGCGATCGGGAAACATTCGCCCTGACGGCTTCGGGTGACAATGCCCTGCAAGGCAACGCCAAGAAGCCGGTGGCGGCCAGTGCCGCGGTCACGGTGACATTGAAGACCGCTGCAGGGAAGTCGGGGCAGGCAAAGTTCAAGCGGTGAGACTGGATGAACGCCATGCGAAAGGTGGGCGGTGGTAGACCGCGAGCGCAGGCGCTGGCCGGGCTGCAGCGGCTCCTGCCCGTGATGTGCGCGGCCGCAGCCGTGTCTTTCAACCCGGATTGCTCCGCCGCCAAGGACCTCGGTGCCTTGGCCGAGTTCGTTGCACCGGCGTACACGGCGATGAATTTTGCAACGATTTGCGCGCGAGATGTCCCTTGGCTGCTCTCGCAGCCCAGGGGTTTGCGAGGATCGGCGATTGAATACGCGCAGCATGTCAAAGACGAAGCTATTTCATCTCTGACACATGATGAGGCGGTGCGGGTCTTGCGAGCAGCCGCCGACGCGGCGCGAGCTCGCGCACGTCAGGAGCTGCGAGGCCTGGCCTCAATGGAACCGGCGCTGCAGGAAGCCCAAGTAAGGGCCTGGTGCCGAGGTTTCGTGACCGAGTTCATTGTCTTGTTCATCGGTCAGCACGACGGAAGTCACCAGGAACTCCTGCAACGAATGGAACAAGCAAAGCGCTAGCGATGTCCCTGCGTCATGCCCCCATGCCCGATAGACCTGCGAGCGACGATCGCCCGCATCACGCGCGCGCGCATGTGCCCGGTCATGCGGCGATTCAGATCGAGACCAGCGAAGATACGATCTGTCCGCTTGCGCCCAGCCAGGTCGTATGAGTGAGGAGAGGCAGCACATGCGACCATTGCTGTCGATATTGCTGGCTTCGATCGTAATCACCGGCCCGGGCTATGCAGAAATGGCGAAAATCGTCGGCTTGGGCGCGGTTCGCTGTTTGAATTTCACGGAAGAGGTCGGGCGCAATCCGGCTCTCCAGCGCGACTATCTCGCGTGGGCCCAAGGCTACATGAGCGGGATCCTGGTTGGCAGACCGCCAGGTACTGATCCGGGCCTCGACCTCGTCCCCGGGACCTTTCCTTTGCCGAAGCAGCTTGAATTCTTGCGCGGCTACTGCAACCAGCATCCATCCGAGGGCTTCGCCGACGCGGTCGAATCTCTTTACAGGCGGCTACGCAAAGAAGGTTCGACTTGATGGCTCCAGTTGAGCGACAACGGAACGGGTGTTCGGAAGCAATCATCGTAACTCCTCCTTGGTTGGCTACGTTGTTGGAGCAGGGTCTGATCAGGTTGCCCTCCCCCGCGCCGCGCTACCTCCCAAAACTTTGCGTTTGTTGGAACGAAGGCGCCGAAACCGGCGTCCGGATCGCGATGCCTTTGACGACCGCGTAGATGGCCGGGATGACGATCAGCGTCAGCACGGTCGACGAGACCATGCCGCCGATCATCGGCACGGCGATCCGCTGCATCACTTCCGAACCCGTGCCGGTGCTCCACATGATCGGCAACAGCCCGCCCATGATGGCAACCACGGTCATCATCTTCGGCCGCACCCGCTCGACGGCGCCCCGCATGATCGCCGCGTGCAAGTCGGAACGGGTCAAGGTCCGGCCTTCCGCCGCGCGCTCGGCCCGAAGCTCGCGCAGGGCATGGTCGAGATAGATCAGCATCACCACGCCGGTCTCGGCCGCAACACCGGCAAGCGCGATGAAGCCGACCGCCACCGCGACCGACAGATTGAAGCCGAGCCACCACAGCAGCCAGATGCCGCCGACCACCGCAAAGGGCAGCGACAGCATCACGATCAATGTCTCGGTCAGCGTGCGGAAATTCAGATAGAGAAGCAGGAAAATGACCAGCAGCGTCACCGGAACAACCACCTTCAGCCCTGCTTCGGCGCGTTGCAGATACTCAAACTGGCCGCTCCACGTCGCATAGTAGCCGGCGGGAAACGGCACGCCCGCCGCGACTGCCCGCTGTGCTTCGGCAACATAGCCGCCAAGGTCGCGACCCCGGATGTCAACGAAGATGTAGGCGACGAGCTGGCCGTTCTCGGTGCGGATCGTGGTCGGACCCCGCGTCAGCTTCAGCGAAGCGACATCACCCAGCGGCACGGTGCCGCCGCCCGCAATCGGCACCAGCACATCACTGGCAATCGCCTGCGGATTGCTGCGCAAGTCGCGCGGATAGCGCACGTTGACCGTATAGCGTTCCCGCCCTTCGACGGTGGTGGTGACCGCTTCGCCACCGAGCGCCGTTGCGATCACCTCCTGGACATCACCGACCATCAGCCCGTAACGTGCAAGGCTGTCGCGGTTCGGCGCGATGTCCAGGTAGTAGCCGCCGATGATGCGTTCCGCATAGGCGCTCGACGTGCCGGGTATTGTTTTCAGCACCTGCTCGATGTCGCGGGCTAGCCGCTCCATTTCCGCAAGGTCGGTGCCAAAGACTTTCACCCCGACCGGCGTGCGAATGCCGGTCGACAGCATATCGATCCGCGCCTTGATCGGCATGGTCCAGGCGTTCGAAACGCCTGGAAACTGCAAGGCGCGGTCCATTTCCGCGATCAACGAGTCGATGGTGACGCCGGCACGCCATTGATCCTTCGGCTTGAGATTGATCACGGTCTCGTACATTTCGGTTGGAGCCGGGTCGGTCGCAGTCGAGGCCCGCCCCGCCTTCCCGTAGACCGACTCCACCTCCGGAAAGGATTTGATGATCCGATCCTGCGTTTGCAGCAACTCGGCTGCCTTGGTGATGGAAATCCCTGGCAGGGTCGTGGGCATGTAGAACAGCGTGCCCTCGTTGAGATTCGGCATGAATTCGGTTCCGAGCCGTGCGGCCGGAAACAGCGTCGCCGCGAACACGCCGAGCGCGAGCACGATGGTGAGCGTCTTGGCCTTGAGCACGCCGCGGATCAGCGGCCGATAAATCCAGATCAGGAAACGGTTGAGAGGGTTTCGGCGCTCCGGCACGATCTTCCCGCGCACGAAGATCACCATCAGGGCCGGCACCAGCGTCACCGAAAGCAGCGCTGCCGCCGCCATCGCGAACGTCTTGGTATAGGCCAGCGGGCTGAACAGCCGGCCCTCCTGCGCCTCCAGCGTGAAGATCGGCAGGAACGAAACGGTGATCACCAGGAGGCTGAAAAACAGGGCGGGTCCAACTTCGCTCGCGGCAGCCACAAGGATTTGCGGGCGCGGCTTGTCCGGCGCCGCCCGCTCAAGATGCTTGTGCGCGTTTTCAATCATCACGATCGCGGCATCGACCATTGCCCCGATTGCGATGGCGATGCCGCCAAGGCTCATGATGTTTGATCCCAGTGCCAGCGCCTTCATGGCTGCGAAAGCCATCAGCACGCCGACCGGCAGCATCAGGATCGCGACCAGTGCGCTGCGCACGTGCAACAGGAACACGATGCAGACCAGCGCGACCACCATGCTTTCCTCGAACAGCGTGCGTCGCAAGGTTTCGATGGCGGCATGGATGAGCGTCGAACGATCGTAGACCGGCAGGATTTCGACGCCCTTCGGCAGGCTGCCGGCCACCTCGGCAATGCGTTGCTTCACGCTGTCGATCACGTCCAGCGCATTGGCGCCGAAGCGTTGCAGCACGATGCCACTGGCCACTTCGCCCTCGCCATTGAGCTCGGTCAAGCCGCGCCGCTCGTCCGGACCAAGCTCGACGCGCGCAACGTCCTGCAGCAGGACCGGTGTGCCGCCCTCGTTCTTGAGCACGATCTTGCGCAGGTCGGGCACCCCTTTGAGGTAGCCGCGCCCGCGCACGACGAATTCGAATTCGGAAAGCTCGACGGTGCGCCCGCCCACGTCCATGTTGCTGGCGCGGATCGCCTCGCGGACCTTGGACAACGGAAGCCCGAAGCTGCGCAGCCGCTGCGGATCCACGATCACGTTGTATTGCTTGACGAAACCGCCGACGCTGGCGATTTCCGCAACGCCCTCGGCCTTGGCAAGACCGTAGCGCACATACCAATCCTGGAGCGACCGCAATTCGGCGAGAGAGCGGTCCTTGGCCAGCAGCACATATTGGTAGACCCATCCGACCCCGGTCGCATCGGGTCCGATGGTCGGCGTTACGCCCGCCGGCAGGCGGCGGCTGGCCGCATTGAGATATTCGAGCACGCGCGACCGCGCCCAATAGATGTCGGTGCCGTCCTGGAAGATCACATAGACGAAGCTGACGCCGAAGTAGGAAAAGCCGCGGACGACGCGCGACTTGGGGACCGTCAGCATCGCGGTCGCCAGCGGATAGGTGACTTGGTCCTCCACAACCTGCGGCGCCTGGCCGGGATATTCGGTGTAGACGATCACCTGCGTGTCCGAGAGATCGGGAATTGCATCCAGGGGAACATGGAAGATGGCATAGAGCCCTGCCGCCACCGCGAACGCGGTGCCGATCAGCACCAGCAGCACGTTGCGCGCCGAAGCCTCGATGACTCGCGCGATCATTGCGCCGACCCCGCATCGCTGAGGCCCTTGAGGGCGCTCTTCAGATTGCTCTCAGCGTCGATCAGGAAATTTGCCGAAGTGACGACCGCCTCCGCTTCCGCAAGCCCCTCGCGGATTTCGGTGTAGCCGGCGCCGCGACGGCCGATTTGCACCGACCGCGGCTCGAACCGCCCTTCACCCTTGTCCACGATCACGAACTGGCGCGCTCCGCTGTCGATCACGGCACTGTCGGGCACGCTGAGCACAGGCCTGCCGGTGCCGGTGTCGATTTCGGCCTCGGCATACATGTCCGGACGCAGCAGGAAATGATGATTGGGTAATTCGATCCGCACCCGCACCGTCCGGGTTGCCGGGTTGAGGTGCGGATAAACCAGGGCAACCTTTCCGGGGAACGTCTTGTCGGGATAGCTGCGCACCCGGACCGCGACGGATTGTCCTTGCGCGACGGCGGCGAGATCCCGCTCCGCGACATCGACCATCGCCCACACGCTCGAATGATCGGCGAGCCGGAACAGCACGTCACCCGGCATGGCCCGCATGCCGTCGACAACATTGCGCTCCAATATGATACCGTCGCGCGGCGCAGGCCACACGAATGTCAACGGCACCTCCCTTGTGCGCTCGATTTCGGCGAGGAAGGATGGCGGCACTGCGAAATTCAACAGACGCTGTCGGCTTCCATGAACCGGGCCCGCTCCCGATCGCAGTGCAGACAGATATTCGGCAGCTGCCGCGGCGATCGCCGGACTGTAGAGCCGCATCAACGGCTGGCCCTTGCGCACCTCGCTGCCGCTGGTGATGTTCTCGACCGACTCGACAAAGGATTCGGCACGCAGCGAAACCACCGCGACCATCCGCTCATCGAGCTGGATGGTGCCGGGCGCGCGCACCGGCTCGGAAATGGTGCGCAAGGTGGCGGGCTCGGTCGCCACGCCAATGCGCTGCAATTTGCCGGGCGCTATCCTGACCGTGGAACGGTCATCGTCTTCGCCTTCATGAACGGGGATGTAGTCCATCCCCATCGAATCTTTCTTCGGCGTCTTTGATATGTCGGGCAGCCCCATGGGGTTGCGGTAGTACAAAATCCGCTTGCCGCCTGATGCGGCTGGCGCACCTGCCGCCGGCTTCGCTTGCGGATCGAAGCTGATGTCTTCGCTGGCTAGCACGGGACGGAAGGGGCGACCGTCCGCTGTCCGCTGGGATTCGGCGGCATAGACCGGTTTGCCGTCCGGGTCCCGGTAGTAAATGACCGGATCGGCAGACGCCGCGGTTGGCGAAACGCCATTGGCGGGCGGCACGGACGGATTGAGGTGCATGCCGTGGCGACCGGCCCAATAGCCACCGCCCACCGCCGCCAGTAACGCAGCGAGGACCAGCAGCGTCGAACGCGAGCGCGTCACGGCACGGCCTTCAACACAAGCTTGTTTTCGACCGTACCCTCTTCGCCCTGGACTTTCGCGCCGAGCGACAATTGCCAACCGCCCGCCATGGAGAGATTGGCTTTGAAGCGGTAGACGCCGGGCTCGGTGGACGGCAAAGCCTCAAGCGGCGCGTCCATCGTAGGCATTCCGTCCGGCGCCATGTCGATGCGCTTGGCGAAGATCACGGCATCCGGCACTGCCTTGCCGGTTTTCTTGTGGACGAGGCGAACCGCGACGATGGCACCATCGCCCTTTTTGACTTGATTTTGCACGAGCCGGAATTCGTAGTCCTTCACATCGGCCATGGCCGGAAGCGTCAGCAAGCCGAAGAGCGTCGCGAAGGCGACGCAGGCCCCATTGATCGTTTTCATTTTCGTTTCCCAGGTTCGGTGTCTTGATCGCTCAAGCGAGCGGACCAGCACGATCGAAATCGTGCGCGACCGCCGCACGCCAAAAGGCATGCGGCTGCGTTCGGCACCTGAGTGCCAGACCGAACCTAGATTTTGGGAGGTCTTCGGGGCGGTCCTGTCGCCAGATCGTCCAGCCAAGCGTCGTCCGACGGGATCGCGACACCAGTCACACGAAACACGACGATCAGGGCGGTGGCCGATGGCAGGCTCTGACAAGTTGCCACGGAACACAGAGCCATCAACGGACAGACCGTGCCGCAGTCGGACGCCGGCGCTTCGTCGGGGCAGCACGGCATGGGTTCCGGCATGCCGCTCGCCATGGCATGCGCGTGGTCGCCGGCCGCTGCCGGCGGATCCATCGACATAGCCATGGCTGGCCGCGCCAGCGGGGCAACGAGCAATCCCGCGACGGCCATCGCGTGGAGAAGGGCGCACAAGTGCGAAACGAGTCTCACGTCGCCAGAATAGCACACCATGCCATCGCCGTTAAGCGGCAGGGACAAGTTCAAAAGTTCTTGAACGCCACGTTGAGCTCGTTCCCCTGACCAGCCATTTACCTTTGTGCCGCGCTCCGGGGCGCGCTCCACCTGAGGCGAGAGGACAATCGCATGCCCAGAAACCCAGGCGCTGTTTCCGGCGACGGCACGAGGATGGGCTCTTGGCTGGATCGCAGAGAGCTCTTGATCGGAGCAGGAGCAGCAGGAGCTGCACTTGGGCTCGGATTGGGCCGTGCCTATACCCAGACTGAGGCAGCGCCGGATCATACGTTGCGCATCGCACCGTTGCGGCTCGAACTCGCGCCAGGGAAGGTGGTCGATACGTTCGGCTACAACGGCGTCGTACCCGGCCCGCTGTTGCACTTTCGCGAAGGACAGCCAGTCAATATCGATGTGATCAACAACACCGATATCGAGGACATCGTGCATTGGCACGGTCTCTTCCTGCCCGCGGCAGCGGATGGCGCCATGGAGGAAGGCTCGCCGATGATCGAGCGCGGCGGCAGGCAGCGCTACGCATTCACCGCCAGGCCCGCGGGGACGCGTTGGTATCACAGCCACGACGTCGCCGGGACGGACCTGCGGCGCAGCCTCTACTCGGGAATGTACGGCTTCCTGATCATCGATCCGGCCAGCGATCCCGGCCGCTACGATCAGGAGATTTTTTTGGCAACCCATCACTGGGAGCCGACCTGGGTCAGCATGCAGGACATCCGCCAAGGCCCCCCGCCCGACAACGGGCTTGAGGTGTCGTACGCCTCGGCGTCGTTCAACGACCGGATGCTCGGCCAGGGTGAACCAGTGCGTGTGCGCGCAGGACAGCGCGTGCTGTTCCGGCTCCTGAATGCGAGCGCAACCGAGAACGTCACCCTCGCGCTCGCCGGGCACCGCCTGACCGCGCTCGCACTCGACGGAAATCCTGTGCCGTCGCAGCGCACCGTCGACGCCGTGTTCCTGGCGCCAGCGGAACGGGCCGACGTGGTCGTCGAGATGAATCGGCCGGGTGTGTGGATGCTCGGTAGCGTCAAGGAGGATGACCGCAAGAAGGGTCTGGGCGTCGTGATCGAATACGCCGATCGGCGCGGCGAACCGCAATGGGTCGAACCGCCGAACGCCGTCTGGGACTATACGATCTTCGGCGAGGAGCGCTCCGTACCGCCGCCGGACCACCGCCTCGAATTCGTGTTCGAGAAAGTGCCCGGCGGGCGCGGCGGGTATAATCGCTGGACGCTCAATGGCCGTTCATGGCCCGACACCAGTTCGCTGCTGACGACCGAGGTCGGCAAGCGTTATCGCCTGGCCATGACCAACAGGAGCGGCGACAATCATCCCGTGCATCTGCACCGGCACAGCTTCGAGCTGACCAGGATCGGCGACAAGGCGACGGCGGGCGTGATCAAGGATACGATCAACATGACTCGCTACAGCAGCGTCGAGATCGACTTCATCGCCAACGACCCGGGACCGTCGCTTCTGCATTGCCATCATCAGGATCACCAGGACGAAGGCTTCATGGGCCTGGTGACATATCTCTAGCGAACTGACGTGCAGGCACTGGTCTGACATTGGATGTCAAGGGGCATCCGGTGACAAAGGCGCGACACTCGGACTTGCCAACAGATCAGCGACGCGCAGGCTGAAACAGCTCGACGAAATTGCCGGAAGGATCGACGAGCAGCACCTGCGAGCCGCCCGGTCCGGTCACGATATCGTTGCGGAACTGTACGCCAGCCGCGCGCAAGCGCGCGACCTCGGCGGCAAGATCATCGACGATGAGATGAATCCGATTCCAGCCACCGGGCCGCGGCCGTTCGCCATCGTTCATGGGTCTGCCCGCCGAACTCTTCGGCCCGCTCAGCAACAGTCGCAGCGAGCCTCGTTTGACGTCGGCAAACGCGGGAGCGTAATTGGAGAGAAGTTCGAAGCCCAGATTCTGAGTGTACCATCCAACCGCAAGCTCGACGTCATCGACCATATAGCGGACATTGACGGTCGTGGATGACATCTTTTCCTCCGAACTTCCGACCGACCTAGCGAGCCCGATCAGGACGGCACTTCGAGCTTATCACCACTCAAGCTGAGGATCCGTGTTGGGTTGCAGCTTCAACGGCGTGCCCTAGGATCGGTTCCCGGCTAGGAAATTCGATATAGCCCACCAATTGGCGATCGCCGCGAGCGAGCAGGCGCTTGCCCGGGTCACGTTCGCGAAGGTTCGGCGAGTTGATCGAGCAGGGATGAATTGGCGGGTGCCCATGAGCACTGAGGATTTTGTCGAGTCGGAAACGAAGCTGGGCCAGCGCGGCCACTGGCCGGAGGTCCTCGTCACTTTCCTGCGGCTCGGCCTTACCTCATTCGGCGGTCCGGTTGCGCATCTCGGCTATTTCCGTGACGAATTCGTCGTCCGGCGCCGGTGGCTCGACGATCACGCCTACGCCGATCTGGTCGCCTTGTGCCAGTTCCTGCCGGGCCCGGCGTCGAGCCAGGTCGGGATTGCCATCGGATTGTTGCGCGCTGGATATGCGGGCGCGCTTGCCGCGTGGACGGGATTCACCGCCCCGTCGGCCATTGCGATGGTTCTGTTTGCCTATGGCGTGAAGACGCTTGGCGATGTGAGCTCGGCAGGGTGGCTGCACGGCCTGAAGGTCGTCGCCGTCGCAGTGGTGGCCCAGGCGGTGCTGGGCATGATGCAGTCGTTGGCGCCCGATCGCCAGCGTGCCACGATGGCGGTGGCCGCAGCCGTCATCGTGGTGGCCGTCCCCGGTGCCTGGGGCCAGATCGCCGCCATCGTGCTCGGTGGCATCGCGGGCGTTCTCTTGTTCCGCGGCGAAGCACCAGCCGACCACGCATCATTGCCGCTGAACGTAAGCCGCAGGACCGGAGCCGTTCTGCTGGCGATATTTTTTGTGCTGCTGGCCGGCTTGCCATTACTCGCATCCGCGAGCCAGGCGCAAACCGTGAAGCTGTTCGATGCGTTCTACCGCGCCGGGTCGCTCGTGTTCGGTGGCGGGCATGTGGTCCTGCCCTTGCTCCAGGCGTCCGTCGTTCCCCCGGGTTGGGTGACCAACGATGCATTCCTGGCCGGCTATGGCGCGGCACAGGCCGTGCCCGGACCGCTGTTCACGTTTGCAGCCTACCTCGGTGCCGTCATGGAACCCCGGCCGAACGGCTGGATCGGAGCCGCCATATGCCTTGCCGCGGTGTTCTTGCCGTCGTTTCTTCTGGTCATCGGGAGCCTCCCGTACTGGGAGGAATTGCGCAGGCGGAGGATTGCCCAGGCCGCACTTCGCGGCGTGAACGCAGCGGTTGTCGGCCTGTTGCTCGCCGCGCTCTACGATCCCGTGTGGACGAGCGGCATCATCAACGCGCGCGATTTTGCGCTGGCCTGCGTGGCTTTCCTGCTCCTGTTCATGTGGCGCACGCCGCCCTGGCTGGTCGTCATCCTGTGTGCCGCAGGAGGTGCGGCGGTGGCGACCTTGTAGCGCCATCGGTGTCATGCACGCCAATTCTGGGCTTAGGGCCGGATATGACCGGCCATCATGCGCATGGCATGCAGCAATCACATTGGTCTGCCATCAGCCGCCGACGGACTCGCCCGAGGATCGACTGCCGGCAGCGACAATTGCCTCCAGAAGTCGCAGCGCATCGGCGGTTCCGTCCGCTTCGCCCTTGTCGAAGTCCTCGTGCGCTCGCCCCATCGTGTTCGTCACATGCGCCAGGCAGAGCACCTGCGCGCGAGCAACGCGCGCAAAGGCGTACAGGGCGGCTGCCTCCATTTCGACCGCGAGCACGCCTTTCGACTGAGCCGACGCGATCGCTTTCGCTGTTTCGCGGAACGGTGCATCGGTGGTCCAGCTTGCACCCACTCGAACGTCCAGTCCTGACGCCTTGAGGGCAGTCGTGGCCATCGCCACAAGCCGGGGGTCGGCTTCGCTGAAGTCCGAAGGCGCAGCGTAGTGATAGCTCGTCCCCTCGTCCCGCAAGGCGCGATCGATGACGACGAAATAGGGCGGCTGACCGGCTGGAGCGATCTGACCTGCGGACGTGAGACTGAGCAGGAAGCGGCAACCGCTGGCGAAAAGCTGCTCGGCGACAAGGACAGCAAACGGCGCGCCCACCGCCCGGCCAACGATTCCGACGGTCTCGCCGGCGAGCGCGAAAGTATCGAGTTCCGTGTGATAGCAAGGCCACGGCTTGAACGGCGAAGCCAGACCGCCCTGCCTCAGCGTGCGCACGATGTCCCCGTCCGGATCAAGAATACAAATTGCCGGGACATCGGCGGCCACGAGGCCTTTTTGCCGTCGTGCTTCGCGCAGCAGGGCCGTTGGCCGAAACACGGAAGGCGACGAAGGATTCTTGCCGGCAAGAATAGGCGGCTTTGCCATGGTATCGATCGTCTCTGGCCAATCCTCTCGACCGGCGCTGCAGGGCCCTTGGCCCCACTGCCCATGCTATCCCGTCCCGATCCGGGCTACCGGTTTGGTAGCGATTTTGGTAGCAGGTTGGTCGTGCTGCGTTGTGGGCATTCGGGGGGCGATCATGAGTCAGAACCAATGGAAAGACCCTGTGGGCACCTTGATCAAACTCCAGACCTGTGTCCGGCACCTCATGGATCATCAAGACACCCCGCGTTCGCGGTGGACCAAGGCTACCGACCCGTTAGTGGGGCTGGAACCCGGGGATTTTCCTGAGAGACTGCGCACCCGAGCGACGAGGGTCCTGACCGCCAGGGGCTCCGTTGCCCACGAATATCTGAGCAGCCCATTGTATCATTTTGAACGGCTCAACCCGGGGCAACG
>Ga0126377_10000811_pt1 | contig 19677 bp, 11 predicted proteins | sample PanSoiMetPlot_22_FD_92647 | JGI IMG/M metagenome (GOLD analysis project Ga0126377, IMG submission 92647) | Tropical forest soil microbial communities from Panama - MetaG Plot_22 | ecosystem: Environmental > Terrestrial > Soil > Tropical forest > Bulk soil | place: Panama | collected 2016-02-17 | reverse complement strand
GGCCATCGTCGCGTGTTCGTTTACCCTGGTAGCTTGTTCCCCTTCAACCAGACCGCGCAGCAGATTCAGACTCTCTTCATTGCCCGCGCGTCCCAGCCAGTAGACTCGATAGCCGCTGTATTCGCGATCGCGCTCGAGGTTGTATACCTCCAATCGTGAGATCGAGCCGTCATTCGGTTCACGGAGCAGGAAAATGCCCAGGTTGCGTGTTTCATTGGTCGAATCGAAAGATATATTGAATCCGTCCGATGAACCCCTCCGGTTGCCCCAATCAAAATCGACCGACACTCCAGGCCGCACGTCGAAAGAATATCCCGTCCAGAAGCGTGTTGAAGCTGCGCGGCCGAGCTTGATCGCCGCTTCGATACGGCTTCCCAGATTCGAGCCTTCGACTGTAATGAAGCCCTGCCGCTGAGCAGGCTGAGACTCAGTGACAGCTTCGAACGGTTGTTCCTCAAGCGGGATTACCGCACGCATCGCTCTCGCCGAGTTGTTTTGAAGACATGCAAGTGTGATCAGCGCAATCAGAAAACATGCTCTTGGGATCATATCGCTCTCCCTTCATTTGAGGATTTCTTCGATGAACTTTGCGGCTTGGGGATCGCGGCTTTGCCCGAGCCAGAAGATCGCTTTCTTTCTCAGTTCCACGGAAGCGTCGCTCTTCCCGATCTGCATCAATTTCTGCAGTGCGGCGTTCTGCCTTGACTGGCCGAACGCAAAGATGAGCTGCTCCTTGATACGCATGTCTTTCTCGGAATCGTACAACTGCGACAGGGTATTTATCGCCTGATCTCCTGCCCGCTGTCCGATCCAGAAGATGGCCTGCTTACGTACCTCGAAGTCCTCGGCCGTGCGCGCTATTTCCAGCATCTTGGCCTGTGCTCGTGGATTGTTAAATTGTGAGAATGCAAAAAGCACCTGTTTACGAATCTCCGTGTTGGAGTCTGCGTCGAAAATTTTGCTCAGTTCGTCGACACTCGCATCGCCGCCGCGCTGGCTGAGCCCGAAGATCGCCTTCTTGCGCAATTCGATGTTGCCGCCGGCGGATTGAGCGATCTCGCCCAACTTTGCGCGGGCGCGCGGGTTGTTATTCTGCGAGAGCGAGAAGAGAATCTGCCCCTTGATCTCGACGTTCTGTTCGGCATCGTAGAGTTTCATCAGGGCATCCACCGCCTCATCATTGCCGCTCTGCCCGATCCAGAAGATGGCTTGCTTGCGCACCTCGGCATTATCGGCCTCCTGCGCCGCTTTGATTAACATGAGCCGCGCTTGTTGACTGTGGATTTGTGTCAATGCAAAGAGAACCTGTTTGCGAATCTCCGTGTTGGAGTCGGCGTTGAAGATTTTGTTCAGTTCGTCGACACTCGCATCACCGCCGCGCTGGCTGAGCCCGAAGATCGCCTGCTTGCGCAATTCGATATTGCCGCCGCTGGAGCTGGCGATCTCGCCCAACTTTGCGCGGGCGCGCGGGTTGTTATTCTGCGAGAGCGAGAAGAGAATCTGTTTCTTGAGATCGATATTCTGCTCGGTATCGTAGAGTTTCATCAGGGCATCCACTGCCGCATCACTGCCCCCCTGGCCGACCCAGAAGATGGCATTCTTGCGCAGCTTCGGGTCAGGTTGATTCTGTGCGATTTCGATCAGCAGTGTTGTGGTCGCAGGCACCCTGTGTTGACCGAGCAGCGAGATGGCAATCTCCTTCAATCGCCTGTCCGATGTGGAATCGGGTTTGAGCATTGCGGCGGCATACTCTGCCGCACGCTCCGGGTTGGATTGGAAGAGGCTTTGCAGCGCGATCATTTTTATTTCGATATCGCTCGCGCTCGAGCCACCACCCTGGCTCCCGGGTTTTAGAACCTCAACGATTCCACCCTGTTTACCGGTCTGGCCGTCGATCTCGAGACGCATCGCCTTCGCGTCATCTATCCAATTCGACTTCGGGTATTCACGGAACAGTCGATCCAGGTTGCTGTCCGCCTCCGCATATTTCTTCTGATTTTTCAGAGCAAAAGCCTCCCAATAAAGCGCGGCATCGACATCCTTGTGCCTGGGATACTTGTCGATGAAGGAGTTGAATGTTGCAGCGGCGAGGTTCCAATTCCCGTCTTCGATCTGGTCTCGGCCTTTCTTGAAGATTTTCATCGCTTCGTCCTGTGAATCCGAGCTCTGGATGAAGCGATTGAGCTTGCTCAACTCCTGCGCGGAGACGCCGGAGGAACGAGTTCCTGAGATCGGGCCGTGCATGCTGCCGGCGACCAGTGTCAGCAATAATGTTAGGGCGCCGAATAGGAGCAGCCGGTGATATTTCTGTAGATTGCTAATGCCGTATCGCATAAGTGATGTCCTATCCTTTATTGGTTTTGAAAAATGGGCAGCGAACCCGAATAGACCTGAAGGGCGGCGATCATCTCTTTCCGCTGCAAGCGTTCCTTAATATCGCTCAACTCATCCGGCGACGGTTTGTCCGGCAGATTGGCGATGTCCAGCAGAAACGGTTCCAGGTCGCTCAGCGTTTCTTCCGCCGGCAGATTACCCTTCAGCTCAGCCTCGCGCCGCAGCAGAATGTTTTGATAAAGCAGTCGCTGCGACAATTCCTTCTCATATGTCAGATCGATTGCCGCCGAGCCATTCTTGGTGTTGCGGAAGGAACGCAACAGCAATTGTGATTTCTCAAAATGCCTGATCGCATCCGGAGTAAAAATCGAATTGGCAATCAACGGTTGGTCCGAGACCGCCGGATCGGCATTGCTCGCAATAATTTCCTCCCTCCGCTCCTCGCGTGGAACCAGCGGTTTGCCGTCCTGTTTTCTAGTTTTTGGACGACCGGCCTTGTCATTTTTGGAAATCCCAACCGCGACGTCAGTGTCAGCCGCACCAGTCTCCACCTTCGGGGTAGGAGATTTAGTGGCAACCACAGGTGAGAGCGGTGAAGGCGTGGCAGGATTTAGCCTTTGCCAATTCCACCACCAGCCAATCATCAACAGGGCAAGTGCCAGTCCGGCCGCTAGCGGAAGCGGCTTTAACGCCAGGATCCTGAAGCCGCCGAGCCATTCTGCCAGTCGCTGTATCAGATTCGGGCGCTCCTGCTGCATTCGCGTGCGCAATCGAGCTTCATATCCCGGCCAATATCGTTCATCAGGCATCGCCATCTCGACCGCCCGATCAACCACACTCAGTGTTTCAACCATAGACTGATAGTGAGCCTGGCAATCGTCACAGCTTTCGAGCTCCAGGAGCACACGCCTTCGGGTTTCCTGATCGAGTTCATCGAACACCAGGTCAACCAATTGCTCTTTCGTTTTCAAACAGTCATGCATAGCTATTAACTCGTTTTATGTCGTTCGCGCGCCGCATATGTGACATCTTCCGGGGCGGTCAACCGGACACCCAGTAGTTCGCGCAGCCTGCTCACCGCGCGAAACAATCCTTTTTTGACCGTCCCGGTCGAGACCGCGCAGGATTGCGCGATTTCCTCGTAAGTCATTCCTTCTCGATGCTTGAGCAGAAACATCAAGCGCTGCTGCGGGGTCAATTCACCCAGCCCTTCCATGACCTTCTCGACCATCATTTGCTGATGCAGCCTCTCCTCAGGCATCTGACGCGGCTCCGCTTGAGCAAGCCCCAGGTCTTCCAAGGAAACCAACTCACCCATTCTGATTGCTTGCTTCCCCTTGCTGAACATAATCTTCAACTCCCGTTGATGGTTGAGAAAAGTGTTTATCGTAATCCGGCGTAACCAGGTGTAGAAACCTGCTTCGCCGCGGTAACTCCCGATGGCCCGAAATGCCTTCAACCACACCTCCTGGGATAAATCTTCCGCCTCGTGCGGATCGTGGGTGTAGTGCAGTGCGAGCGCATAAATGCGCCTTTGATAAGAGCGGGCGAGAAAACAGAATGCATCTTGGTCACCTGCTTGAGCACGCTCGATCAGGTCTTGTTCCTGGGCCACCGGGTGTCATCCTTCTTCTGAAGTCGCTTACATAGACACGGGATATGTAATTTGGTTGGCAGAAAAGATTATGAAAAAAACGAAAAAAACGAAAAATTCTCTAATCTTTCGTTTATTTCGTTATTTTCGTTTTTTTCGTAATCCTATTTGACGAGCCCTTCGAGGAATTTTATCGCTTCGGGATCGGCGCTGTTGCCGAGCAGCGAGATTGCTTTCTTCCTCATCTTGATGGAAGGGTCGCCTTTAGCCACGTTCATTAGCTTAATGATCGCGGGCCTGCTCTCCGAATCGCCGAGCGCGGAAAGGATATCATCTTTTACATCTTCATTTCCTTCCGAATCATACAATTGTATGAGGGCATTCAGCGCCCGCTCATCATTCATATTGCCGAGCGTCGAAAAAACCTGTTCGCGAACCTCCCGGTCCTGATCCTTGCTTGCCACTTCGAGCAGGAAATCTACGGCTCCCTTCCTGTCCGCGCAATCTTCGAAGGATTCGATTATTTCCTGCTTCAATTCCCGATTGTTGAGGGCGCTGTAGAGCTGCTTGAGAGTTGAGACCGCATCAGAGTTTTCGCTTTCGGCGATGGCTTCGACAGCCTCACGGCGCACGTCGAGGCTCTCTGAATCGTTGCGCACGAGCTCGGCCAGGAAAGAAGTTTGGCCCGGGTGTTCGCCGATACTTTCGATCGCTTCTCGGCGCACCTCCGCATCCGGATGGGCCCTGGCGATCTTTTTCAACAGCGGCAGGCCTTCAGCTTCCGGTCTCTCGCTGATAGCTTCGACTGCTGCCTGCTGCAAATCGCGTCCGGCAGCAGGATCATTGGCGATCTTCTCGAGTGCCGCAAGACTGCGGGAATCGTTCTTCTCACCCAACCCTTCAATTGCCTCTTTCCTCAGTTCACGGTCCGGTTCTCGTTCTGCGATCTCGATCAGAAAATTGAGCGCCGATTCCTCGGTTCGGTTATCGGAGATTGCATCCAGAATCTCTCTTTTTACTTCGCGGTGAGAAACGGATTGATAGAGTTTTTGAAGCAGAGCAGGCGCTTCGCCGTCGGGGCTATCGCCGATTGCCTCGGCCGCTTCTTGACGCACTTTAATGCTCTCGCGCTCGTCCCGCACGAGAGTGGCGAGGAAAGCGGCTTCGCCCGGCAGGTGGCCGAGCCAGGAGATTGCCGTCGTGCGCACCCTTTCAACTTTAGAATTCCGGATCAAGTCTTTGAGAATTGCGGGGACCCGCGGATCATCGTGTGCCCCGATGGCCTCGGTCAGGCGGTCGGCCGCCTCGATCGGACCAACGTCTCCGATCAGGTTTCGGAGAAGATTCAAACTCTCTTCATTCCCGCCACGCCCGAGCCAGTAGACGGGATAACCCGCATATTCACGAGGTCTTTCTAGATTATAGATCTCGGCTCTGACAATCGAGCGGCCGTCTTTTTCGTGAAGCAGGAAAATTCCGAGGTTGCGGGTTTCGTACCTGGAGTTGACCATCGATCCATTAATGATGGTCGTCGATCTGCCAGAACCGATAATCAATGCATCGAAAGCAACCCCCGGTCTGACATCGAACGTATATGCCGTCCAGAATCGCTCCTGCCGCGCGCTTCCTTGCTTGATGGCCGCCGCAACTCTGGACTTCAGGTCCGGCCCATCCACGTTGATAAAATCCTTGCTTTGGGCGGGTGTTTCGCCTGAAGTTTGGTTGGTTGAATCTTCGCAAATACAGACAACGAGCAGCAAAATAAGAAATAGCAGGCTTTTCATTGTTTCCTCCAATAACCCGCAGGTCCGCGCACTTTTAGCGTGCAGGTCCTGGGGACGGACCCGCCGGTTATGAAATCATTGGTAATTAGTCGATCAATTTTTCTTGAGGAGTTCCTCGAGGAATTTTATCGCTTCCGGATCATCGCTTTCGCCGATGCTCGCCAAAGCTTTCTTCCTGAGCTTGAGTGATGGGTCTTTCCTGGCAACATCAATCAGTTTCCTGAGCGCCTTTTTCTCATTTGATTCTCCGAGCGCGTCGAGAATTACTTCTTTCGTTCCTTCATCTTTTTCCGAGTCGTATAACTGGATCAGATTATCTACAGCTCTTTCTCCTTCCTGTTCACCCATCGCCTGGATCGCCATGTGACGCAGTTTGGCTCCCTCGGCGGATCGAGCTATTTCGAATAGTCTATATTGAGCGCTCGGAAGGTTTATCTCGCCCAACGCGGAAATGATTTCTTTCCGGATCGTTTCATCCTTGTCCGACGAGTAAAGCTTGAACAGTTCATTGACCGCTGATTCGTCTTCGTGATCTCCCAATCCCTGGATGGCGGAGGCACGCAACTCTAGATCTGCGTTTGAGCGCGCAATTTCAACCAGCATAGATTGCGCTCGCTGTCCCTGGTGTTCAGCCAACGCCTGTACGGCAATGCGGGCGATTTCTTTATCAGTGGATTGGGTAACCAGTGATTTCAGGGGGTCTAACACGCTCTCGTCGTCGTGGATTCCCAGAGCCCGAACTGCCTTCTTGCGCAGTTCATAGTCCGTCTCGTTCCGTACCGTGTCGATCAGCAAGTTGATCGCCGGTTTGATCTCGCAATCTATCAGGAGAGCAATCGCTCCCTCCTTCATCAGCCTGCTTTCCCCTGAGCCTGGTTTCAAAATATCAGCCGCCATCGCCACGCCTCGCTCAGGTTTAGCTTCGAAGAGGCTCTGCAAAGCAGCAAGCCTGATCTCTTCTTCCGGATCTTTGACTCCATCCCTGATCACCCCCCCCGTTCCTCCATTGTTAGTCAGCCTGGGAGCTATTTCGATCCGCAGCGCCCTGGCATCGGTGACCCAGGATGATCCGGGATATTTTTCGATCAACTGTGCAAGTGGCTTGTGGGCCTCCTGAAATCTGTTCTGCTGCTTCAATGCATATACCAGCCAATAAGTGGCAGCGGCAATATCCTTGTCTTGCGGATAGTCGGCAATGAAGCTGCTGAAACTCTGCTCGGCTTTAGCCCATTCGCCGTCCTTTATCAAATTTCTCGCTTCGCTAAATGTCTTTGTCGCTGCATCCGAAGAACCCTGGGATTGGATGAACTGATTGAGCCGATCGAGATCCTGTCCGAATCCCAGGCTGCTGCCGGCAAATAACACAGATGGTAGAGCAATCAGCAGAATAACCTTCATATTTACTCCTCGGTAAATAGTTTGTAGTACCGGCTTCAGCCGGAATTGTTCGGTGACCGAAACATTCCGGCTCAAGCCGGTACTACGAACAATTATCACTTTTTCAGGGCGATGACTGGCGACATGACAAAACTCCTCAGAAAATCAGTATCGAATTTTTTTTAAAAACCTGCTCGCGCCGTATAAATTTGTAGGGTGGCGATGATCTTTTGCTCGCGCATAAGTTCTTTAATCAAGTGCACATCGTCCTGAGAAGGTTTGTCAGGCAAGTTTGCAATGTCCAGCAAAAGAGGCTCGATCTGACTGAGCAGTTCTGTTGCCTGGGAATCCGCTTTGTTCTCGGCGCTGCGTCTGAATAATCTGTTCTTGCTGAGCAACTCTCTCGACAGTCGTTTTTCGTAAGCCAGGTCAAAGTCAGCCTCAGCATTAGCTGTAGATGTATTTCTGAATGAGCGTAAGAGTAACTGCGTTTGCATCAAATGCTCACTCGTCTCCGGATTCCGAAATGTGTTGCCAACAGACTTCGTGTGCCTGGCGATAGAGATTGTTCCTGCCTGCTCGAATTTTTCGACGGACGCAGACCGGATTTCTACCGGCTTGATGTGCCGGGCGATCTTATCGGTGCGATGTAAACGCTTAGGTTGATTACGAGTGCCGCCTTCAACAGATGCTTGCACAGTCGGAGAAGGCGCCGGATCAGGCGTATCAACTTGTTGAACAATATCCTTTTTATGATCCGGCTTCTCCGATCGCCATAAATTGCTAACCACTCGGCCGGCAAGGAGGACGGCAACGACCACTACTGCGACAGCCAATCCCAAATGGAGAGGAGATAATTCTCCACTCTGCAATCGACCGGACACCAGATAATATAGACGCATCGTAAATGAATGACCGGCAACCGCAGGTGTCATCGATTGTGCCAGCGCCTCATCCATTCGCGCACGCAGCCTCAAACTCGGGACCTTATCAGGCAGCTCATCATCAAAGGCGCTATTTATCAGGACGACCGCCCGCTCGAGATCACGTGCAAAAGCAGCACAAGCCGGGCACCCGTTCAGGTGCATCAGGACTGGCGCCGCCGCATCGGGCGCAAGCTCGCCATCGATATAAGCCTGGATGGTCTCTTCGTTCAAACAGACGGTCATAATTACTTACCGATCTTTCCGTACAGTCTGATGAATTCGCGACGTCCGCGAGCGATCAGGCTGCCGACATTCGACTCTTTGATGGAGAGCGCGGCGGCGATCTCACGATATGACAGGCCCTCGTGTTTGAGGAGCAAGCAGCTCCGCGTCGGCTCTTTCATCTTATTGAGCGTCCGTCGCGCTTCGGCAATCTCAGTCTGCCGCAGTAATTCCTCTTCCGGCTGGATTATTTCCACTTTCTGTGCCGCACTCGCAACAAATTCCGCATCGCGGGCGGTTGCGCGGGTGCGGGTGCGCATGAGATTGCGAGCGACATTGGTCGTCACGCGCAAGAGCCAGGCGCGCAGCATTCCCTCTTGCTGCGCGGTCTCGAGATTCCGATGAAGCCGGATGAAAACTTCCTGAACCACATCTTCCGCCAGACCCTGGTCACGCATTAGTGAATAAGCGTACCGGTAGACCAGCCGATGATGTATCGCAAAGGCCTCATCAAAGCAGAGCTGAACGGTGGGATGCTCCGCAGTGGTCGAGCAAACCTCAGAGTCTGTCAAAGTTATCTCCAATCCGTTCATCGTCGGTTCTCATATGTGAAACACCGCGGTCGCGTGAATTGTGGCAAGTATTTCATCAATTTTTGCCAAAACGTCGTTTCAGGATCAGGTGCTCCTTCTTTGCTTAAAATTCTATTAGGATTTTAGTAGAATGCATCTGCTAATCGAAGGGGAAGTTCGCTATGGAGCCGCGGATTTTGCTGAACTCTTCGGTTAAAGACACTCCATCTTTCCCAACTTGCTCCATAAGATGAGCTATTTTCTCCTCCCGAATTAATCAATTAAGAATATAAGCGTGCGTGCCATGCATAAATGCAGAATAAGTTTTCAGTTTTCGGTTTTCAGTAATAAGTAATCACTCTATCAAACTGAAAACTGAAAACTGAAAACTTAATTCTGAGAAGGAGAAAATATGAAGAAATCGACTGAGATACCGGAGATGGGTAAATCCAGCTCGAACAGTGAGAGTTTTCGCCTTCAGGAGGCGAAGGCGGGCAGAGCAGCCTGGAAGATGTGGGGACCTTACCTCAGCGAGCGGCAGTGGGGAACGGTCCGCGAGGACTATAGCGACGACGGCAACGCCTGGAATTACTTCACTCACGACCAGGCTCGGTCACGGGTGTACCACTGGGGGGAGGACGGCCTCGCAGGCATTTCCGATGAAAAGCAGCGCCTCTGCTTTGCCCTCGCGCTCTGGAACGGGAAAGACCCGATCCTGAAAGAGCGGGCCTTCGGCTTGACCAATAGTGAGGGCAATCACGGCGAAGATGTCAAAGAGTATTACTTCTATCTCGACTCAACACCGACCCACTCGTACATGAAGTATCTTTATAAATATCCGCAGAAGGCTTTTCCCTATAACGACCTGGTCGAGACGAACGGGCGACGAAGCAGGGAAGAATTCGAGTATGAGCTGATCGATACGGGCGTCTTCAATGAAGATCGGTATTTCGATGTCTTCGTCGAATACGCCAAGGCAGGACCTGAGGACCTCCTGATCAAGGTCTCGGTCGCCAACCGCGGGCCCGAGGCAGCGACTCTTCATGTCCTTCCGACCATCTGGTTCCGTAATACCTGGACGTGGTGGCCGGAGGAGAAGAAACCGATTCTGCACGAGGGCGAGAGCCGGGGAGGAACGAGTGTCATCGCTGCCCTGCATCCGGACCTCGGCGATCACTTTCTCTATTGCGAGGGAGCATCATCGCTGCTCTTCACCGAGAACGAGACGAACAACGAGCGCCTTTTCGGCTCGCCGAATCAGAGCAAGTATGTCAAGGATGGGATCAATGACTACATCGTCCATGGCCGGCAGGATGCGGTGAATCCGGCGAAGTCGGGGACGAAGGCCGCGGCCCATTACCAGGTGACCGTCGGCCCGGGCGCAACGGAAGTCATCCGATTGCGGCTTAGTGACACACCTGCCGGGGTGAATAGCAGGCTCTTCGGATTGAATTTCGATGCAATCTTCGATTCCCGGATTGGAGAAGCCGACGAATTCTACCGGGCGCTGACGCCGCCGAATACCAGCGAAGACGAGGCCAGGATCATGCGGCAGGCATTGGCCGGCATGCTCTGGACGAAGCAGTATTACTATTTCGATGCCGACAAATGGCTCGACGATCGTTCCGCCGATCCGTTCCAGGCGGGCAGCCGTCAAATCCGGAACAAGGATTGGTTCCACATGGTAAATGCGAACATCATCTCCATGCCCGACAAGTGGGAGTATCCCTGGTATGCTGCCTGGGACCTCGCTTTCCATACAGTAGCCCTCTCTGTGGTCGATCTGGATTTTGCCAAAGCGCAACTCGATCTCATGCTCAAGGAGAACTATCTTCACCCGAGCGGCCAGATTCCGGCCTACGAGTGGAACTTCAGTGACGTAAACCCGCCGGTGCATGCCTGGGCAACCCTATTCATCCATAAAACGGAGCAGGCTTTGCGCGGCGAGGTCGACATCGCTTTTCTCAAACGTTCGTTTTCCAAGCTGCTGCTTAACTTCACCTGGTGGGTGAACCGCAAAGACCGCTTCGGCAAGAATCTCTTCGAAGGAGGATTCCTTGGTCTCGACAATATCGGTGTCTTCGATCGGAGCGCTCCGCTGCCCACCGGTGGCCATCTCGAGCAGGCGGATGGGACGGCGTGGATGGCGATGTTCTGCCAGAACATGGGCGAGCTGAGTTTCGAACTGGCCGCTCACGATCCTATTTATGAGGACATGATTCAGAAATTCCTCGAACATTTCCTCTGGATCGCCGTAGCCGCAAACCGCATCGGACATGATGGGATGTGGGACGAGGAAGACGGGTTCTACTATGACGTCCTTCGCCTGCCTGACGGGAGTGCCAAAAGGCTCAAGGTGCGGTCGTTGGTCGGGCTTCTGCCAATATGCGCGACGACGGTCTTCGAGAAATGGCAGCGTGAGCGCAGTCCACATGTCGTGGCACACTTCACTGAGCGCCTCAGGCGGATGCCCGAATTGCGGGCGAGCATTCATCCGATGGGTCCGGGTAATTTCGGGGTCGCCGAGCGTGGCATTATCGCCCTGGTGAACCAGGATAAGCTGCGCCGGATTCTGGCGAAGATGCTGGACGAGAACGAGTTCCTGAGCCCTTACGGCATCCGGTCACTCTCGCGTTACCACGCGGAGCATCCCTATCTTTTTCGGGTGGATGGCCAGGAATATAGAGTTGACTATCTGCCGGCCGAATCCAACACAGGGATGTTTGGCGGCAACTCAAACTGGCGCGGTCCCATCTGGTTCCCGATGAACGCGCTGATTATCCGGGCATTGCTGCAGTTCTTCTCCTATTACGGCGATTCATTCAGGGTCGAATGTCCGACTGGTTCGGGGAAACTAATGAACCTTTTCGAGGTGAGCCATGAGCTCTCGAATCGCCTGACGAAAATCTTCCTTCGGGACGAGCGTGGCCGGCGTCCGGTCTACGGCGGCACTGAAAAGTTCCAGACCGACCCGTACTGGCGCGACGACATTCTCTTTTATGAGTATTTCCACGGTGACAACGGGGCCGGCCTCGGGACACCACATCAGACAGGCTGGACGGGTCTGGTGGCGAAGATGATCCAGCTCTACGGATATCTCGACCCACAGCGGTTGCTGGAATTCGGACGCGAAGCAGCTTTCCTGAAAGGGACAGAAGAAGAAGCGATCGCCAGAATACATGCCGAGGCAGCAAAGAGAGCCGAGAGGTAACCGGCACATTCACCGGAGAGGCGCGGAGCGCACGGAGGTAACCACAGAGAGAAGAATAAGGAGGTCTTTGCTCCGCGATGCCTCTGCTCGTTCTGCGACTCTGCGGTGAATGGGTTAGGGCGAATTCTATCGGACTACTTCACTTTCAAAACAACAAACGTAAGGTCATCGTGCTGGGGTGCGCCGGCGCACCAGCTGTTGGCCCGCCGCGCGATTTCATCCCGAATTTCATTGATTGCGAGTCGCGCGGTCGCCGCCAGCGTTTCCCGGATTCGCGTCTCGCCGAACTCTTCTCCTTTGACATTCATCGCCTCCGATAAACCATCGGTGAAACCGATCAGGACATCACCCGGCATCATCTGCACGACCTCCTGTTCATAGCCGCAATGTTCGAACATTCCGACGAACATCCCGCCGCAACTGAGTTCCCTGAAGTCCTCCTTGCCATTTGTGCGGAAAAGAATGGGCGGGTTATGCCCGGCATTGACGTAAGCCAGGCGCCGCGCATGCTCGTCGAACTCTGCGTAGAAGAACGTCACGTAATTTGCCCCGCCTGTCGAATTGAGTAACAGCCGGTTCAGTATTCCAACCATGAGCGCCGGCGAGCCGTCCGATTTTGTGGTGGTGCCGGAGAGAAGGCTGCGAAGTGTGGCTTGCACCGTGGACATCTGCAAAGCGGCGGCGATCCCTTTGCCGGCGACATCGGCGATTGCGAGTCCGACTTGCTGATTGTCGAGTTTGAAAAAATCATAGTAGTCGCCGCCGACACCACGCGCCGGCCGGCAGAAACCAGCCAGTTCTATCGCCGCGCATTCCGGCGCATGCGCGGGCAGCAGGCGCCGCTGGACTTCGGCAGCAAGCGTGAGTTCGCGGCGCAATTTTTCATCGGCCACTATCCGTTCAGTCAGACGGCTATTTTCGATGAGCAGCGCCAACTGGCTGCCGACCGACATAAGCATCTCCTTGTCGGTCGCATCGTATTCGTGTCGCGCGCTGCACTCGCCGAGAGACATAATGCCGACCAGTTGATCCTTGCTCCTGATCGGCATCAGGATACGCGCCTTAATTTGCATCAATGTTTCACGTTCTTTCTGCCGTGTGGCGCGTTGACTTGTTGAGGAAGAATCAAGATAGCGATCCCAGACCTCGAAATCCTGCGGCCCGATCACCAGAGGTTGCTCCATCGTGCGCAGACGACGGACGACAAATGAGTCACGCACCAGCGTCAACAATTCTTCCTTTGTCCCGGCTGACTGTTCCCCATCGGCCAAATCATCGCCCGAAGAAACTTTAACGGGCGTCTGAGAGGATGAGGCGCGGCGGAGGTAATGGCCCGTCGCTTCCTCGCGCACGAAGAGCGAGGCGTCTGTCGCATGCAGTGCCTCGGCGATCTGGGCAGTGATCAATCTAAAGAGATGATTGATGTCTGTCGCCCGCCGCGCTTCCTGACCCAGATCAAAGAGGATACGTCGTTCGTCATAATTCACCGGCGAGAAGTAACGCTCGATACCCGGCAATAGGTAACGCTTCATGACTGTGTGAAGCAGGGCCATTAGACCCAGCACCAGGATCAACACAACCAGGTCGAAGCGCTGTCCAAAGCCGTCGACAAAGGCAGCACGCCCGCCCGTCAAGGCAAAGAGCATGACGCCGCTGAAGCTCAGCAATTCGATGAACACTGCAACGCGCGCTACCGTTAGATAACGCCGCAATCGCCGCAGCCTCTTGGCCAAGGGCTTGAGGCTGGGCCGTTTGATGCGTGGAAAAATTCTCATAGAAAGAGCCTATTCATGTCTGAGGGCTATCATCGGGTCTACCGTGCTTGCGCGACGAGCTGGAATGAAGCAAGCTACAAACGCCACGGCCAGAAGCACCAAGGAGAACAAGCCAAAGGTCAACGGATCGGTCGCACTCACGCCGAATAACCAGGTGTTCATCACGCGTGTGACCCCCGCAGCCCCGGCCAGACCGAGCGCCACTCCCATGCCGGCGAGCAGCATTCCATGTCCGGCTACAAGCTTCAGGATATCGCGCGGCTCCGCTCCCAATGCCATGCGTAACCCGATCTCGCGTTTGCTTTGGGCGACAGTGTAGGACATCACACCATAGAGACCAAGGGTAGCAAGCAGCAGCGCGAGCGTGCCGAAGAAACTTAAGAGTGTCGCCAGCGACCGCTCCTCGACAACCCAGCCATTGGTCTCATCGGCCTGCGTTTTGATGTCCGCAAACGCCAGATTCGGTTCGACCAGCTGCGCCTCGCGGCGGAGCACAGGAATAAGGCTCCGCGGATTGCCGGCGGCGGGGCGGAGGAAAAAATTAGCCTGACCAAGGCTCTGTGGCAGCGCCTGTGTGTAAGGAATATAGATGTTTTCACTCCAGCGCCGCGACCGCAATCTTTCTTTGATGTCTCGCGCCACTCCAACAACCTGGATACTACCACCACCGTATCTCATCGCCACTTCGTTCGGTAGCAGTTGTCCGAGCGGGTTTGCATTCGGAAAATGCTTACCGGCAGCGCTCTCGCTGATGATTGCGACTCTGGGCGAGTCTGCGGTGTCGGTCGTAGAGAATTCACGGCCCTGCACAAGTCTGATGCCCATTGTCTCAAAATAGCGCGGGCCAATGGGGCCGCCGCGGCCGGCCACATACCGCGCCAGACTCGCCGATTGCACGCCGGGAGCCTCATTCATCCGCGCAAGCAATGTCTGGTAGAGCCGCAGTTCCTGATCGTGATCGTACCCGATGAGCACCGGGTGCACCCACGCCCTGAGAACCTGGTTGCGTTCGAATCCAGTATCCACTGCATAGAGCCGCTGCAAACTCCCAATCAAGAGACCCGCTCCGGTCAGCAAGATCAGCGACAAAGCTACCTGCGAGACGACAAGTAATTTTGCCATGTTGCGGGGCCGCGATTCCGCGCCGGCTTCCCCTTCTTTGAGCATCCGGGTCAGATTGACCTTCGTCGCTGCCAGAGCTGGGGCAAGTCCGAAGAGGAGCCCCGTCAATAAGGAGACAGCCGCTGTAAAAACCAACATTTTTATATTCAGCCTGAGATCAACCGGAATGGAGTTCTGATCAGCGGAAATGGCGATCAGCAGGGCATCCGCGCCCCATCGTGCCAGGATCAGTCCGAGCACGCCCCCCAGTAATGCTAGTAATGCACTCTCCGTCAGCAGTTGCCGAATGAGCCGACCACGACTAGCCCCGAGCGAGAGCCGCACAGCAATCTCTTTCTGCCGTGCTGCGGCGCGTACGAGCAGCAGATTGGCAACGTTGACGCAGGCAATGAGCAAGACCATGCCGACGACAGCCAACAAGATGGGCAATTGCATCTCAAAATCGTTAATCCAGTTTTGCTGCCCTCTCGAAGCAGAGGCGAGTTCGATTCTTCGACCTTCGCCCTCTTGCCCTGACTGCAGCAGGCTTCGTTGATAGATGGCGTCAAGGTCAGCGCGAGCCTGTTCAGCACTGACACCGGATTGTAGCCGGCCCATAATTTCGTACGTGCCGTGGCCCTCACCTCGCAATCTAAGTTGAGCATGAGTAAACAAAGGTAGGATAACGTCAGCAAACCTGCCAGCCACGCTCCGGCCAAAAAAATCTGGAGGTGTTACACCAATCACGGTGAAGGGAACCTTCCCCGCATAGATCGTCTTACCCACCACTGACGGGTCGCCGGCAAATCGCCGCTTCCAGTATGCGTGGCTGATCACGGCCACCGGCTCCTTTCCGGGATGGTCATCACCCGTCGTGAATGTTCGCCCCCGCAGGGCAGGCACACCCAGAACCTCGAAATAATTTCCCGAGACGAAATCTCCGGCGACGACTTCCGGTTCTCCGTTAACGGTGACGCTGACCGGCAGTACCTTGGTATTGCCGGTACCCCGGACCGCGAATAGACCGGCAAATGACTGGTTCCGGTCACGGAACAGCTCGATAGTGGAATAAGGAAAACAACAATCGGTACCGCCTTTGGGCAGAGTTGCCTGAACGAAGAAAAGCTGCTGCGGGTCTTTTACCGGGAGCGATCTGAGGAGAAAGGCATCGATCAGGCTGAAGACAGCCGTATTCGCGCCGATTCCCAACCCGAGGGTGAGAGTGGCAATCAGGGTGAAGTCGGGATTCTGAATCAACTTGCGTGCGCCGTATCGCAGGTCTTGCAAAAATGTCCGCATAAATCCTCCGAGGAGAGTTGTCAGAGGTCAGGTTTATGTTATGACAAGTATTTCGCTGCCGCAGACTATCAAATATTTTTCCGAGATGAAATCTCCGGCGACTGTTTTCCGGTTCTTCATCTTGGCGGCTGAACCCCACTAAAAAATAGACTGAAAAACGAATCGCCGGTCGTTTCCAACATGTAGGAACCATAGCCTTCGTTTCGCTCACTTCAGACCGGATTTTTTTGAAATACTAATCCCTATTCTCTGAGGAGTTTGACATGTGGTATTGCGACGCCCCGAAACAATGAAAAAGCGCATGGAGTTCAAGCTGCAGCTTGTGGTTTCAAGCTGCAGCCTGATCAAGAAAACAAGCTAAAGCTTGAACTCCATGCGCTTTTTCTGAGGGGTGCAAATAAAAGTAGTAGTATATTGTTTAACTAACCCTCAGGGCCATAACCCTTGAAAGTGAGCGGATCGAGAGCTATAGATCTGGCTGGAACGAAATGAAAAGAGATTACGAAATAAACGAAATGATAGAGAATGTTTCGTTAATTCCGTAATCTGATAGGACATGTCATTCAACTCGGAGGGCAATCGTCGGATCCACCTTCGCCGCACGTCGCGCCGGAATCCAGCAAGCCAGCAGCGCAATCCCGGTGAGCGCCATTGTGACAATGACCAATGTCATTGGGTCAGTTGCGCTCACGTTAAACAGTAGAGTCTTCACCAGTCGTGTTAGTGCTAACGATCCTATCAAACCGGCTCCAACTCCAATCAAGACCAGTATCATACCCTGCCCAATAATTAAGCGGAGAACATCGCGCACTTGCGCGCCGAGCGCCATCCGTATCCCGATCTCGTGTGTGCGCTGCGCCACTGAAAATGCCATCACTCCATAGATACCGGCAGCCGCCAGGATCAGCGCCAGCAGAGCGAAGACCCCAAGGAGTAATGCATTGAAGCGTCTATCTGAGACTGAAGAAGAGACAACCTGATCCATCGTCCGGATACTGATCATCGGCAAGTCGGGATCGACCTGCTGGATCTCCCGTTGCGCAGCCGGAGCAAGAGTAATCGGATCAGTGTCTGTCTTGATGACGATACTCATAAAACGCGCCATAGAGAGATGCCTTGCCTGAGCGAGCGGTGAATAGACCCCCGGTTGTGTCGCCACGCTGAGCGATCGCTGCTTGATATCGCCCACCACTCCGACTATTTCCAGCCAGATCGGTTGATCCTGGCTGTCATTGAAAATGCTGATTCGTTTTCCGATCGGGTTTTCTCCCACGAAGTAATTCCGGACGAGCCGTTCGGAGACGACGGCCACTTTGTTTGCCGTGGCTGTGTCTCGATCATTGAACTCCCGTCCCTGAATCAATGGGATACCCATTGCACGGAAGTAGTCAGAGCTGACGAACGGTTTGAACGCGATAGCCTCAGGCAAAGGAGGCCGCCCTTCAATACTAAAATCACCCCCCAATAACATATTCCCCAACGGAAGTTGGTTGACCGCGCCGACAGCTGCGACACCTGGCAGCGCTCGCAAACCCGTAAGTGCCCGGTCGTAAAATCCGGCCACCTGCTCATTCGTTCGGTAGCTATCCGGCAGCATGGCATTGATCACCAGGACGTTTTTCGTTGTAAAGCCCCTCTCCACGAGCATCAATCGCACCAGGCTGTTAAGCATCAATCCCGCACCTGCCAGGAGCACCAAAGCGATGGCAACCTCACTGATGACCAGCGCGCCGCGAAGACTAAAACGCCTAAAACCGGAGATGCCCGCCGCGCGGCCGCCCTCCTTGAGAGTGTTCACCAGGTCGGGATTCAATGATTTAAGCGCCGGCGCGATGCCGAATAGAAGGCCGGTCAGCAGCGAAACGAAAAAAGTAAATCCCAGCACCCAGAGATCGATTTTGATCGCGGTTACTCTGGGTAAACTCGGCGGCGCGAGACCGACCAGCGCATCGACTCCCCAGATCGCCAACAACAACCCGAGAAGTCCTCCCAGCATCGAGAGCATCAGGCTCTCAGTTAATAACTGGCGCACCAGACGCCACCGGCTTGCCCCAACGGCCGCGCGTATTGCTATCTCTTTCTGTCTCACGGCCGACCGTGCCAATAATAAATTGGTCAGGTTGGCGCAGGCGATCAGTAACACAAATCCGATTGCCCCGAAGAGCACCCAGAGCACCTGCCGGTGATCGGCCGCCGTCAGTTCATGGAGCGGGACGAGACTTGCGCCCAATCCTCCGTTCGGATGCGCCTGCTTCAATCTCGCAGAGATAGTTCGCATCTCCTGATCAGCCTGTTCGCGTGTGACTCCCGATTTCAGCCGCGCAATCACCTGTAGAAATGAATTACGACGATAATTCGGGTCCAGTTCGAGCGGGGCAATGAGGTCGGGCTGTCGCATGCCCAGGAAGCGAAAACCTTCGGGCATTACCCCGAGAATTACATAGCTCTCGCCGTTGAGTTTTACTGTCTTGCCTGTGACCTGTGGGTCGGAGTTGAAATGTTGCTGCCACAGATTATGGCAGAGCACGACAACTTTGCCCTTACCCGGTTGATTCTCTTCCGCTAAGAACCGACGGCCAATGACCGGCTGGACCCCGAGGGCAGTGAAGAATTCGGCGCTCACGGTTTTGGCTGAAACATATGCCGGACTGCTGCCGCCCGTCAGATTGAAAGTTTCTCCAGTATATACAGATATACTTTCGAGGGTCGACTGCTGAGCCCGCCATTCGACGAAATCAGCCGGGGTGATCGTCGCCTGCGGGGAACCGGACTCGAACTCAGCATCGAACAGGGTCACCAATCGTTCTGAATCCGGGTAGGGCAGCCGGCGCAAAAGTACGGCGTTTACCACGGTGAAGATTGCCGTGTTGGCTCCGATGCCTATCGCCAGCGCGAGGATGGCAACCAGCGTAAAACCGGGGCTTTTGGAGAGCGTGCGCAAGCCGTATCGCAGGTCCTGGATCAAGGATTCCATAGAGAAGCCTCCTTTTCTTTTCTCTTGCTGAATTTTTGGTGCCATTCTTTGCCGCTGATTCATCCACGGGGTGATGCCCGGATGCTCGACGCGGCTCACCTCGCACTCTAACAACCGCCAGTCCCTGATCAAGGTTGCTGCTTTTGCATACGCTTCTCGTTCGGACAATCCTTCATCCAGAGCCCGCTCGTAGACTGCTTCGAGATGCTGCGCCAGCTCATCGACGATCTCCATCTCCCGCTCAGCTCCGAGAGCTAAATGAGGTAGATGTTCACGAACATATTTCTTCCAATCCGCCATGGGTTTTTACCTTCAGAAGCCTTGATCTTCGCGACGCAATCAATGAAGTAAAAACATCGGATCGCGTTTCACCAACTGGAAAAGCATAAGATTGTTCTCCATATATGGAGACACCATATATCATAGATAAATTATTAAATGCAATCAAAGTAAGGAGAGAGTTGGAGAGGTAATGGAAAGTTGAGTGAGAAAAATTTGCACGGATATT
>Ga0126377_10000810_pt1 | contig 19678 bp, 16 predicted proteins | sample PanSoiMetPlot_22_FD_92647 | JGI IMG/M metagenome (GOLD analysis project Ga0126377, IMG submission 92647) | Tropical forest soil microbial communities from Panama - MetaG Plot_22 | ecosystem: Environmental > Terrestrial > Soil > Tropical forest > Bulk soil | place: Panama | collected 2016-02-17 | reverse complement strand
CAGAAGGCCGAAATTGAAACTCCACGCGGCTGAAGCCGGTGGTATCTGGGCAGAAAAAGAATGCGCTCGTGGCTAGGCTAAAATTGAAACTCCACGCGGCTGAAGCCGGTGGTATCTGGGCAGAAAAAGAATGCGCTCGTGGCTAGGCCGAAATTGAAACTCCACGCGGCTGAAGCCGGTGGTATCTGGCCAAGCCAGGTCAAGCAAAAACGAACCAGGTTAAGCAAAAACAAAAACTCGCCAGGATCATGAGATCCCGGCGAGTCTGTTTTTTTGGACCAGCGCCACAGAGGCTGGTTAATTAGTAGCCCTGGTATCCGTCAGCGTAACCATGTTCGAACGCTTCCCGGAAATAGGCCTGATAGGTACCTCGATCGCCTAACCGTGAACTGTAGTCCTTAGTCCCCTTCTGATAGAGACTCTCGTCACGGAAGTCATAGCGACGATTGTGTCGCCGATCATCACGGCCAGCCTTCGTACCTTCGTTGAATCCAGCGTTCAATGCTGTCTGTCGCAACTGAAATGAGCCGCCGTAGTTGCCGTAGCCATCGTTTTGCCGGTTGCGGCGATTGCGCCAATCATCATCATCGCGGCGTCGCTGGTTACGATAATCGCGATCGCGTCGGTACGGATCGTTCGGATATTGATTTGGATACTGCGGGTACTGTGCATTAGCAGTCACATTGGCCGCTAGTCCGATACCTAAAACGATTGCGAATGTGAACACTGCTCCTAAAATCTTCTTGCTGAAGTTTTCGAATTTCATTTTCCAAGCCTCCTTCACAAGAAGAATGCATGGCAAGTGATGTGCCGTTTGGAATCGGCCAATAGTTCTGGCTATTATGACCGCGATCCATCCACTAAACGCACCAAATGGTGTTGGCATAGACTACATTGTTACGAAATCGAGCACCGGGGATTTTTGCTTGTCGAATTGCCCGATTTTTGATTGGTCTGTTTAGAAAGGGAAGCAAAGATCAAAAATCAAAAATCGGAAATATCAGCTCGTCTTACAACGGAGTCAGTTGGACCATCTAATCATGCCGGACGACGTGCAAGTTAAACAGTTTGAGCTAGCTGAGAAGGATGCGCTACTTTCGTTTTTGGCAAGGGCATATGCTGACGAGCCCAGCAAGACGGACCCTGTTTTTTGGACCTGGCACTTCCTCGAGAATCCCAACATGACTCTCGATAACATTCCGCTGTGGATTGTTAAGCAAGAAGACAACGTTGTGGGCCAGATGGCAACGATTCCCGCCAGGGTTAAAGTCGGTGACAAAGAGAAAACAGCCCTGTGGATTATCGACTTCATCTTAGATGCGGACTACAGAGGTCGAGGTCTGGGCAAAGCGCTGATGCAGCTGGCGCGTGATACCTATTGCCCGACGATGATTGCGCTTGGCTACAACGCCCAATCGGAGGCGGTCCTGCGTAGTCATAAGTGGGTGTCGTTAGGCAGCATCAATCGTTATCACGCGTTGTTCTATCCGGGCAACGCCAGTAAGGAGATGTCGAATCTTGGTCCAGTGAGGGAAGTAACCAACTTCCTATTCGGTCCGCTACGACCGTCGGCGAAGAAGCTGGCCTTGCAAGGTAACGGCACGATCAGAGAAGTTGAGGAGTTTGACGATTCTTTCGATCAACTTTGGCGCGACGCTTCCGAGCAATGGCCTTGCGCAGTCGTGCGCGGGTCGCGTTTTCTCGAGTGGCAATTCAAACGACAGCCTGGCAAGAAGTTTGAAGTGTTGGGTTATTACGAGAAGGATCGCTTGTTGGGATACGTGGTGCTTTTTTTCCGTAAGGCCAAGGGCCCACTGGCTCCCGACAAGGTGGCGATTAGCGATCTTTGCTACAGTTCGGAAAACTCGGCTACCGTAATAGACAATCTGCTGAACGGTGCGGTGAGTTTGGCTCTTAGGCGCCGGGCCGGCGGACTGGTCATCGATATTCTGGACCACCGGGTCGAGGAAAGGTTGCGGCGCTTCAATTTTTGGAGGATAAAAGCTGCACCGCCATTCATGGCTGGTACGTTTGCAGATCAAGAGCTGATGTACGAGCGAAACAACTGGTATCTAACGCGAGCAGATTCTGACGTGAGTATTTTTGAACATCCCAATCTATGAAGACCGGCGCGACCATGCTTGTTCCTGTTCTCCTCTATCACAAGATCGACAAACCTGGTGATGGTGTATTGGTGCGTGGTGGCTTTACCCCGCCGGCCCGTTTTGCACGGCAACTCGGTTACCTCAAGAAGCAAGGGTTTGTTTTTTACACTAGCTCCGAACTAGTACGGCACTACCGCGAGCACGGTGACTTTCCCCGCAATGGCATTGCCTTAACTTTGGACGATGGGTGGAAAGACAACTACTTTAATGCCTTCCCGATCCTCCGGCAGGTTGGCGTTAAGGCGACTGTGTTCCTGGTCCCCTCCTGCATTGGCGAGGTCTCCAGCAAAGCGATGGCGCCGGGTGAAAAGCCTCGGGCTCACCTGTCGCGCGAGGAGATTCTGGAGATGTCGCGCTGGGGCATCGAGTTTGGCTCACACACGGTGAATCATCGTTGGCTGCCGGACTTGCCGTTGCCGGAAGCGAAATACGAAATTGAAGAGTCAAAACGTCAGTTGGAGGATCTGGTGCAGCAACCGTGCAACGTGTTTGCGTATCCAGCCGGCTTCTACAATGAAGCAGTGAAGGATTTGGTGGCGGGAGCTGGCTACCAGGCTGCGTTTACCACCGATTACGGTCCGAGCGACCCACTCGACCTCTTTGCGCTTAATCGGATTGAGATATTGCGGCGAGACCGTTTTCTTTACCAGGTTGGACGAAAGACGAAGCAGTTGAAGTCTTGAATCCGATTGGATTTGAGGTCGATCAGCCAGTGACAGTTAACTTTAGCGATATTCGCCGAACCATTGGGCGCTCGTTGAGACTCCGCTGTCCAGCGTGCGGCCAATCGTCAATTGTCGACCGCCCGTTTCACGTCAGGCACCATTGCCCGACGTGCCGTTCGTTGTTTAAGCGTGAGGAAGGGTTCTTCGTGGGGGCAATCCTGGCGAACGTGGTCATTACAGAACTGGTGATTCTGGCAGCCTGGTTCATCTGGCTGATAATTGTCGGCTCGCAGTATGAAGGAGTGCTGGCGGGATTATTTGTGCTGGCGCTGGTCTTCCCGGTCGCCTTTTATCATCATAGCTGGAGTTTGTGGCTGGGTTTTGACTACCTGGTCGAATCGTTACCGATACATGTAGAGAATCCAAAGCGGTGACAAGTCCCCGCACTCCAAACCTTTGAGGCTTTATTTCGCGAATTGCACCTGTCTGGGTTATACTCCCCTGGCTCGCCCGGCCGGCTTTTTCGGCGCTCTAAAGTGCCAATCAAACATGCGAAATGCGCGATCGGAGCGATGAAACGCTTCGTGCGTTGACAGGCGAGTTCGATTTTTAGTCGTCTACGAGGCGGCTCAGATTAACTCAGTTACAGCCGCAGATTGGCCAACCGGCCAAGCTAAGCAAGCGCTACAAGGACCTCAAATCCGAGCGGCACAGCAGACCGACAATAGGTCAGAGCACCTTCAGCTTAAGTAGAACATCGGTTGTTCACTTGCTGCACCTGCTCCCTGTTACCGGTTTTCGGCTGACAGCGCGAAGCGGCTAGTCAGGTTTTCTGTTGAAAGAACGAAATTGCGGTCGGGATCTGGACCAACAACTCCAGTTTGCGACCAAGACTGCACGCCTAGCAGCGTGCAATTCCCAAATCACCAGCCCGCAGGTTGAGAATTGGCTCCACTGCCAATCTGACTCTCGGAACAATCCCTTAGCTCAATTCGCAGCGAGACGCATCGACGTGTCGCTATTCGTGCGTGAAGCGCCGGCCTCGCCTTTTGGCTCGACGGCCGAGCTTCCGAAACATCAATTTGTTCAAACGCTTACCAGCCGCTGCAACGACAGCGGGAATGCCGAACTTGTTTTGCATGATTGGTACACGGGTGAGCGTTTGTTAGGAGACAGACAGTAAGAAAATGGCAAAACAACTAATAGTTAGCGTCAATGGACGTGAGAAGAAGATCGCGATCATCGAAGACGACAAGGTCGCGGAGTTTTATATCGAAAGGGGTGAACAGCATCAGGGCATCGTCGGCAATATCTACAAAGGCCGTGTGATGCGAGTGTTGCCGGGAATGCAGTCGGCATTTGTCGACATTGGCCTGGAGCGCGACGCGTTCCTGTATGTTTCAGACTTCTTTGATGAAGAAGAGGAGTTTGAGCGTATCGTCATCGACAAGTCGAAGAAGGGTACGCCGGACGCCGAACATGCCGCTGCCCAGCAGATTGCGCTGGATCGCGTGGAGAAAGAGCAGCGCATCGAAGCCACCCACGAACGCGCTGAGCCACTCCAGGAAGCAGAAGTGGCCAGTCCAGCCGAACCAACCGAGGCCCAGGACGCTGGTCGTCGTCGCGGTCGTCGCGGGCGGCGCCGGTCTCGTTGGGAGAAGGGGGAAGAAACGAAGCAACCAGCGGCACCCGGGGCCGCGTTTGTGCCGCCTGACACGCCATTCGTTGCCGGAGATCCGTCAATTGAGCGAATTATCGACGACGAGGAAGTGGCTGCGGTTAATGGTGAGATGTTCAAGGATGCGAGGTTGCAGGAGCGCATCTTCGATCAGATTCACGCCGTCGAGTTCAATATGGAAGACGACTTCCGCAACGCGGAGGTTGGTTCATTGCTTCCAGCTGGTGGTCTAACCGACGCGTCATTTCAACGAATCGATGACAGCGATACCTATTCTGAAGGGGAAGCGCGTGAGTTTCATGGGTATCAGACACGAGAGGCCCACCTCGATGGTTTTGTTGATGATATTGGCGATGACCCACTGCGTCGGGGCAGCTTTGAGCGAATCAGTGACGAGGAAGAGATGCAAACGGCCATCTCGTACGAGGCCGAGCAGACTCACCGTGGCAAAAAGGCTGCTGCCGAAAGCGACGAGGAAGTAGAGACGCCTAAGCGCCGGCGTTCAACCAAGACCAAGGCAGCGACTAAGACCAGTAGCAAGAAAAAATCCTCAACCAAGAAACCCAGCAAGAAACGTGCAGCCGCAACCGCTGAAACAGCGCCAGCTGAATCAACCGATAGTGAGGCAGCCGGCGATGTTTATAACGACAGCGAGGCGCGGCTGTTTGAGACACAAACACGAGGTGAGTTCGCGACGCGTCGTGGCGGCAGAAGAAGACGACGGTCAGGCAAGGGCAAGCCAGAGGCAGGGGCCCCAGCCGAAGCTGAGTCCAAGACGCCAACAAACGGACAGGACGAAGATGTCGAGCACGAGGTAGAGATTGAAGCCGTTCAGGAAGTCGCTCCCGCGGCCCCGCAGCCAGTGGAAGCCCCGCAAAGACCAAGAGGACGGGAGCAGCGAGAGCAGCGCGGCTATCGCGGCCAGGCGCGTCGAGACCGGCATCAGCCCGCCATTACGGACTTGCTGAGCGAAGGACAGGAGATACTGGTCCAAATTGCGAAGGAACCAATCGCCAAGAAGGGCGCCCGGATCACCTCGCACATAGCATTGCCGGGCCGCTTCCTGGTCTACATGCCAACGGTGGAACACGTCGGGGTGTCGCGGAAAATCGAGTCAGACAATGAACGACATCGCTTGCGTAAGTTGATTCAAACCATCCGGGCGGAAGAAGACATACCGTCTGGTGGGTTCATCGTTCGTACTGCGGGAATCGGAGTAAACGAAAAAGAGTTACGCGAGGACGTTCGTTACCTGGTGCGCACCTGGCTTGATATTCGCGGCTCAGCGGAGAAGTCAAAGGCCCCGGCCCTGGTCCATCGGGACCTCGATCTGGTGCAACGCTTGTTACGCGACCAGTTGTCTGAGGACTTCGAATCGATTCGCGTAGATTCGGAGGAGGAGTATCAACGCATCGTCGAGTTTATTAATCGCATTCAGCCACGCCTGGTGAAGCGCGTGAAACTATACACTCGCGAGCAACCGATCCTTGAAGCGTACGGAGTGCAAGCGGAGATCGATAAAGCGATCAAGCCACGCGTTTGGCTCAAGTCCGGTGGTTACCTCGTCATCAACCAGACTGAAGCCCTCGTGGCCATCGACGTCAACACGGGTAAGTTTGTTGGTCGCGGCAGTGGTCGACTTGAAGATACGATTACCAGGACAAACCTCGAGGCGGTCGAGGAGATCGTCAGGCAGATTCGCCTGCGCGACCTGGGGGGCATCATCGTGCTCGACTTGATCGATATGGAAGAGCGGCGCAATCGGCAGAAGGTCATGCAAGCTTTGCAAGAGGCCTTGCGCAACGACAAATCGCCGACCAAGGTGCTCTCCTTCAACGATTTCGGCCTGGTAATCATGACGCGCAAACGGGTGAAACAGTCGCTCGAAAGGACGCTGTGTGCTCCGTGTCAGTACTGCCAGGGCGCGGGATTGATCAAGTCGCCACAAACGATCTGTTACGAGTTGCTCGAAGAAGCGCGTCGTCTTTCGAAGGGGCTAAATGGCGACAGCGACAACAAACAGGTTACCTTGCGGATCAGCCCCGATGTCGCCAAGGCGCTCCGCAGTACTGAGCGGGATGTGCTGGTGGAGATTGAAGATTATCTTGGACCAATCGATATCACGAGTGATGCCACGATCCACCAGGAGCAGTTTGACTTTGCGGTAATTTAAGACGAAGTCGATTTTGCGAAGTCGCAACTCAACAGGACAGGCAGAAATGCCTGTCCTGTTCGTGTTATAAGAGGGACGCGAATTCGCGGTCGAAAAAAATGCGGGCGAGCCGCCCGCGGTCCCAGGTTTCGGCGATGAGTAAGTTAGGAAATTTTTGGAAGACCATGTTGGCCGGCAGTGCCGGTGTGGCCGCGCTAGCGGCGGTTAATGCTGCCATTCGACGCAGCGCGCAAGAACCGGACGATAGCGCCCTTGGCGGCGAAGGCCATTATTTCTCTTGGAAACATGGCAGCGTTTTCTACAAGGAATCAGGAGCAGAAAGATCTGGGCCGCCGCTGGTTTTGATTCACGGAATTGGGCCCGGCGTTTCCAGTTTCATGTGGCGCAAGAATTTCGACAGCCTGGCCAGGTATTTTCACGTCTATGCGTTGGACTTGCTGGGCTTTGGTCTATCGGATAAACCCGCCACCGTTCCCTACTCAGCTGATCTCTACATTGAGCTGGTCTCAGATTTCCTGCGTGAAGTAGTGGCAACTCGCGCGCACCTTATTGCCAGTTCGTTGACGGCGTCTTACGCCGTACGGGTGGCTGACGAACACCCTGAATTGGTGGCAGCGTTAATACTCAATGCGCCGGCTGGTTACGATACGTTGAATACGCGTCCAGGGATGGCTGGCGCGGCGTTTTACGGACTGCTCCAGTCGCCAGTGTTGGGTACGTCGTTCTATAACGTCATGGCCAGTGAGCGTAGTATTCGCGACTATGCCCGCCGAACACTCTTCTATGATTATCGTCGCGTCACTGACAGGTTGGTTTCTAATCTTTATGCCACGAGTCATCAACCCGGTGCTCAACACGCTATCGCTGCGTTTTTGTCTGGCTACCTGAACAACGACATGACAGAGCCGTTTTCCCGTTTGACGCAAAATGTTTTGCTCGTATGGGGTAAACAGGATCTCACCACGCCAGTGAGCAAGGCGTCGGCCCTCCTGCAACTCAATCCCAATGCACGGTTACATATCTTTGACTTCTGTCGCAGCATGCCCGAACAGGAACATCCGGAAGAGTACAATGACCTGGTGAGGGAGGCATTCCGCACCCCTGAGAAACACCTCAGCACTACCGCCCGTTAGCAAGCAATGGAGTTGCGTGTGTTTATACGCAACTCTTGAAGTTGACGTAATCCTAGGTAGCGACGGGCGAGTGTGAAATTTGAATCGGAGCAGGTGTGTCGGGACTTGGCATAGCTTCCGTGAGCGGCTCCCGATTGACATACTTATAAAGAATGTCGCGTTGCTGAGGAATGAACCCGGCCTCACTGATTAGAAAACGCAGCATCTTTTCATCCGCACGGTTGTGAGCGCCCGCCGCTGAGACCACGTTCTCCTCGATCATTATCGAGCCCATATCGTTGGCGCCAAACCGCAGTGCTACCTGGCCCAAACGTAACCCTTGGGTCAACCATGACGACTGGAAGTTTTCAATGTTGTCGAGAAACAGGCGCGAAACAGCGAGCATCTTCAAGTAGTCAACACCCGTCGGTTCGTCTTTGATCTTTCTTCCCAGCGCTGTGTTCTCGCGTTGAAAAGTCCAGGGTATGAATGCCGTAAAGCCGCCTGTTTCATCCTGCAGATCTCTGATGCGCTGCAGGTGTCTGACGCGGTGTTCAATTTTGTCGCCGATGCCAAACATCATGGTGGCGGTTGATCGCAACCCTACTTTGTGTACCGCTCTCATCACGCTCAACCACTCGTCCGTAGTGCACTTGGTCGCGACTCGCTTGCGCACTTCGTCATCAAGAATCTCAGCGCCGCCGCCGGGTAGACTGTAAAGTCCGGCCGCCTTCAAACGCGCCATAATAGTTTCGTAGTCGAGTTTGGAGATCAGGTGAAGGTTGTGAATTTCCGGCGGCGAGAAACAGTGCAGCTGAAAGTTCGGGTATTTCTCACGTAGCGAGCGAAGTAAGTCCTCGTACCATTCAATGCCAAAGTCAGGGTGTAGACCACCTTGCATCAAAACACCCGTGCCGCCAAGCGCGATAGTTTCGTCTATCTTTTGAGAGATCTCCTCCAGCGTGCGCACGTAAGTGTCAGGTGCGCCGGGACGCCGGTAGAACGCACAGAAGGTACAGACCACGTTGCAGACATTCGTGTAATTGATGTTGCGATCAATGATGTACGTAACAATATTGCCAGGGTGCTTGCGGGCGCGAATCTCGTCGGCGGCGGCGCCCATCCGGGCAATGTCGTGCGACTCGAGTAGTTGCGTGCACTCTGCCACAGTCATTCGTTGACCGGCCAGTACACGATCGAGAATTTTTTGGATCGAAGATTCAGGCATGTTCAAGTATCAGACCAGGTAAACAATAGCAAAATGCGATGAGGCACGGCTAGTTGACTGCTGAGCTTTGTGCTTTGTTCAGTACCAAGATCAAAGACCGACCGAGGCCCGCCTTACTTCTGAAACACTAGCGGCCTCACACTTTCAATCAGGCTATGCTTGTGAGCGAGTTCGAAATAAAGCTGCAGTCCAGCGCGCATCGATTCATCGATAGAGAAGGCGATATTGTCAGTCAGGTAACTGCCCAGTTCTTCGAGTGGCAGTGGCACAAGACTCCGGTAATGCTCAACGATATCCTCGATTAAATTCACCCCTTCGTCGCGCGCCGAGGCGAAGTCAACCGCAGAGGCTCTCTCGATCGCCGCGTTCCGCACCATCCACATCGCAAACACAAAACCGAGGCCAGTGTGTTGTCGCCACACCGTCGCCATGTCCCAAACGGTAAGTCCATCACGAGGAAACGTCATTCCGGGATCGCCGATTATCAGTGCCGCATCACTATGCTCGAGCATCTCTGGCAGGTTTGGTGAATGACTGGCCCAGCTTGGTTCGGCTCGTAGAAACTCACGAAACAGAATCTTCACCAACGTGGCCGAAGTTCGGGATGATTCATCCAGCGCCACACTCCGTACCTCTTCGAGCTGGCGCAGTTTTGAAACCAACACCACACTGCGTACCTCGCCTTTGGAGCCCACGCACACATCAGGAATCAAGGAAATGTTCTGGATCCGTTGATACTCGATTACTGGTACAAGTGCTACTTCGACTTCCGCTTGATCCAGTAGCCTGGCACAGCGCGAGGGCACCGCATCGATGAGCTCAACTACTCCTTGCTTTGAGCCATGCAGGAAACTCCAAATTAACGGTGCACTGTTTAGAAAATGCGATGCGGCGACGCGCGGAAGTGTGGGCACAGGCGGGTTGGAGGTAATAATTGGCTCCTCAGTAAAAGATTGTGTACGGCCCAAATGCTAAGACATCGATCTTACCGGCGCAAGCGTGTCAATTGACACGCATCTTTTCAGCCAATTACCATGCGCCAAACCAAATGACTCTCTACGATGTCACCGTACCGCTGAGCGACGATTTGCCGACCTATCCAGGTGATCCCGGCATCGAGATCAACGACTGGTCAACCCTGGCAAACGGCGACGCGGCAAATGTTTCTTTGCTCCACTTTGGTGCTCATACCGGCACACACGTCGACGCCCCGGCCCACTTCCTTCCCGGTGCAGCGAAGAGTGAGACGATGCCGCTGGACGTTTTGCTCGGCAAGGCATTGGTAGTTGAGTTGCCGGAAACGGCCATTGTCATTGACGAAGAATTTGTAGCGGAGCATTGTCCGGCCAACACCGAACGAGTCCTTTTCAAAACTCGAAACTCTCATTTTTGGTCCGAGTCAAAGTCAGTTTTTCGGCGAGACTTTACGTACCTTTCCTTGCCGGCGGCGCAGCGCCTGGTGACCCAGGGAATAAGACTTGTAGGCATCGATTATCTTTCGATAGAGCAATTCGGCGTGGAACGACACGAGACCCACTTTGTATTACTACGTAGTGGCGTGGTGATTGTTGAAGGTCTGAATCTTATTGAGGTTCCACCTGGCAATTACGAACTCGTCTGCCTGCCACTCAGAATTCGGGGAGGTCATGGCGACGGGGCGCCGGCGCGGGTGGTCCTGAGAACTATTGCTTGAGCGAATACGAAACAGATGGCAACGGTTAAAGACAAGAAAGAAGGGTACCGGCAAAAAGTCTACCGCCTCGTGCGCCGCATACCGCGCGGTCGGGTGATGACCTATGGACAAATTGCTGAATTGTTGGGCGACGGTTACACGCCGCGAACAGTCGGGTTCGTAATGCACGGCTCAGATGACGGCACACCATGGCATCGAGTGGTGAATGCGCAAGGCGCATGTTCGACGATTAACCTCGTGCTGCCGCATGACAAGCAACAGAAGATGCTCGAGTCGGAAGGGGTGGTGTTTGATAAAGCAGGACGATGCGACCTGCAAACTTTTTTGTGGATCCCGGGTTCGCGATCAGTACCGCGTTCAAGCGAGAAGAAAAAGACCATTTTGTTCAAGCGAAAGTCCGCCCGTTAAAGGAGTAAAGTCATGAGCTCTGACCCCCTGCAGCCGCGAATGCCTTACGCCGTTAGTCCGCCACGTTATTCGGTTTCCCACCAAATGGTGACAACCGCCTTTGAACTACCTCATTACCGCATCAGTCAAAACCTGGGAGTAGTTCGGGGTATCGTGGTGCGTTCACGAAACGTATTTGCCACGATAGGCGCATCACTGCAAACCATCGTCGGCGGCAATATCACCGTCTGGACCAGGCTTTGCGAACAAACACGTTCAGATGCCTTTGACATCATGATTCAGCACGCCACCGAAGTTGGCGCCAACGCCGTAATCGGGGCCCGTTATGACACCACTGAATTGTCGACTGGAGTCACCGAAGTGCTTGCTTACGGAACTGCCGTCATTGTGGAACCAATCGAGTCTGAGAGTTTTCGTTCATGAGTCAGACAGAGTTGAGTCAGGCCCAGCGAGACAGAATCGCCAAGGCCATGGACATGGTTCCCTTTGCCAGGTTGCTGGGCCTGCAACTGGAATCTGCCGTGGCAGGTCAAGCTGTTATGACCCTGCAGATTAGAGACGAACTCCTCCAGAATCTGGGCGTCGTTCATGGCGGGGTCACTGCGTCACTAATTGATTCCGCTGCGGCCCTGGCGATTGTGCCTCTGCTGGAAGCAGGGGAAAGAGCTACTACGGTAGACCTGACTATCAACTATCTGCGCCCATTACGCTCTGGCAAGGTGACGGCAACCGCGCGAGTGCTGCGGGCCGGAAAGCGGATAATCGCGGTATCTGCTGACGTTGAAGACGAAGCTGGGAATCTTGCTGCAACCGGTCTCACCACCTACCTCCGATTCTTAGAGAAATAGTGCGATTTCCCTCCATAAATTCCTCATAGACACCATCTTGTTTATCAATGTAAAATGCGTTTGGCCCCAGGGTTTTTCGGCCTTTCCGGACTTTTACCCGCCTGTGAGTCTTTCGCCCAACATTCAATGCGCTCACTCTACGATTCGCTACTCGCTCAACACCCTCGTCAACTGAGTCCACTCAGATGCTCGCAGTCCACCATCACTCAGCTTCATCGCTATTTCGAGGAGGTGGTCCTCGAGAATGGCCTCGAGGCCCTCGTCGTCGAGAGTCTGCCCTCTGGTCAGGATCGTTCAGCCAGCGAATTGACTCGAGTCAAGGATCTGGTCCAAGGGGCGGCAAATCTTTTCGTCTTTCTGCAACCGGACGATGCCCTGCGCCGGTCACTAGGCCGTAAGAAGACGGCGACGAAGAGAGCGGCACTGTTGGACGGTCAGGAGGGCGACGGCGAGCGGTTTGTGGTGATTGTTGATGCGCGCTTCTGCGCGGTGCTTTCCTGCAGTGGTGTTCGCGAAGTCGAAGCCGAGAATGGTAGTGACCTGGTCGTCTGGAGCTTCGAACCCGATGTTGTCTATTCGGCCGTGGAACACCTGATGGCCCGGATGACCGCCGAGCAGCCTTCCCAGGCGAATGCCTTCGTCAAAGCAGTCGATCGTTCAATGCCGCAGGCGACATCACTGCAACTGACGTTGGGAGTGACCACGAAGTTGGCCAGATTGTTGCAAGAGCAGGCGGAACGAGAGATCGCCGTCAATCGCATTGCGACTGCAATCCGCAACTCGTTGGAGTTAGACAATCTCCTGCTTACAGCGGCAAATGAAGTGGGGCGTTCACTCAGTGCGAAGTCCTGTGGCGTCTTGATTGAGGGTGATCTGGTTGGTAAGACAATGACCGGACATTACTTTCGCTCCGAGCCGGTGGTGAATAACAAGTCGCTCCGGAAGCTGTTGGCGGATCTCAAGCAAGTACGCGCCAGTTTGCACCGGTCGAAGCATCCCTGGATAGTTGATGGACCAGACCCGAAAGCCACTGGCAATTTCCCGCAAGCGGCAGTGCCGCTGATCTATCAAGGCGCGTCCGTGGGGGTATTACTGGTGCAGTCAGATGATCCAACTCGAGTCTGGGCCGAGAACGAGTTGCTACTCCTACACACTGTTGCCGACCAGTTGACTGTTGCGGTCAAGCAGGCGCACTTGTTTGCGCAGATGCAGGTGCAAGCTCTCACCGATGGCCTGACCGGTTGTTACAACCGCCGCGCTTTTGACTTGCAGTTGCAGAAAGATCTGCACCTGGCAATGCGAATGCGTCATCCACTGGCGCTCATCATTCTGGACCTCGACGATTTTAAGCAGATCAACGATTGTGCCGGCCACGATGTAGGCGACTCTGCGTTGCGTAGCCTGGCGGAGACTTTCAGACGTGAACTGAGAGCTGTCGATACCGCAGCGCGATTTGGTGGTGACGAGTTTGCGATCATTTTGCCGCAAGCAGGCACTGAAGGCGCATTGGTAGTGGCCGAACGGCTGCGGCGGAGAATAGCGGCAACTGAAATACCCGGCTATGGGCCAATGAGTGCGTCGTTTGGGGTGGCGGCGTTTCCTTTCCACGCTTCGTCGCGTGACTCGCTAGTGGTAACAGCTGATCGGGCGCTCTACCAGGCGAAACGTGCCGGCCGCAATCAAGTGAGTCTTCCCTCCACCGAGTCTGAAAGTGATCCGCTGGAAGTTTTCGAAGCGGAAGTCGTCACCTCCGAGCGCCGTTAAAGCTTACCTCAGAAGGTTGGAACTGCAGCAAACTCATCCTCGTTTGGTTTCCTCAGGGTAGATCACGCATCATAGCGTTCCTGCGATCGCTATCCCGACCAGATCGCGCCGTCGAACCATGGATGACTTAAGGAAATTCGCCCGCTACTTCCGTCCTTACAAGCTATCGTTAACGGTTGGCATTGCTTGCATTCTGGCCAGCACCATGGCTGGATTGGTCATTCCTCTGATTGTCGGGCACGCTGTTGATCAAAACTGGGTCGAAATATCGTGGACTAGACTCACCATCGCCGCCGCCAAGGTACTGGGCGCCAGTCTGGTTAGCGGTACTTTTCTTTTTCTCCAGCGGCGCATCCTCATCGCCATGTCACGCAACATCGAGTACGACTTGCGTAGGGATTTCTACGAACATCTGGTTGACCAGCCACTCTCATTTTTTCATGAGCACCGGATCGGCGACTTGATGGCCCGGGCAACGAACGATCTGGCGGCTGTCAGACAACTCAGTGGGCCAGCCATCATGTACTCGTTGCAAACTTTGTTTGTGCTACTCGTGGTCCTGCCTCTGCTGTTTATGACCAACTGGTGGCTCACACTCCTGTTGCTGGTCACGATGCCCCTGGTGTCGCTCACCATCAAGTTCTTCGGCCAGCAGGTGCATGTCCGTTTCGAAGAGATCCAGGACTTCTTCGCCCAGATCACAGCTCGCGCGCAAGAGAACTTTACCGGCGTGAGAGTGGTGCGCGCTTATGCCCAGGAGGATGCCGAGATTGCCGAATTCAACAAACTCAATCGGCAATATGCAGAGCGGAATCTGAGCCTTGTGCGCATTGACGCGATTATGCGCCCGCTCATGCAATTCCTGATTGGGATCGGGTTTGTTCTGATAATTTGGGCCGGTGTCCCACTCGCAGTGCGAGGAGAGATAACGGTAGGCCAGTTCACTGTTTTCAATCTCTACCTGGCGCGGTTGATTTGGCCGTTGATTGCCCTCGGCTATGTGGTGAATCTTTACCAGCGCGGTACAGCCAGCTTGAAGCGTATTAACGCCATCTTCAGGCTCAAACCTTCAATCACTGACAAACCGGACAGCAAGGAGCAAGCACCCATAGAAGGCGCCCTTGAGTTTCGCGACCTGACTTTTCGCTATCATGCCGGCGTCGAACCAGTGCTACAGCAACTAAACCTCACCATCCCGAAGGGACAGAGCGTGGCATTTGTGGGCCGCACCGGTAGTGGCAAGTCGACTATTGTCAATTTGATTCCGCGCCTTATCGAGGCGCCCAAGGACAGTCTCTTCATCGATGGCGTCCCGATCGAAAACTATCCCCTGGCTCAATTGCGCTCGAGTATTGGTTATGTCCCCCAGGAGACGTTTCTGATCAGCGAGTCAATTAAAGGCAACATCGCCTTTGGTGTGGACCAGGCGAAAGATGCCGATGTCGAGTGGGCCGCGGAGATAGCTGGTCTCACTGAGGACATTCAAGGCTTTCCCGCAGGTTTTGAAACACTGGTGGGGGAACGAGGCATAACCTTATCGGGCGGTCAGAAACAGCGCACCGCCATTGCCCGAGCAGTCTTGCGTGAGCCAAAGATCCTGATTCTCGATGATGCCTTGTCGTCAGTTGACACTTACACGGAGGAAAAAATCCTGGCCCAGTTGCGCGGCGTGATGAGAGATCGGACAAGTTTGATCGTCTCGCACCGCATCTCCACTGTGCGAGATGCTGATCTGATTTGCGTGCTGGATGAGGGACGCATCATAGAGCGGGGAACTCACGATGAGTTGCTGGCTCTTGGTGGCGAGTACGCTGATTTGTACGAACGGCAGCTTTTGGAAGAGGAACTCGCCGCTACCTAAGGACTGAAAGATGTCAACCGCAATTAAAGAGTTTCACGAGGAAGAGGCAATCGGCAAGACGTACGACTTGCAGGTCGCACGTCGCCTGGCCAGGTACCTGAAGCCGTACCTGCGCATGCTCATTCCTGCTCTTTTTCTGACCCTGGCATTAAACCTGCTGGGAGTGCTGCAGCCGAAGTTTACGCAGTATGCAATCGACTGGCACATACTGCCGCGACGACTTGAAGGTCTCTGGTTGTTGGTTGTGCTCTACGTAGGGGCCTTGTTTTTCCGCCTCGTATTTTCTTACTTCCAATCGATTCTGCTCAACACCGTCGGGCAGTATGTGATGTTTGATATCCGGCGGGAACTCTACGACAAACTGCAACATCAGGAGATCGCTTATTACGACCGCAATCCTGTCGGTCGAATCATGACCAGGTTGACGACAGATGTCGACTCGCTCAACGAACTTTTTACCCAGGGTGTGACTGATCTGTTGGGTGATCTGGTGATGATCGTGGCGATCATCTCGGTAATGATTTGGATGGACGTGCGTTTGACCTTGGTTACTTTGCTGACAGTGCCAATGTTGTTTGCCGCCACCACCTGGTTCCGAAAGGGCGCGCGTCGCGGCTACGACATGGTGCGCACTCGCATCGCGCGCATCAACGCCTTCCTGCAGGAGCATCTTGCCGGCGCCCAAACAGTGCAGATATTTAACGCTGAGGCAAAATCGCTGAGGAAATTCCAGGCCATTAACGAAGAGTATCGACAGGCAAACATTGAAACGATCTTCTATTACGCTGTTTTCTTCCCGCTGGTGGATCTCATCGGCGCAGTAGGCGTGGCGCTGATAATTTGGTATGGCGGTTACCGCGTCATGCAGAACACCGCCGGGTACACGGTGCTTAGCCTGGGAGCACTGGTGGCTTTTATTCAGTATTCTCAATCCCTCTTTCAACCTATTCGCGACATCTCGGACAAATACAACGTGCTGCAGGCCGCGGTGGTCGCGTCGCATCGAATTTTTAAGACGCTCGATCTCCCAATCGCCATCGTCAATGCGGCGCACCCGTTGAAAGCTGAACGCGCGCGCGGACGAATTGAGTTTCAGAATGTTTGGTTCGCTTATAAGAACGAGGATTGGGTTTTGAAAGACGTCTCATTCACGGTTGAGCCAGGGCAGTCGATCGCGCTGGTTGGTCACACCGGGTCGGGAAAGACGACGATCACCAATTTGCTGATGCGCTTCTATGACATTCAGCGCGGCAAGATTCTGTTAGACGGTGTCGACTTGCGCGATTGGGATCTGACAGCTCTCAGGCAGAACTTTGCAGTGGTGTTGCAAGACGTATTCCTGTTCAGTGGTACTGTCGAAAGTAACATTCGCCTTGGCCGCGAAGAGATTCCCGAGGAGCGAGTGCGTTGGGCCGCGCGTGAAGTACACGCAGATCGTTTTATCGAACGATTGAAGGATGGTTATCGCGCCGAGGTGAGGGAGCGAGGCGCCGGGCTGTCGGTGGGCCAGAAACAATTGGTATCGTTCGCGCGAGCATTGGCTTTCGATCCCGCGTTGCTGATTCTCGACGAAGCAACCAGTTCAATCGATACGGAGACAGAGCAGTTGATCCAGCAGGCGATCGAACGGGTCATGCGTGATCGAACCTCAATCGTAGTAGCCCACCGGCTTTCCACCATTCAAAATGCCAGTCGGATAATTGTGATGCATCACGGGGAGATTCGCGAGCAGGGCACACATCAGGAGTTACTTGCCGAGCGCGGGTTGTATTGGAAGCTTTACAAGTTGCAGTACGCAGATTCGCCCAATAGAGAATTGGGCCCAGGCGTCTCACGTCGCTTACAGTTGAGTGAGAATTAGGGACATTGAAGTGCTCAACTCCCCAGAATTGCGCAGTTGGGAAGGGGGTAAGCGGCTTGCCAGTTCAACTCACGATTTCGGACCTCTGAGCGCACCCCCGCTGATCTTTGCCTCCGATCTCTCACCTGAATTAATTCTCCTTAGGTTCAAACCACAACGAGAGGTTTTTGATTGCCAGCTCAGCGGGGGTGCGCTCACAGGCTCGATCGGTTCGTTGAGTTGGCAACGCGCTTACCCCCTTCCTAACTGCGCTGCCATAGACAGTTGAGCGTCTTTTGACTTTCCTGACTGTGCATTCTCGGAGTTGAGTTGGCGCAGATCTAACCGGGTTTATTGAACTTCTTCTCATCTATCGGGACGTTCAACTTAATCTCTGTGAACTTCCTTGTGATGCTATAGAAAGGATCGACTGCCGACACGCGAATGGTAAACGGCAACTTCATCCCCTCAACCTCGCGATAATCTTCAAAGTCGACCTGTTCCGGAATTGTTCCCACCGGGGTTGTTACTGACGAAGCGCGTCGCACTAGCAGTCCAGTTTCCACGTCGAAGAACAGTCGTTCCCGGCGATTGTCTGTCGTATTGGCGCGCACCACATAAACATCACGCCCGTTGATCTTGTCCTTACCAGCAACGGCGATGCGGGAAAACTCATCCTTGAGTTTAATGTCCCTTAGTAGGTCGGGATAGCGACGAAGATAGTAAGCCTCTGCCGGACCCATTTCTCTAACGCCGCGGGCACCCTTCTCCCAGGCGCCTGTACTGTTGAAACCTCTTTCAGTTGTTCCTTGTTCACCGGTAATTACTGCCAAACCCTTGTCGGGCCCCGACTGATAGAGTTCATACGGAAACGTTGCGCCGGCTGCCGTGGTGACACTGCCCTTCATTACTCGAGATTTCAACTTTTCAATGGCTGCGGTTCCGCCTAATGCCTGCGTATATTTGTCGAGTACCTGTTCAATAGTCGGCAATGCTTCGCGCGGCTGGCCGGCTGAATTCGGCCCTGGTTGTGGCCGTGGCTCAGGAGTTGGTACGGGGACGCTCAGTGTGTGGGCGACAGAACTGTTGCCTCGATGACAGGTGTAACAACTCACCTCCGGGTTTCCCTTGAAACTGTTCTTGTTGATCCCGGTAACCATGGTGATCATCTCGCGCGCCGACTTCTTCGCACCCTTCTCATCGGAAGCGTAATCCCAGGTGCCATCCTTGTTGACGTGACAGAAGTTGCACCTGACCCCCAGCGACGAATTTATATAGTTCATCACCGGAATTAGTTGCGACTCGGGCAGCCCTTTTAGCACCTGGATGTTCTTGTGTACTTCTTCAACTGGTTTTTCGGTGCTGGTGGCTGCCGGGGCCGCTGGATTTTGTGCGGAGGTGCGAACGATTATCAGGGCCAACGCCAGCATGAGACAAAGCGCTAAACCGATAGGTCTGAGCAATGCGGATGGTGATTGGGACATATTTTAGTTTGACTCCTTAAGTGTGAGAGCGACCGGTTCTCTGTTAGAGCGAAAATAGACCGGCCTGGCCGCGAAGCGCGATTGTAGCAACGCATCAGCAGTACAGCGAGCCTTTGGAGTGCGGGGACTTGTCACCGCTTTGTGATCACGCAAATTGCACGTGTTTCGATCACAAAGCGGCGACAAGTCCCCGCAATCGAAAAGGCTCGCTGTATTGCTTGTTTAGAACTTTAGAAAAAGAAATCAGTTTTCGGCTTGCGCCATACTGCTGGTGCGATCTTTCAGCGGCACCAGGCTTTCAAAGGATTTGTAGATCTGCAGGTACGTCTGTGTTTCGCGGGGAATCAAGACTTTCCAGCTATCACCACCGCGCCGGATATAAGACGGAAGTTTGGCTGCGTTGGAGTTGTAGCCGGCCGCCAGCAGTTCACTTGTAGTTGCCAGTTTCGCGTTCAGGGCGTACTTCACATCTTCATTGGCTGACAACTCATTCCACGTGTCTTGCATGTAGAGCAACATCGCCTGCAAAGCATTTCCGTGGTTGCGCATACCGGTAACAAAATCTGGAATAAGGCCGACACCAGGGTGACGTTGTCTCTCGAGGTTATAAGCCCAGGGAATCATCTGGACCATTCCTCCGGCGCCTGCGCTGCTTACTGAATACCGGTAAGTGTCGAGTTGATTCAACGCATAGAGGGAATAGATCTCGTCGTACAATGCCAGTCTATTTTCCTGCTTGAAGCGGTCGTGATCGACGTG
>Ga0126377_10000809_pt1 | contig 19695 bp, 14 predicted proteins | sample PanSoiMetPlot_22_FD_92647 | JGI IMG/M metagenome (GOLD analysis project Ga0126377, IMG submission 92647) | Tropical forest soil microbial communities from Panama - MetaG Plot_22 | ecosystem: Environmental > Terrestrial > Soil > Tropical forest > Bulk soil | place: Panama | collected 2016-02-17 | reverse complement strand
GCCCCGACGGCCAGCGGATCACGACCTGGTCGATCGCCGACGCAGACCCGAGCCCGAAGTGGAGCGGGTGCTGATTCTGCGCGCTGAAGCCAGTGGCCGCCGCGACCTCCTGCACCTGCACATGGCCGTTCCAGTGCAGCTCGACGCGAGCGCCGATCGCGCTGCGATTGCTGCGCCCGCCTTCGAGATCGAACTGCACCCAATGCCGCCCGGGATCGACGCTGTTCTGATAGATGAGCAGTGGGCCCTTCTGGTTCGCGACGATCACGTCGAGCGCGCCGCGATTGCGCAGATCAGCGAGCGCTACGGCGCGGCCATCGTAGGTATCGTGCACGCCGACGACCTGCGCCACTTCAGTGAAGCGACCGAGGCCGTCGTTCAGCCACACGCGTTTTCTCTGGTAACCTGAGAGGCTGCGTCCCTTCATCGCCGGCCAGTTCGCCGCGTCGCCGATGATTTGGCTGTGGCCGACGGCGATCACCGCGAAATCGTACCAATAGCTGCTGCGCTCCCCCGCCGACACATAACCGTTGGTCAGATAGATATCCTGAGTGCCGTCGTTGTTGAGATCGCCGAACTGTGCTCCCCAACTCCATCCACCGAGATCGACGCCCATGCTGCTCGCGAGGTTCTCGTAGTCAACCGTCTCCGTCTCTTCTCCTCCCTTTGCCCTTTGACCTTTGACCTTTGACCTGCTTGGCACCCACAGGTCGTTGCCCTGCACGAGCACGCCTGGCTCTGAGATGTTGGTCTTGTAGATCGCGAGGCGTCCGTCGTTGAAGACGTCGCCGACGGCCGCGTTCATGCCGCTCTTCGGCGCGCGGCCGACGCCCGACTGCGGCGCGACGTCTACAAAGTGTTTGCCGCCACGGTTGGCGAAGAGCTCCGACACGCCGTAGTCGTTGGACAGAAAAAGATCCGGGTACCCGGTGCCATGCAGGTCGGCGGCAACGACCGCCAGCGTCCACCGGTTGCTCGCGATGCCCATGGCCGCGGTCGTGTCCTCGAATGTCCCATCGCCGCGATTGTGCAGGAGGTACTTCCGCCCTCCGTTGTTCGCGTACTCGAAACTCTCCGGCATGATCTTCGTCGTCTCGAGCTTCCAGAGATCGACGTTGTCGGGCCAGTAGCCGGCGATGAAGAGATCGAGACGCCCGTCGCCGTCGTAGTCGAGCCACGTCGCGCTGTTCGCGTTGACCCAGCGAGGCAGCCCCGCCCGTTCGCCAACGGCAGTGAAGCCATGGCCCTGATCGTTGTGAAAGAGCTCGGGGCGTCCGTAGCGATAGAGCAGGAGATCTTCCCAGCCATCGTTGTCGTAGTCGCCCCACACCGCGCCCATCGAGACTCCCGTGCGGCGCTGATTCATATCGGCGACGCCGAGCGACGCCGCCACGTCGACGAACGTGCCGTCGCCCTGGTTGCGATAGAGATGATTGAGGCTCCCCTCGCCGCCGTTGGTGACGTAGAAGTCCTGCCAGCCATCGCGATCGAAATCCGCCACGGCAACGGCCGCCCCCATCGAGGCCACCTGCGGCATGATGTGGGCGAGTCGCGAATCGAACGTGGGCCCCTGATGCACGGCGTTCACGCCGAGTCGTTTGGCCGATTCGGTCAGCGTGAACCCGTAGCGCGCGTCGGCAGTGCCTTCGTGATCGCGTTCTTGCCCCGCTACTCGCTGATTCAGTGCGCGCACGAGCGCCAGCGACGCGATGAGCATCAACGTCCATGCGATCCAGGCGATCCGTTGTCGCAGGGGATTAGTGGTGGAGATCAATGACGTTCCAAGATGTCTTCCGTGCCTCGGCCTGTCGTTACTCAGTGGGTCCTCAGTGCCCTCATGAATCTGTCGGGTGTCACGTATCGCGTGTGATAGTTCACCCAATCCTCGCGATGGCGGCGATACACCGGATCGTCTTCGAGGACGAGCGAGCTGCGGATCGCGCCGTAGTCCGGACGGTCATGCGACGGCAGCGGCAGCACGGTCTGCGAGAAGCTGGTGTTGTAGTCGCCGTCCTTCTCCCATCCATCGCCAATCAGCACGAAATCGCGCTTCCAACCCGGCTTGACTGCAGGCTGTTCGGCGAAGCGCAGCTGCAATTCATCACCCGCGTTCATGATCACATACCGATCGTCGACAGCGGCCAATAGTTCTTTCACATTACCGAAGCGTGTGTAGTACCCGGCCAGATCGCGCCACCGTGCGGTCGTGTTCGACAGGCGCTCGTAGATGGGGGTCTCTGGCGAGTCACCGCGCGGCGAGATCGTCTGCGAGTACCCGTGGAATCGCAGCTCCGCCGAAGAGGGCTGAAGCCGCGTGGTCGACAGTGTAGAGCGGGCCTGTTCTTCAGGCCCGGCGATCGGCGTCGTCGTCGCCAGGCGATCCCAATAGATCTCGAGATTGGTCCGGAGACGGAACCGCCGAGCACCTGCGCTGCCCCGCAGATCGACCAGCATCGTCTTGTTCTTGCCGGCCGGGAAGCCGACATCCTTGTTCAGGACGACCCAGCGCCCCGCACGATCCTGCGCTTCGAGCGACACACCGCTCGGCCGTGCCTGTGATCCCTGTGAGATAGCGACGTTGATGCTGCTGTCGGTCGGATAGATCCACCCGCTCGCCACGAGCATCAACGGCTCCGTGCCGACCTCCCGGCCGAGATCGAATTCGACATAGTGCTCGCGCGCGATCCCTTGATACGCGCCGCGCGCGAAGGTCCCGAGGTACTTGCCGTCGACTGCGCTCACCAGGCTCGTGACATCGGTCCCGTGCTCGTCCCAGGCGGCCTGCACGGGCGTCGCGACGTGAAACGTTTTCACCGTCAACGATGGCGGGTGTGCCGGGGAGAAGCGCTCGTCGACGAACACCTCGCTCGCCTCCGGATGATCGACGACCATCAGCGACACGTGATCGAAGAAGTGCGTCTCCCACAATTCGGCCGTGATGCGAACATCGTACGTTCCCTCACGCGGCTGCAGCTGGTCACCGCGGATGCGTACCCAGTCTTCCGTCTGCGTGACACCGGCCGTCTCCTGCGCGTTGATACGCAGTCCGAGCGGCGATCTCCAGAGGAAGTCGGTGACGAACGCCATCCGCCTACCGTCCCATCCGAACACCCACGGACACGATCCCTTCAGTCGTTGCTCGGCCACGATCGCATTGTCGACACCAGTGCCGAACTCCGCTTGTGGTACGCCGTTGGGCCAGACGATGCGCGTGACGTCGACGCCGGTGCGGGTGCCGAGGCCGACATGCACCGGCGCGCCGGTGATCACCTGTGTCTGTGAGAGCAGACCCGAGCGGACCGTGATCTCGCCTCCGACGCCGAATGCATTGATGCGCTGATCGCCGGCGTTCTGCTGCGCGCGCAGTCGAATCGTCTTCCAGTGATACGCCGCTGCGCCTCGCGTGATGAACCGCACCGCCCGACCATCAGCGGTGCCAATCAGATCGAGTCGGCCGTCGTTGTTGAGATCAGCGATCGAGAAAATATCGCCGGCCGGCGCCGTCATGAGCGGGTGAAGCTCCAGATCGCTGCCACCCAGCCATATGCGCGACTGCCCACCACCCGAGACCACGATGTCGAGCGCACCGTTGTTATCGAGGTCCACGACCAGCAGCCGCTGGGTCCCGGCCGCGGCGCTCGTCAGTGGCTGACCGGCGGCAATCTGCCGCGTAATCCACATGTCGCCGACCCGACGCAGTTGACGCACGATGCCGGACGCTTCATAGGCCAGGATGTCGAATGCTCCGTCAGCATTGATGTCCGCGATCGCAATCGCGACGGCGCCGGTCACTCCGCCGACACGAGGAATCTGAGCGAACTGTCCGGCCTGACGGTTCATGAAGACATGGATCTCGCCGGCCACATCGAGAAACGCGGCATCAGGATCGGCGTCCGCGTCGAGATCAGCCCACGCGAAGCTGCGTGCGCGCGACATGCCGCTAAACGGATGGTCGACTCGCCATGTCCCATCGCCGTTGTTGCGCAACACGAACGGCGCGTCGTCCCGGGTCGCCACCACGACGTCGAGGTCGCCGTCCATCTCGATGTCTGCGGCCCATGCGCCGACACAGTCGCACGCGACTGGCGATCCAGCCGATGCCCTGGCGGTTGCATCGGTGAACGAGCCGTCCTCGCCCTGAAGCAGCAACCTGACACCGCCCTGGCCGACCACCACGAGGTCGGTGCGGAAATCGTGATTCCAATCGAGCGCAGCAACGCTTGCCGGAAGAGGACGAACGGGGGCACCCGCCTTGACTGGAAACGGCCACTGCGCCTGCAAGGTGTCGATGCGCCGAACGCTCGTCGAATCGAACGTCACGATCGCGGGTGTTCCCTCGACATTCAGAGGAACCGATAGCGCGGCGATCGGCGGTTCCGCAGGAGCATCACCGATGGGCTCCGCATTGAACGAGAGCGCGGTGTCCTGCGGTGACGGCACCGCGATGACAGGCTCGAGGACGAGGAAGCGATCGAATGGTTCGGCGATCAGCTCGGCCGGCGAACGCACGGCTCTCAAGCTCTCTCCAAAGGCGGGAACACGCGCGAGCACGTTGCGCAGGATCGTCGTCGTGCGCTGCGCGTCGTCGAAGTTGCCTTCCTGGGCCGCCCGCTGAAGTGCCGAGAACTGTTCACGAGCCTGCGGCGTCCATGACTCCGACTGCCGGCCAAGTCCATCGATCGATTCACTGAGACGCTGAGCATCCTTGCGTCGTGCCGCCAGCCTCGCGCGCTCGATCAGCACCGCAAGATTCGTCGGCGCGCGCTTCGCGAGCTCGTCGAGCAGGCCCTGTGCCTCGTTGTCGGCTTCGTTCGTCGACAGGCGGCTCAACTCCTCGGCCAGTGCGAAATGCGCGCGAAGCCCTCGCGGCTCGAGCATCGCCGCCTGCCGCAAGCGCGCGATCCCCTGATCGAGTCGACCGCGAGCCGTCTCCATGCGACCGGCGAGCAGCAGGATGTCAGGGTCCATCGGCGCCAGCGTGAGCGCCCGTTCGATCGGTTGCGCCGCGGCGTCGAGCTCACCCAGCCGCATTTGCGCGAGCCCCAGATTGGCCCACGATGCCGGTTCATCCGGTATCAGCATCGTCGCGCGCGTGAACTGCTGGCGCGCATCATCGAGGAGTCCCACTTCGAGTGCAGCAAGCCCGTGGTAGAACGAGCGGGTCGTCTCCACGTAGGCTTCCGAACCGGGTGCGGGCAGCGTCGCTGAACGGCGCATCAACAGAAAGCCGAGAACCAGGATGATCGCGACGAGTACAACCACCGCGGGCACGAGCCACTTCGGAGCGGCGGGTCGAAAGGATCGCGGCTGGCTACTGGACACCGACGTGCAGCTGTCGCTCGAGTTCGGCGAAGCGTCTGGCTTCTGAAGGAACCGGTCGCACGATCGACGCGACGATCGCTACCATGAAGGCGAGTGGAATGGTCACGACGCCTGGGTTTCTGAGCGGAAACAAGGCGCTCGCGTGATGCAGGATGTCGACCTGGATCGTGGGAGACATCCAGATCAGCACCAGCGTGGACACGGTCCCCGTGAGCATGCTGAGACAGGCCGCCATGGTCGTCAGACGCGGCCAGAAGATCGCGAGCACCAGTGCCGGGAAATTCGCGCTGGCCGCGATGGCAAACGCCAGGCCGACCATATAGGCGACGTTCTGCCCTTTGAATGTGATGCCGAGCACGATCGAGATCGCCGCCAGCACGATCGTCGCGGTGCGCGCCACGACCAGCTGCTCGCGTTCGTCAGCACGCGCACCTCGGAATACGCTGACCCACAAATCATGTGACAGCGTCGCCGCCCCCGAAAGCGTGAGACCTGCCACCACCGCCAGAATCGTCGCGAATGCCACGGCCGCGATGAAACCCAGGAACGGCGTGCCGCCGACGCCCTCCGCCAGGAGCGGAGCTGCCATGTTGCCGCCGGCATCGATCTTCGTAATGGCATCGCGACCGATGATCACCATCGCGCCGAAGCCCAGTACGAACGTGAGCAGATAGAAGAACCCGATGAACGCAGTGGCGTAGCCGACCGACGTGCGCGCCGTCCGCGCATCGCGAACGGTGTAGAACCGCATCAGGATGTGCGGAAGGCCCGCCGTGCCCAGCATCAGCGCCAGGCCCAGCGACACCGCGTCGATGGGATCCGTCACCTGCCGTCCCGGCGCAAGCACGCCGGGTCCATACGTGCGGGCGGCCGCATCGAACAGCGCGAGCGGGTTGAAGCCGAACCGTGCGAGCACGAGCCCTGCAAGCAGCGTCGCGCCGCCGAGCAGGAGCAGCGCTTTGACGATCTGCACCCAGGTTGTCGCGATCATGCCGCCGAAGAGCACGTAGGCGAGCATCACGACACCCACGATCACGACGGCCACCTCGTAGGGCAGACCAAACAACAGCCGTATGAGATTGCCCGCCCCCACCATCTGCGCGATGAGATAAAACGCGATCACCGCGAGAGAACCGATCGCGGCCGAGATGCGAATCGGCGTCTGTGTGAGCCGGGTCGCGAGCACGTCGGCAAACGTGAACCGTCCGAGATTGCGCAGCGGTTCGGCGATGAGGAACGTCACGATCGGCCAGCCAACGAGGAAGCCAATCGAGTAGATGAGTCCGTCGAAGCCGGACAACGCGACGAGTCCGGCAATGCCGAGAAAACTCGCGGCGCTCATGTAGTCGCCGGCCAATGCGAGCCCGTTCTGAAACGCCGTGACGCTGCGGCCAGCGGTGTAGAAGTGATCGGCCGTCCGGGTCCTCCGCGAGGCCCAGACCGTGATGCCGAGCGACAGCACGATGAAGAGTATGAAGAACGCGATCGCGACGGCGTTCGGAGCAGCGAGCGGCGTCATTGGCGGAGGCGGTCGACCGACGAGTCGTAGTGAGTATTCGCCCACCGCACGTAGAACCACGTCAGCGCCCACGCGACGACGATGACGAGCGCACCGAGGAGCATGCCGAGACTCAAGCCTGGCGTGAGAATCGATCCGAGCAGTGGCTTATTGAATGCGACGAGGAGGATGAAGCCGAAGTAGGTGACCATCATCGCGGCGGTCAACGAGATGGCGACCCGCCACCGTGCGGCGGAAACGGCTTCGAGATTGGGGTCGGGAGTCATTTGAGGTCGGGAGTGATTTGGGGGCGGGAGTCATTTTGTTGGGACATGATGCAAAATGACTCCCGACCCCAAATCACTCCCGACCCCAAACATGACTCGCCAACTCTCGGGAGTCGACGAACGGTGTGTTACTTCTCGGGTCTCTCGTCCGGTGCGCCGGTGCCTGACGAACCGACAAACAGCTTCTTGCCATCCGGGAAGGTGATGTCGCGTCCGTTCGCGCGGTTCGCGCCGTCCTTGGCCTGGAAGCCTTCGACGAGAATCTCGGTGCCCTCGGGCAACGACTTCTTCGTCCAGCCACGCCGCAGCAACGCATTGGGCGCGCCGCCCTCAACCATCCAGCGCTCGACCTTGCCCGTCGCCGGATCTTTCACGTCCATGTGGATCCAGGAGTGCGGGTTGATCCACTCCATCTTGACGACCGTGCCCCGCAGCTTGACCGGTTTCTTGGCGTCGAACTCCGCCGCAAAGGAGTGGTGCGCTGACAACTGCACGGCAGCGACCGACAGCAGGAGCGCCGCGCCGGCCACAACGCTGAAGAGTTTTCGCATCGGATTCATCTCCATAGGGTATTCAGGACGTTCAGAATTGTACCTCAAGAGGGCTACGACGTCTTCTTCTTCAGATCTCCGTACAGGAGTTCTTCAGAGAATTCGACGCACTTGAACTCGAGGAGCTGCGCGTTTGGCTCCACCATGCGATACAGCGGCATCCTGATTGTCCATGGCTTCGAAAAGGTCTTCGGATCTTCGATCGTCGCTGAATACTGCAGGTTGCCGGTATCGCCGATCAGGCTGTATCGCTCCGTGACTTTCAGTTGGTCGGAGTGATGGTTGCCGGCGCGATCGAACCAGGTCTGATCGTTGTTGCCGGTGACTTCGATCACGAGGGTGTTCCCCTCCCATTTGCCATTGGACCATCCCATCCAGCTGTCGACAGGCGCTTCCGACGGCTTGTCCATGTGGACGATGCGGTTCGAGCTCGCGTACTCGTAGACGAACAGGATGTCCTTCTGCCCCTGGACGATCTGGAACGGGTACGGCATGTAGGTCGACCGCGGGATGCCACCCATGTAGCACTTGGCTTCGGGATCGGTCTTCGGCCAGCCCGCCTGATTCTCCTGCCGCTTCTTGAGCGCGGCCGGCAGATATGGAATCGTGCCGCCCTCGACGACGCTCTGTCCCGCCGGAATCGCCGCGATGGCGCCCAGCTGCCAGAACTGGTTCAACCCCGTCGAGGAGTGATCCTCGAGGTTCCAATAGGCGGTCGTGATCGCCTGATAGATGCCGTTCAAGTTTGGATGCCCGGCGATCTGTGCGGGTCGCGGCGCGGCGCCGCGAGCTGGCTGCGCCGGCGCGGCTGCTCCGCGTCCCTGACCGGCCGCACCGCCAGCAGGTGGTGCACCACGGCCTGCCTGTCCGGACAGGGGCATCACGGTAAGCGACACTGCCGCCGCCACTGCTATCGCCACCATTACGCCTGTAAACCGGTTTCGCATGTGCCAGGTCTCCTCTTCTCTCACGTGTCAATCGTAGTGTCCGGTCTGAGCCGGACCGTCTTAGCGTCCGGCTTCAGCCGGACCGACGATACTCAGCAAGTCATTGCAGACGGGACGTTTACCAGAGTCGTCAACATCCTGTCAAGAAATCGCGGGCACTCTGTAGTAACGACGGACAGTCGAGCGCCGCTTACCGCCGGCCCGCCATCGCCGCACGCTCCGCCTCCGCGGCGAGCTCTGCGCGTACGATCGCCGCTCCTGCCGCAAGCGCGCGCATTTTACTCCGAGAGGCGGCCCGGCTGCGTGGTACGAGGCCGCAATCAGTGCACGGATAGAAGTGGACTGCCGGCACGTGCGCCAGCGCGCACCGGATCCGGCTGGCGACGACCTCGGGTGTTTCGATCTCTTCGGTCCCAACATTTATGACGCCGACGAGGACGTCTTTGCCTTCGAGCTCACGAAGCACCGACACGTCGACGCCTGACGCCGCGCACTCGACCGACACTTGATCGACGCTGCTCCTGGCCAGGAGCGGCAGCGTCACGCAGTAGTGGCTCCAATCGGTGTTCTTCGTCTTCCACGCGAGCACTGCCGGCGTGCCGTACCCGTAACAGATGTGGACCGCCTTGCGCGCGGCCACGCCATCCAAGCACTGCTCGAGCGCCTCGATCCCCCACGCTTCCACCTCGTCGAGATAGATGTTGAAGCACGGTTCGTCGAACTGGATCACGTCAGCACCCGCAGAGGCCAGCTCGCGTGCTTCCTGGTTGAGGATGCGGGCGAATCGCATCGCGAGCGACTTGCGATCGGTGTGGTAGTGCTCGTCCGCAACGCTATCGACGATCGTCATCGGTCCCGGCAGCGTGACCTTCAATCGCCGATCGGTGATCGAGCGGGCGAACTGGCATGCGTCGAGAAACACCGGCTGCGTTCGTTCGACCGAACCGATCACCCGCGCGACTTCGGTCGTCTCCGAATAGCGTCCGCCGCGCGAGCGCTGCACCGCGAGCTGCTCGGTGTCGATGCCGGTCAGTCCGTCGAGAAAGCCCCAGATGTAATGCCGTCGTCGGACTTCACCGTCGGTGACGATGGCGAGGCCGGCCTCCTCCTGTTCGAGCACGGCGAGACGCACCGCATCGTCCTGAGCCGCGCGCAGCTCGTCGCCGGCAAGGCGCCACGGGGCGCGAAGCACGTTGGGCTGAGCGAGCCACGATGGTTTCGGCAGGCTGCCGACAATTGAGGACTCGAGCATCGTCGATGGAGCTACTTAGTGTATCTGAACCACGTAGCGGCCCCGAGCGCGGCCGTCGAGCAGCGTTGCGAAAGTGTGTGGAAGTTGATCGAACGACACAGCGTGCGCGATCGAATCGAGGCGCGCTGGTTTCATGTCAGTTGCCAGCCGCTGCCAGACGTTCGTGCGCAGGTCCATCGGGCACATCGCCGAGTCGACACCGATGAGCGACACACCCCGCAGGATGAAGGGCATCACCGTTGTGTGCACCTCGATGCCGCCGGTGAGCCCGGTGCTCGCGATGCTGCCCCATTGGCCCATCGTGCGCGTCAGCCATGCGAGGAGATCGCCGCCGACGGCGTCGACAGCGCCCGCCCACGTTGCCGCTTCGAGCGGACGCGTGCCCATCGACATCGTCTTGCGATCGATGATCGCGTTGGCACCGAGAGACGTGAGGTACTGGTGCGCCTCGTCCTTGCCTGTGATCGCGGTGACGTCGTAGCCGAGTCGCGACAGGATCGCGACGGCGATGCTGCCGACTCCACCCGTGGCACCGGTCACGACTACCTTTCCCTGCGATGGCGCGAGTCCATTGCGCTCGAGGCGGACCACCGCGAGTGCGGCAGTGAAGCCAGCGGTGCCGAGGGCCATCGCTTCCACAGTCGTGAGGCCGTCGGGGACATGCACGACCCACGCGGCCGGCACTCGAACGTACTGCGCGTAACCGCCATCGTGCGCCACGCCGAGGTCGTAGCCGGTGACGAGCACGCGGTCGCCGGTCTTGAACGCCGCGCCGTGGCTCGAACTCACGGTGCCGGCGACGTCGATGCCGCCGATGAGCGGAAACTTGCGGATGATCTTGCCCGCGCCGGTGGCGGCGAGCGCATCTTTGTAGTTGACGCTCGAGTACTCGGCTTTGATGACTACTTCCCCCGCGCTCAGCTCATCGAGCGTGGCATCGACGAGCCGGCCCTGAATCTTGCCTTCGTCGTTGAAGATTCGAAACGCTTTGAAGCTCTGCATCGGGGTGATTGTACTGAACAGGAATCGGGGATTCCTTCTATCATTGCCGCTTGTGAGCACTATCAACCCCGTGGTTCACCGGTGGATCGAAGATGGGCGACGCGATCCAGAGGCCTTCTGGGCGCGTGCGGCGTCGGCGCTCCCCTGGTTCAAAACCTGGGATCGCGTGTTCGAGTGGACCTTCCCCACGTTCCGATGGTTCATCGGCGCCGAAACCAATCTCGCGTACAACGCGCTCGATCATCATGTCGAGCACGGACGCGGCGGACATACCGCGCTCATCTATCTCAACGAGCGCGGCGAGCGGCGCGTGTTCACGTACGCGCAACTGCTCCATGCGGTGAAGCGAACTGCGGCGGCGTTGCGCGGCATGGGCATCCGCAAAGGCGACCGGATCACGATCTCGATGCCGACCTCGCCCGAGGCGATCACGCTGATGCTCGCAATCGTGCGCATCGGCGCGATTCATTCGATCGTCTTCGCCGGTTTCGGTGCCAACGCGCTCGGCGATCGCATCCGCGCCAGCGGCTCGCGACTCGTCTTCACCGCCGACGCCACCTATCGTAAAGGAAAGACGGTTCCGCTGAAGCCGATCGTCGATGAGGCCCTGCGAACACCGGGGCATAGCGTCGAGCACGTCATCGTGGTCGAACGAGAGAGTCCGGCTAAAGCCGGACACTACGTACACGGGCCGGAAGGCGGTCCACCGGAACGAGGCTACGCACGGGGACGCGACATCACGTGGGACGCGTTTCTCGAGCATGCGCGCGATCACTCGGGTGCGCACACGCCCATGGAGTCGAACGAACCCGCGTTCATCCTGGCGACCTCGGGGACGACGGCGAGGCCGAAACTCGCCATCCACACTCACGGCGGCTACCAGGTGCACATCGCCAGCATGGGCCGCTGGTGCTTCGGCCTCAGCCCCGACGATGTGTGGTGGTCGACATCTGACATCGGCTGGATCGTCGGTCACAGCTATATGGTCTATGCGCCGCTCATCGCGGGTTGCACGACCGTGGCATTCGAAGGCGCACTCGACTACCCGACGCCCGACGCCCACTGGCGAACGGTCGTCGAGGAGTTCGGAGCGACCGGCATCTTCACTTCTCCCACGGCCGTGCGGATGCTGATGCGCTACGGTGAGCACACCCTGCGCGACGTCGATCATCGTCGCCTCGAGCGCGTCGTCTGCGCGGGCGAAGTGCTCAACCCGCACGCGTGGGACTGGCTGCAGAACGTCGTCCTCGGCGGTCGAGCGCCGGTCATCGATCACATGTGGCAGACCGAAACGGGTGGGCCCGTCTTCGGCAACCCGTACGGCATCGCGATGCTCCCGATCAAGCCCGGCGCGTCGGGGCCGCCGCTGCCGGGCATCGATGCGGCAATCGTCACGATCGATGGCGAGCGCTGCCGCCCGGACGAAAAAGGGATCATGGTGCTCACGCGCCCGTTCCCGGGGATGACGCCAGGATTGTGGGGCGAGCCGGAACGATACGGGGAGGATTACTGGCGGAAGGTTCCGAACGTCTACTACTCGGGCGATTCCGCGCACGTCGACGAGGACGGCTACTACTGGTTTGCGGGACGCGCGGATGAAGTGATCAAGATCGCCGCACACCGGCTCGGCACGATCGAGGTGGAGAGCGCGTTCCTCAAACACGACGCCGTCGCCGAATGCGGTGTCATCGGCCGGCCCGACGAGATGCGCGGCGAGGTCATCGCCGCCTTCGTGCTCCTGAAGCACGGGCACGATCCATCGGCACCGTTGAAACAGGAACTGCTCGACACGATTCGCCGCGAGCTCGGACCGGTCGCCGTCATCGGCAATCTCAACTTCGTGAAGATGCTGCCGAAGACGCGCAGCGGAAAGATCATGCGCCGCGTGCTCAAGGCAGTGATCCTCGATCGTGATCCCGGTGACATTACGACGATCGAGGATGAAGGATCGGTGGAGGAAGCGCGGGCGGCGTGGATGGAGATGCGGCAGCACGTTGGTGAGTGAAGCGGCCGCGGTCGATCAGATAGAGCGCCCACAGGATACGCGCCGCCACCGATCGCCAGGGCGCCCACGCACAAGCAAAATCCAGCTGTTGCTCGTGTGTCGGCAATGCTCGCAGCTTCTTGAGATCTCGTAGCGCCGCCGCGAGCGCAAGATCACCACGCGGCCAGACGTCGGGCCGGCGAAGCGCCATCACGTAGTAGATGTCGACGCTCCAGGCTCCGAGGCCGGGGACGTCGAGGAGCATCCGGCGCCCCACATCGTCGTCGGCGCGCGCGACGGCGGAAAGGTCGAGAGCGCCGCTGAGCACGCGGCGCGCAAGACCGACGCAGTAGCCGGCCTTCTGACGTGTCACGCCCAGCCGCCGCAGCCTCGTCACCCCCGCGCGCCCGAATGATTCAGGCGTCACCCCACCCAGGTGAAGTTCGAGACGGCGATACATCGCCTCCGCCGATCGCAGCGAGACCTGCTGTTCGAGGATGATGCGGACAAGAGACGAGAAGCCCGGACGACGGCCCCAGATCGGCGGGTAGCCGACGCGCTCGAGGACCCGAGCGAGATCGACGTCGCGCGCGGCAAGCGCGTCCGCACCCTCGCGGAGCGTCGCAAGGGTCAGGCCGCGGCTGTTCTTCTTACGGCAGGGCAAAGGAAACCAGTGTTCCGCCCGCGACAACCGCAACGTGCTGCTTCCCATCCTTCCCCTGATAGCTCATGGGATTCGCGTTCGCCTGCGCCGGAACTGACGTCGACCAGAGCTCCTTGCCGGTCTTCGCGTCGAACGCTCTGAAGCGACGATCGCTCGTGGCCCCGACGAAGACGAGCCCACCTGCCGTGACTGTCGGACCCGCGCTGCCGCTGCCGCCGACCAATTGCTTACCTGCGGGGAGCGCTCCGTTGGTCCCGAGCACCGACTCCCACGCAATCTGTCCGGTGTTCGCGTTGATCGCGATCAGCTTCGACCATGGCGGACGCTGACACGGCAGCTGCGGACCCGGCTTCGGCCTGCCGTTCTCGTCGTACCCATTCATCGGTGCGGAGAACGTGAAGAACGGGCCGACGCCGTTCACGCTCGCGCGATCGTACGCCTGCTTCGAACCACGCGCGTCGAAGCTGTAGTCGATGTTCGGATCCTTCTCTTCGACCCAGCCGACGAGCGACGTGTTCTGAGCGTTCACGTAGATGAAGCCGGTCGTCGGATCGACCGCCATTCCACCCCAGTTGACACCGCCGGTCCCGCCGGGAAATTGAATCGTCGACTTCGGCGGATCGCCTTTCTTGTGGTAGAGGAACGGCGTGAACGGGCCCGCGTTGTAGTACCCGCCCGCCTTCTGCATCATCGCCCTGCACGCGGCCGCATGATCGGGAGTGGTGTCCTCGGGCCTGACGAGATCGGCCTCCGGGTTGAAGCTCACCCGGCTGAGCGGCGCCGGACGCACCGGGATCGGCTGCGTCGGCGAATACCACTCGGTGGGCACGTCGCCCTTCGGCACCGGCTTCTCTTCGACCGGAATGATCGGCTTTCCGTTGGAGCGATCGAGCACATAGAGATAGCTCGTCTTTCCGACGTGTGCGATCGCCGGCACGCGACGTCCGTTCTGCGTGACCTCGAAGAGGCCTCCCGCGCTCGGAATGTCCGAGTCCCAGATGTCGTGGTGAACCGTCTGGAAGTGCCAGAGATACTTCCCGGTCTGCGCGTCGACGGCAACGATCGAGTTCGCGTACTCGTTGGTGCCGGGTCGATCACCACCGTAGTAGTTGGCTGCGGGCCCTGCGATCGGCAGATACACAATGCCGCGCCCGACATCGACCGGCGCAGCAAACGCCCACATGTTCGTACCCGAGCGATCCTTCCAGCCATCACCCCAGGTGTTGTTGTACTTCTCGCCCGGCTTGGGCACGGTCTGGAACTCCCAGAGCTTCTTGCCCGTGCGCGCATCGAACGCCCGTGGATTCCCCGGAGGACCTTGCGGCACTTCGTTGACCGCGGCGCCGATGATCACGACGTTGTGATAGACGGTCGGCGTGCCCCCGTAGGGGACGCCAACGTTGATTTCGCCGTTGACGCCGAAGCCGGCGGCTGGCATCCCCGTCGCTGCATCGAGCGCGAAGAGCCGCGTGTTGCTCATGAACAGCACGCGCGGCGCGAGCGTGCCGTCACCGGGCCAGTAGCCGACTCCGCGCGCGGACGCCTGCGGAAGCGCCGGTCCGCCACCTCGTCGTCCACCACCACCTCCGCCGGCAACAGCCAGACCAGGGGGCGGCGCCGCCGGCGTTGTTGTCGGAGCCTGCGCGTCGGTCGCAGGAGCGGGCGGTTGCGCAACGGATTTGATCGAGTACGCCCAAATCTGATTGCCGGTGTCGCCATCGAGCGCTGCGACTTGATTCCCGTTCGCGATGAACATGACGCCGTTGACCACGAGCGGGACCGACGTTCCGCCTCCGCTCATCTTGAAGGTCCACGATTCCTTCAGCGAGGCGACGTTGCCCGCGTTGATCTGCGTCAGCGGCGAGTACCTGGTCGCAGCGAGATCGCGATTGAGATTCGGCCAATCGCCGGGGGCGACCTGATCACGCTTGTCCTGGGCGAGGCCGGTGCGCAGCCAAGCGACGGACGCAACAAGGACTGACAAGGCGACTAATCTCGGAAATCGTTTCATTCGAATCGCTCTCTGACGTTGGGCCTTTTGGAACAGCCCCGCCCTACACTGTCCGTTTACTTCTTGGGAAGCGCGTACGCGATGTACGCACCGGGTGCCGCAGCCGCGCCGCGTCCGCGTCCACCGCGGCCCGCATCGCCCTGTGCCTCAGGACCACCGCCCGCCGACGCGCCGCGCGCTGGCGCCGGTCCACCGAAACGCGCCGGAAACAGCCCGGCGCCGGCGGCCACCGGAAACACGATGAACTGACGGCTGTCGACTTCGTACGTCGCGGGCACGCCTTCCGATCCGGTCGGCAGATCTTTCGACCAGAGGACCTTGCCGCTGTCGCGATCATACGCTCGCACCGTGCGATCGGACGCGGTCGCCACGAACAACAGGCCGCCAGCCGTCGCGAGCGGTCCGCCGCGCGGCATGTGCGCGCCGGAGGCAGGCTTGATGGTGTATTCAGGCGGGGCGGTCACGGTGCCATCGGGGATGCGCCATTTGATCTCACCGGTGTTGAGGTCGTACGCCGTGATCTCGGACCACGGCGGACCGATCGCGGTCATCCCGTTGCTCGGGCTCTGCATGAAGTCATAAGGCGACGTGTAGCGCGGGCTGCCCTTTGCCGCCGCTTCCTTCGCCGCCGCTATGAATTTCTCTTTCTGCTCGGGCGTGATGATCGGGCTCACGCCGCCGCCGACGTTCGCCGAGGGCTCCTCGTTGCTCAATATCAGACGCAGCAACGTCGGCATGTTCTTGGCCACGACGTAGAGCTCACCTTTCGTCGGATCGACGGCAGTGCTGCCCCAGTTCGCGCCGCCGTTGTGACCGGGCAGTTCGATCGACCCCTCGAGGCTTGGCGGTGTGAACAGGCCCTCGTTGCGCACCGATTTCAAACGTTGACGCAGCAGTTCCTTCTCCGCTTCGGGCAGATACGGGTTGATGTCTTTCTCGGTGAACGACTGTCGCGCAAAGGGCGGGATCTTCATCGGAAACGGCTGCGTCGGCGAGGTCCACTCGCCGGGCACATCGGTCTGCGGCACAGGCCGCTCTTCGATCGGGAAGACGGGTTTGCCGGTCATCCGGTCGAACACGTAGATGAACCCGAACTTGGTGGCCTGCGCGACGACGTCGATCGAGCGGCCGTTCTGTTTGATCGTCAGCAGCTTCGGCGCCTGCGGCAGGTCGTAGTCCCACAGATCGTGATGAACGAGCTGGTAATGCCAGAGCCGCTTGCCGGTACGCGCATCCAGCGCGACGAGGCTGTTGGCGAACAGGTTGTTGCCCTTGCGGTTGCCGCCGTAGAAGTCGAAGCGCGCCGTGCCGAACGGAATGAACGCAATGCCGTTCTTTTCGTCGATTGTGAACTCGCTCCAGTTGTGGACGCCGCCGGCGGTGCGGAACGCACCGTCGGGCCAGGTGTCGTAGCCGAACTCACCCGGGTGCGGAATGCTGTGGAAGACCCACGCCACTTTGCCGGTGCGCACGTCGTAGGCCTGCACGTCGGCCGGCGTCGAGTCGTAGCCGGCACCCTGCGCCGGCAGCGACATGATGATCAGGTTCTCGAAGATGCGGCCCGGGTTGCTCGTCTGGAGCGGATTGCGCGCCTCGCGCCAGAGCGCCTGGCGCAAGTCCACCTTCCCGTTGGAGCCGAACGACGGGATCAATTCGCCGGTCTGCGCGTTGATCGCCGTCAGCATGCCGGCGTTGAGATACAGCAGGCGTCTGTCCTTGCGGTCCGGACTCTCCCAGTAGTTCAACCCCCGTGCGCCGATCGCGCCCTGGTTCGCATGCGACCAGATCTCCTTTCCGGTCGACGCATCGAGCGCCACGATCGAGTTGCCCGTGCCCTGGACGTACATCACGTTGTCGACGATCACCGGGTTGAACGTCACGTTGCCGTTGATCGGATACGTCCACGCCACCTCGAGCTGCGACACGTTCGACTTGTTGATCTGATCGAGCGCGGAATACTGCGAGGAGTGCGCGCCGCCCTGATACGCGGTCCAGGTCGTGTAGGGCCTGGCCGTGGTCGTGGGGGGCTTGGCCGTCTTACGCGCGCCGCCGTTCGACCCGCTCTGAGCCGCGACTGTCACGAGCGCCAGCACGGACATGACCAACAGCGATCCACCGAATCTGCGCATGGAGAAGAGTCCTTTCGCCTGAGCGAATCTTATCGTAACTGGCGGGGCCGAGGGTGGTTGGCTTCAGCTCAGAGGCGGGCGATGTCGACGTGATGCAGAGCGAGGACCTTGGCGATATGCGCGAAGTCACGATCGCGGTGCACGACCGTCAGGTTATGACGTGACGCGCACGCAGCGATGACGCAGTCGACGCCCGAGCGGACGGGGACTCCGGCGCGCCGGGCCCGCCGGTAGATGTCGACTGCCTGCTCGATGAGCGACAGGGTCATCGGCAACTCGACACACGGCAGCGCCAGCATCGCCGTCCTCGCGATCCGGAACGCGCGCTCGTCATCGAATCCCTGTAGCACTTCCTGGATGACCGGCGGGCACGTGACGATCTGATCGCGATCGTCGACGAGGGTGTCGACCGTGATGCGGCTCCCCTTCCGAAACACCTCGATCCAGGCGCTCGTGTCAACGAGATACACGCTTCTTCCGGGGTCGATAGACGCCGCGAGTCTCGCGGACGACGAGAAGCTGATCGCCGCGCATCTGAGACAGATCCCCCGACCACAAGCCTGAACCGGCCAGCTGGTCGATGCTTCGGGCCTTGGCCCGTCGGACCAGCTCCGTCAATGCCCGCTCGATCGTGCGCGAGTAGGTTTTCTCACCGCTCACCCGGACCGCCTCCTCCAGCAGGTCCTCATCAATCACAACATTCGTGCGTTTCATACACACAACCTACCATAGCGGCCCACTGCCCTCAAAGGGCAGAGCCGCGGTCTGGCTGTCAACGACCGGCGGACGACGCCCGTATAATGACGCAGCCAGTCTGCTTTCCCGTCCCGGCTTTTGTTCCTTTCGGCGGCCAGCACTACAAGGAGTTCGCAATGACCGGTCGAGTCGGTTCACTGTTCGGCGCGCTGGCCGTAGCCGCGGCGATCGTGTGGTCGTCGGTGGCGGTCTCAACGCAGCACGGACACGTCCCGGCGCTGGTCATCACTGCATACAACGGCGGAGCACCAATCCCCTACACGCCCGCCAGGACCCCGTGGGGTGAACCTGATCTGCAGGGCGTGTGGAGCAGCGACGACACTGCCGGCATCCCGCGCGAGCGGCCCGCCGAGCTCGGCACACGTCTGTATCAGACGGATCAGGAGTTCGCTGCGCGTGTGAAACAGGTGAAGCAGGGCGTCGAACGCGGTCAGAACGCCGTCGGCTCGTTCCGCAACGACTACGCGACCCGTGCATTCCGGCAGACGTCGATCATCGTCGACCCACCAGACGGCCGCATGCCGGCGACGACCCCTGCGGCCGAGAAGCGCCGCGCCTCACGCGACCGCGGCACGTTCGGCGACGGGCCGTTCAACACCTTCGCAGATTTCACGCTGTACGACCGCTGCATCACACGGGGCATCGTCGGCTCGGTGCTGCGCGTGATCTACGGCAACGGCAATCGCATCGTGCAGAGTCCGGGCGTCGTCGCCTTCAGCTACGAGATGATTCACGACACCCGGATCATCTACACGGACGGACGGCCGCACATCAACCAGGCGATCCGTCAGTACCTCGGCGACTCGCGCGCACATTGGGACGGCGATGTGCTGGTCGTCGAGACGACGAACCTGACCGACAAAACGAGCATCGGCGGCAACGGCAACGGTCTCCGTCACAGCGACAAGATGAAGATCACCGAGATGTTCAAGCGGGTCGCGCCCGACATCGTGCAGTACCAGTTCACCATCGACGACCCGATCACCTACGAGCGACCGTTCACGATGTCGATGCCGCTCACGCCGCTCTCGGGTGGTGTGCTTCTCCCCTATGACTGCCACGAAGGCAATCAGGCGGTGCACAACGCGCTGAGCGCGGAGCGGGCCGAGGACAAGGCACTGGCCGATGACCTCGCGAAAGGCATCAAGCGGACGAGGCGCGGTGTGCAGGAGAGCGGCGTGGGAGGCGGTGGCAATCGCGGCCGCGGCGCAGGAACCGCACCAGCAGCACCAGCGGGAGGACGCGGACGCGGCGCCGACCCGGAAGACGCTAACCAATAGGAATCGGGAATC
>Ga0126377_10000808_pt1 | contig 19706 bp, 16 predicted proteins | sample PanSoiMetPlot_22_FD_92647 | JGI IMG/M metagenome (GOLD analysis project Ga0126377, IMG submission 92647) | Tropical forest soil microbial communities from Panama - MetaG Plot_22 | ecosystem: Environmental > Terrestrial > Soil > Tropical forest > Bulk soil | place: Panama | collected 2016-02-17 | reverse complement strand
CGAGCTTCAGCAGCTGCTCGACCGGCATCGCCGCGACGTAGTGGTCGGCGGTGATCGCCCTCCGCGCGCCCTGATGCTCGACGGTCACGCCCGTGATCCGGCCCGAAGCGATGTCGATGCCAACCGCGGACGTCGCGCCGCGCAGGTCGACCCCGGCGGCGCGTAGGTGATCGATCCACGGATCGATCCACGCGTCGTTGGTCGGCGCGTCGAGCAACCGGTCGGCGCGGCCGCCGACGCGCGAGAGGTCGAAGAGCAGTTGCAGCAGGACGTAACCGCCGGTTCGCGCGCTGATCTCGTGCGCCTGCGCGGCCACGAGCGTGCGCGTCAGCCCGTCTGCGAGGAACTTCCGAAACGCGACCGAGTGGCGCGGGGCGTCGACGAAGTCCCACCAGGTCTGGAGCTCCCATTGCCCGAAGCGACGCTCGTCGCAGCTGGTCAGGAGCGTGACCAGGCGTTGCATGAAGAAGGCCTGCTCGTCGAGGCCGATGCCCAGCTCGGTGAACCACGTGACGAGGAACCGCGTCACTGCCGCGAAGTCATCGATCGAGATCGGCGCGTGCGCCGGTGTCACGAGCTCGTTGCTGCCGTCGGCGCGGGCGATCATCAGCATCTCCGCAGCCACGAGCTCGTCGAGCACGCTCTTGCCCGCGCGCGGGCCGGCGATGTGGCTCATGGTGTCGGGGAGATGCCGGTAGAACCCCGGAAAGAAGCGGAAGCCATGCTCCGCGGGCAGGTCGGCGCGACCGCCCGTGCCGGACCCGGGCACCGCGTAGCTGCGCGCCTTCCCACCAAACCGCGAGCGCGACTCGTAGACCGTGACCGCGAACCCGCGCGCGGCAAGCTCGTGCGCGGCCGACAGGCCCGCGACGCCACCGCCGAGGACCGCCACGGTGTCGGGCATCGACGCCGACGCTACGGCGCGGTGCACCGGCGCGTCAACCGCGCGCGCTCAGGGCGCGGCGCTCGCGTCGAGCATCGTCATCCGCAGCCGGGTGATGCGCAGGGCGTCCATCTCCTCGACGCGTAACCGCACGCCCTCGAGCTCGATCGTGTCGCCCGGCACCGGGCGCCGGCCGAGCTCGTCGAACACCAGGCCCGCGAGCGTGCGTGGGCCGCGCTGGGGCAGGCGGGTGTCGAGCGTCTCGTTGGCGTCGTCGACCGACATCGAGCCCGGCGCGAGGACCGTCCGCTCGTCGAGCCACGTCAGCGTCGAGTCGGGCAGGTCGTACTCGTCCTCGATCTCGCCGACGATCTCCTCCAGGACGTCGTGGATCGAGACGATCCCGGCGGTCGCGCCGTACTCGTCGATCACGATGGCCAGCTGCTGGCGCTGCTCGCGCATCTCCCGCAGCAGCGCGCCGAGGTCCTTCGTCTCGGGGACCACGAGCGCGGGGCGGGCGAGCGGCCCGATGGCGTCGGCCGGGTGGTCGCGCTCCGCCGCGATCAGGTCCTGAACGTGGACGATGCCCGTCGGCCGATCGAGGCTCCCGGCACCGACGGGATAGCGCTCGTGGGGCGCCTCGAGCACCTGGTCAAGCGCCGCTCGCGGCATGAGGTCGGCATCGAACCAGGCGACGTCGAGGGCGGGGATCATGACGTCGCGCGCCTCGCGGCTCGCGAACTTGAAGACGTTGTGCAGCAGCTCCTCCTGCGCGCGCGGGATGACGCCCGCGCCCTCGGCCTCGTCGATCAGGGCGCGCAGCTCGTCGGCGGTGCGGATCGACTCGCCGGCCACGACCTCGCGGATGCCGAAGGGCCGCAGGAGCAGGCTGGCGGATCCCTGCAGCACCCACACTGCGGGCCGCAGGATCACGGAGATCAGCTCGATCGGGCGGGCGATGAGCACGGCCAGCGCCTCGGAGCGCTGGAGCGTGAGCGCCTTCGGGACGAGCTCGCCGAGGACCACCGAGAGGTAGGTGACGATCGTGAAGGCGAGCAGGAGGGACGCCCATCCCGGCAGCGCGTCGCCGAGCAGGTGGCGCACGAGCGGCTCGGCGACCGCGCCTGTGAGGATGCCGATCGCGGTGATGCCGACCTGCACGGTCGAGATCACCTTCACGGGATCGTCCATGAGCCGCAGCGCGGCGCGCGCGCCCTTGCTGCCCGCCTCCGCGCGCGGCGCCAGCGCGGCGCGGCGCGCGGTCACGACCGCGTACTCGCCCACGACGAAGAACGCGTTGGCCGCCACGAGGCCGAGCACCGCGAGGACGCGAAGGACGTCGCTCATGCCTGAAGAGTGCCCGGTTGCGGCATCGCGTCCGCCGCCCGCCCGACCGCCGCGAGCACGGCCTGCGTCGAGGGGCGCGCAGCGTCCGCCGCGCGCGTGACCGCGAAGAGCGTGCGGCTCACGTGGCCTTCGGCGATCGCACGCGGGGCCACGCCCGGACGATGCCCCATCATCGCGATGTCGGGCAGCAGCGACACGGCGAGGCCGTGCGCGACGACCGCGAGGGCGACGGTCGCATCGTTGGTGCGGTGGCGGATGTCGGGGTCGAAGTCGCCGAGGTTGCGGCACGTCCGCCGAGTGATCTCGTCCCAGCCCATGCCCTCGTGACCGGTCACCCACGCCTCGCCGGCGAGGTCGGCCAAGGCGACCGCCTCGCCTCCGCGACACGCCGGGTGGCGGGCGGGCAGCACCACGCGGACCGGGTCGTGCAGCAGCTCGTGGCGCTCGAGCCCGTCGGGCACGCGCCACGGCTGGTGCTCCCACTCGTCGCCGATGACCAGATCGACGTCGCCGAGCGCGAGCGCGGGCAGCGCCTGCTCGGGCTCGGCCTCGAGCAGCTCGCAGCGCAGCCGTGGCGCCTCGCGGGCGAGCGACTGCATCGCGGGCAGGGCGAGCTGCAGCGACATCGACTGGATCGCGGCGATGCGGGCGCGGCCGGTCACCTCCCCTGCGGCAGCGGCGAGGTCGGCCTCCGCGAGGGCGGCGCGCTCGAGCAGCGCGTCGGCGTGCTCGACGAGGACGAGCGCCGGATCGGTCAGGCGCACGCCGCGGCCCGCGCGCTCGAGCAGCGGCACGCCCGCCTCGCGCTCGAGGATCGCGAGCTGCTGGGACACGGCGGACGGCGTGAACTGCAGGGCGTCGGCGACCGCGGCGATCGTGCCGCGTTCGTGGAGCTCGCGGAGCAGGCGCAGGCGGCGGAGGTCGAGCATGGTTCAGGAACGCTACTGAGACTTCGTCACGAATCGGAATCGATCCTGATGCTTCTGCGCGACACCATGCACGCCGTGCGCCCCTCCTCCGGTCCGCTGATGTGCCTCGGCTCCGGCGCCGCCTTCGGCGCGATGGCGATCTTCGGCAAGCTCGCCTACGGCCAGGGCGCGACGGTGGGGACGCTGCTGTCCGTCCGCTTCGCGATGGCCGCCGCCCTCTTCTGGGCGATCGTCCTCGCCGGCGGCCACGCCCGCGAGCTGCGCGCGCTCCCGCGCCGCGACATCGCGGTCGGCCTGGCGCTCGGCGCGTGCGGCTACTCGCTGCAGTCGGGCCTCTACTTCACGGCGCTCGAGCGCATCGACGCGTCGCTGCTGTCGCTGCTGCTCTACACGTTCCCGGCGATCGTCGCCGGCGCCGCGGTCCTCCTCGGGCGCGAGCGCCTCGACGGGCGGCGGGTGCTGGCGCTCGCGCTCGCGCTCGGCGGGCTCGTGCTCGTCGTCGCGGGCGCCGGGGCCGGCCACCTCGAGGCGCTCGGCGCCGCCCTCGGCCTCGGCGCCGCGTGCGTCTACAGCACCTACATCCTCATCAGCGACGGCATCGCCGGGCGGCTCAGCGCGCCGGTGCTCTCGGCCCTGGTCTGCACGGGCGCGGCGATCGCGCTCGCGAGCGGCTCGGCGATCATCGGCACGCTGCATCCCGGAGCGCTGACACTCGCCGGCTGGGGCTGGATGGCCGGTATCGCCGTCGTCTCCACCGTGACCGCGATCTGCCTGTTCTTCGCGGGCCTCAAGCGCGTCGGCCCGACCACCGCGTCGATCCTCGCCACCGTCGAGCCCCTCGTGACCGTCGTGCTCGCGTTCCTCGTGTTCGGCGAGACGCTCGGCGGCGTCCAGATCTTCGGCGGCGCCCTCGTCCTCTCGGCGGTCGTGGTGCTGAACGTCCGCTGGAGCGCCAGAATGCGTGGCGATGACCAGGTTGTTCGCGATGCCGCTCGCGTTCTTCGCCCTCGCGCCGTTTCACTCGTCGATCAACCCGCTGTCGCCGCGCGTCAAGACGGTGCTCAAGCGTGAGTCGTGGCACCCCGGGTGCCCGGTCGCGCTGTCGGGCCTGCGCATGCTCACCGTCACCTACGTCGGCTTCGACGGGCACACGCACACCGGCCGCCTCGTCGTGAACCGCACGGCCGCGGCGCCGCTGGCGCGGGTCTTCCGCCGGCTCTACGACCTGCGCTTCCCGATCCGCCACATGTCGTTCGCCGACGCCTACGGGCCGGCCGCCTCGCGTCCCAAGGACGGCGACATCAGCGGGAGCTTCGAGTGCAGGCAGGCGGTGCCGTCACCGTGCGTCGGCGGCAGCGGAACCGGCACGTGGTCGATGCACGCCTACGGTCTGGCTGTCGACATCAACCCCGTCGAGAACCCGTACGTCGGCTGCGGCCAGAGCCGCGACCCGCGGACGAAGCCCTACTTCAACCGCTCCAAGCACCGGCCCGGGATGGTGACGCGCGCCGTCATCGGCGCGTTCGGGTCCGTCGGCTGGGGCTGGGGCGGAAGCTGGGCCGGCTCGACGAAGGACTACATGCACTTCTCGTCGACCGGCCACTAGCTCCCGCCACTTCCCACGCCTCAGTTGTCGCCGCGTACGTGCAGCTGCGCGCGGATCTCCCCTCCGGGATACAGCGTGCTGTGGACGTTCGCGTAGGTCGCGCCGACGAACATCGCGCTGACGAGCTCGTCGAACTGACCCGCGGCGATCCCCTGCCCAGCCGGGCCGATGACGTCGGCGGGCCGGATCGTCCCGCTGATTGTCGCCGGGGCGGCCGGGCACGCCTGCGTGCCGGCCGGGCCGTTGCCGAGGTTCGTGCAGAGGAACACGCTGATCCCTCCGGTCTGCGCCGGCGCGCCGAAGTGGATGTGCGCCTGCGTCACCGGGGCCTCGAGGCTTGCGTAGCTCAGGGTGTAGGAGATCTCCTGGTCCCTGATCTGCAGCTTGGCCCGGAATTCACCGGTCCCCGTGGTTGAGATCGCCAGCGGGGTCTCCTGATAGCCGGTCAGCCGCTCGCGTATCGACTTGCCGCCGCCGGCGACGGCGGTCGTCACCGCGATGACCAGCGCCGCCACGACTGCTACGCCGACGGCGAGCTTGATCCTGACATGCACGTCGCACACCTCCGCTCGATTGATGATCGAAGCGGCCCCCTTCAGCAGGAACAGCTACCGCGCCCGGCGCGCGCCGTCAAGACAGGTTGTAGGAGGTGGACGAAAACCGCGCGTGGTGCGTCTGGTTCTTCCATGGAATCCATCTACGAGCGGATCGGAGGCGCGCCGGCGGTGTCCGCGACCGTCGACGAGCTCTACGACCGCGTCATGGCCGACCCCGAGTTGGCGGGCTACTTCGCCAGGACGGATATGCGCCGTCAGAAGGCCCACCTGCGGGCGTTCGTCACGGAGGCGCTGGGCGGACCCAAGCGCTATCGAGGGCGTGAGATGCACGAGGCGCATGACGGCCTCGGCATTACGGCGGTCGCGTTCGATCGCGTCGTCGCGCACCTCGTCGGCACGCTCGCGTCCCTCGGCGTCGGGATCCAGATCATCGGCGCGATCCGCGACCAGCTGGCGCCGCTGCGCGGTCAGATCGTGGCTGCCTGACCCGCGGGTCGCCTCGAGCGGCCTCCTTCGGTTTCTTTCGCCTCCATAAGGGAATGAAAGGGCCATGCTCGGGAGGAGGCGGGGTTCCTACATCGCGGCGTGCATGCTCGCCGCGCTCACGCTGGCGCTCGCTGCGGCGCCGGCCCAGGCGGCCGATCACACGGTCACCTACGACAAGTACTCGTTCATGCTCGACGGCAAGCGCGTGTGGCTGTGGTCGGGCGAGTTCCACTACTACCGGCTGCCCAACCCGGACCTGTGGCGCGACCAGCTCGAGAAGCTCAAGGCGTCGGGGTTCAACGCGGTGTCGCTGTACTTCAGCTGGGAGTACCACTCGCCCGCGCCCGGCGTCTACGACTTCACCGGCGTGCGCGACATCGACAAGCTGCTCGACATCGCTCAGGAGGTCGGGCTCTATGTCATCGCGAGACCCGGGCCATACGTCAACGCCGAGCTGGACTCGGGCGGGTACCCCGGGTGGCTCTCGACGATCCAGGGCCGCGCGCGCACCGCGGCCGACGACTACCAGGCGGCGTGGGAGCAGTGGTTCGACGCGGTCAACCGCATCATCGCCCGCCACCAGTTCACCGACGGCCGCGGGCCGGTGATCCTCTACCAGATCGAGAACGAGTACGACGGCAGCGACGCGGCCTACATGGAGGAGCTCAAGGCGGCCGCGCGCGCCGACGGCATCACGGTCCCGCTGTTCCACAACGACAAGGGCCGCAACCTGCTCTGGTCGGCCGGCCCGGGCGCGCCGGACCTGTACGCCACCGACACCTATCCCGCCGCCTTCGACTGCAACCGCACCTCGTTCCCCGGCCTCACCGACTACCGCTTCCTGCGCGACGGCACCTCGTTCAACCCGCCGCGGCCGGGCGTCGGCAACCGGCCGTTCTTCTTCGGCGAGTTCCAGGGCGGCTCGTTCGACCCGTGGGGCGGCCCCGGCTACGAGAAGTGCCGGACGCTCACCGGGCCGACGTTCGAGCGGATGTTCTACGACAACAACATCGAGAACCAGTTCACCGCCCAGAACCTCTACATGACCTACGGCGGGACGAACTGGGGCTGGCAGGCCGACCCGAACGTCGTCTACACCTCCTACGACTACGGCGCCGCGTTCAACGAGCAGCGCCAGCTCACGAACAAGGTCGCGGTCCTCAAGCAGCAGGGGTACATGGTCCAGACCGTCGCCGACATGCTGAAGACGGACGACCTCGGCGAGGTCGCGGGCAGCACGAACCCGGCGGTGCGCGTCTGGGTCAAGGAGAACCCCGACACGCACTCGCGCTTCTACTTCGTCAGACACGCCGGCAACGGCACGTCCTCGACCGACGAGACGACGACGTTCACCGTGAACGTCCCCGACGGCACGTACACGCCGTCGGTGCGGGTCAACGGGCGCGACTTCAAGATCCTCGCGGCGGGGTACGACCTCGAGCGCCAGCGCCTCGTCTACTCGACTTCGGAGATCTACACCCACATGCAGGCCGGCGACCGCGACGTCGCGCTGCTGCACGGGCGCAAGGGCGAGTCGGGCGAGACCGTGCTGCGCTACGCGAGCGAGCCGCACGTCGATGTGCTCGAGGGCAGCGTCGATTCGAGCTGGGACGCGGACCGCGGCGACCTGCACCTCAGCTACGTCCACGACGGCCTCGCGCGCGTGCTCATCAGCGGCGGTGGCCGGCCGCCGCTCGAGCTGCTGCTGGCCGACAGCGATACCGCGTCGACGTTCTGGCGGGTCGACACCGACCGCGGCCCCGTGCTCGTGCGCGGCGCCTACCTCGTGCGCAGCGGCCACTGGAACGGCCCGAACCTCGCGCTCGAGGGCGACACCGACCAGCCGTCGCAGGTCGAGGTGTTCGACCCGCGCGCGCTGCACGTGACCTGGAACGGCCAGCCGCTGCGCGGCACCGTCCCCGGCCCGGATCCGGTGACGCTTCCGTCGCTCGGCCCGTGGAAGTACGCGCCCGAGGCGCCAGAGGCGCAGCCGGGCTTCGACGACTCCGGCTGGACGGTCGCCGACCACACGACGACGAACAACCCGATCAAGCCGGCGACGCTGCCGGTGCTCTACACCGACGACTACGGGTTCCACTACGGCGACGTCTGGTACCGCGGCCACTTCACTGCGACCGGCGACGAGACCGCGCTGCAGCTGACCGCCGGGACCGGCCGCGCGGGCGCATGGCAGGTGTGGGTCAACGGGACCCACCTCGGCACCGTGCGGACCGGCACGGCGAGCGGCAACCAGAACTCGAGCGGGACGTTCACGCTACCGCCCGGCCTGCTGACGCCGGGCGCGGACAACGTCATCTCGGTGCTCGTCCGCAACATGGGCCACAACGAGGACGGCGGCAAGAACGACGCGCAGAAGAACCCGCGCGGCCTGCTGGCGGCGACGATCGTCGGCGCGACGGCGCCGGTGACCTGGCGCATCCAGGGCGTCCGCGGCGGCGAGCAGCTCACCGATCCGGTGCGCGGGCCGCAGAACAACGGCGGGCTGTTCGGCGAGCGCGCGGGCTGGACGCTGCCGGGCTTCGACGACGACGGCTGGCAGACCGTGACGCTGCCGCACCCCGAGAGCGCGCCCGGGATCGCCTGGTACCGCACGCGCGTGCGGCTCAACCTCCCGACCGACCAGGACGTCCCGGTCGGCCTGCGGTTCACCGACGACCCGTCACGCCACTACCGCGTGCTGATCTTCGTCAACGGGTGGAACCTCGGGCAGTACATCAACGACGTCGGGCCGCAGCACGTCTTCGTCCTGCCGCAGGGCATCCTGCGCCACCAGGGGACGAACACGATCGCGCTGGCCGTGTGGTCCGACGACGCGACGACCGGCGGCCTCGGTGACGTGAGCCTCGAGGCGCTCGGCAACACCGCGACGAGCCTGCGCGTGCACAACGTCGTCAGCCCGGGCTGACGGTCAGCGGCGGGAGGCGTCCCAGAGCGCGCGCTGCTCGTCCAGCGTGAGCAGCCGCCAGCGGTCGGCCTCGTCGTCCCACACGAAGATGTGGACGTCGACGACGCTGTGCACGTCCTTGAGCAGGTCCACGGTGGCGCGCATGTCGGCGCCCTCGGTGAGCGTCTCCGACGACACGAGGTCGACGACCTTGAACTGGCGCGGCGCCCGCGGCGCGGCGGGCTTCTCGGCCGGCTTGCGCTCGACGCGCTTGGCGACCGGGAACTGCGGCGTGTCCTCGCCCCGGGACTTCTCGGGCGCGCGCTCGAGCGGGACCACCGTCGCGCCGGTGCCCTTCGTGCTCGTATCGAGTACCCAGACCTTCCTCGCCATCTGAGTCCAGGATAGGCGTCGTTCTCGCGGGTAGTACCACCGCTCGATGCCAACGCCACCATTGCCGCCCGAGCTCGACGATTTACATGGGCGGGCCGTACTCGCAGCGCGACCGCCGGCGGGTCAGTGCGTGGATCGAGGTGGACTGCTGGTACGGCTGGGCCGGCGGGGGATCTTGGGGGTCGTAAAGGTCTCCCACATACTGTAGGTAGCATCGCTAGGCTTGCGCCGATGACGGTGCCCGAGGCTCGCACGGATGCGCTCGCGGCCGGAGAGGAGGCACTCGGGCGCGGCGCCTGGCGCGACGCGCGCGCCTGCTTCGAGGAAGCGCTCGCGACGAGCGACACATCCGGCGGATGGGAGGGGCTGAGTCGCGCGGCCTGGTGGCAGGGTGACGAGGCAACAACGCTCGCTGCCCGCGAGCGCGCTCACCGGGCCTACCTGGAGGCCGGCGACGCGTTCGGTGCAGCGCGGATGGCGATGTGGCTCGCGTCCGACCATCTCGACTTCCGCGGCGACGACGCCGTTGCGCGGGCGTGGCTGCGCCGCGCCGCCGCGGTCCTCGACGGCTGCGAGCCGTGCGGCGAGCACGGGTGGATCGCGCTGCTCGACGCGGACATCGCGCTGCTCGTGGAGGCCGATCCCGAGCGGGCGGCCGACGTCGCGCGCGACGCGCTCCGCCTTGCCGCCGAGTTGGGAGACCGGGACGTCGAGGTCGTCGGCTTGGCGATCCTCGGCTGCGCGCTGATCGCATCCGGCGAAGTCGACGCCGGGATGGAGCGGCTCGATGCGGCGGGGTCGCTCGCCGTCGTCGAGCAGTTCGCCGACGTCGTGTCCCCGGGATGGGCGCTGTGCCACACGGTCTCGGCGTGCGCCGACGTCGGAGACTTCGCCCGCGCCGCGCAGTGGTGCCGCTCGCTGCACGAGTACACCGAGCGCTGGGCCGCCCGCCACTTCTTCGGCATCTGCAGGACGGCCTACGGCAGCGTCCTGACGGCGCAGGGCGACTGGCCCTCGGCTGAGCTCGAGCTGATGAGCGCCGTCGAGGACCTGCAGGCCACGCGGCCGGGCCTGGCCGCGCCGACCGCCGTCCGGCTCGGCCACCTGCGGGCCCGGCAGGGCCGCACGGACGAGGCGCGCCGCCTGTTCGAGAGCGCGCTGCCGCTGACGCACGCGGTCGTGGCGATCGGCGAGCTCGACCTCGAAGCCGGGGACGCGGTCGGGGCCGCCGATGCCGCCGAGCGCGTCCTGCGGCGGCTGGACGCGGGCGGCGTCCTCGAGCGCTTCCCCGCGCTGGAGCTCCTCGCGCGCGCCCGCGCCGCCACCGGCGAGCACGAGGCGTCCGCGGCGGCTGTCGCCGAGCTCGAGCGCGCGGTCACGGGCCTCGGCACCCCATACATGCGCGCGCGTGCGCACGTCGTCGCCGCCGAGGCCCTGCTTGCCGCCGGCGACCCCGATCATGCGCGCCGGATGGCCGAGGACGCCATCGATCTCTTCGAGGCCTGCTCGGCGCCGTACGAGGCCGCGCGCGCCCGGCTCGTGCTCTCGGCCGCGCTCGCCGCGCTCGACCGATCCGCCCATGCGGCAGCCGCGGCGAAGGCCGCGCGCGAGGCGCTCGCGCTCCTCGGCGCGCGGCACGACGGGGCCGGCGACGCGCTGAGCCCGCGCGAGCTCGACGTCCTGCGCCTCGTCGCGCACGGGCTCTCCGACGCAGAGATCGCGCAGCGCCTCTTCCTCAGCCCGCACACGGTGCACCGCCACGTCGCCAACGCGCGCACGAAGCTGCGCCTGCCCTCCCGCGCCGCCGCGGTGGCGTACGCGACCCGCGCCGGCCTGCTCTGAATCCCGGCGATGGCCGGATCCGGCCATCGCGCGCAATGGCCGGAACGACGGAAGTCGCGGCGCCGCCCGCCCGCGACCCTCACAGCCATGGCTTCCCTCACTTCGGCGATCAACGAGCTGCGCTTCCGTCTGCTCGGCGGTGTGGACGTACCCGGCGACCCGGGTTACGAGGACACCTGCACGCTCTTCAACGCGATGATCCGGCGGCGGCCGCGGCTCGTCGCGCGCTGCGTCGGCGTCGACGACGTCGTCGCCACCCTCGCGCTGGCCCGCGAGCACGGCCTCCCGGTCGCGGTGCGCGCCGGCGGCCATTCGGTCGCCGGCCTGTCGCTGTGCGACGACGGCGTCGTCCTCGACCTCCGCGACATGGCCGACGTCGAGGTCGACGCGCGCGGCCGCGTCGCCCGCATCGGCGGTGGCGCCATCTGGGCGCAGGTCGATCGCGCCACGCAGGCTCACGGCCTCGCCGCCACCGGCGGCCGCGTCTCGACCACCGGCGTCGCCGGCCTCACGCTCGGCGGCGGCTCCGGCTGGCTCGAGCGCAAGCACGGGCTGGCCTGCGACAACCTGTTGGCGGCCGAGCTCGTCACCTGGGACGGGCGCGTCGTGCGCGCCTCGGACGACGAGCACCCGGACCTCCTGTGGGCGCTGCGCGGCGGGGGCGGCGGCTTCGGCGTCGTGACCGCGCTCGAGCTCGCCCTGCACCCCGTCGGCCCGGAGATCTTCGGCGGCCTCGCGCTGTTTGCGCTCGACCGGGCGCACGAGCTGGTCGCGCGCTTCCGCGCGGTCATGCTCGACGCGCCGCCCGAGCTCTCGCTGGCCTGCGCCTTCCTCACCGCGCCGGACGAGCCCGACATCCCCGGCGAGCTGCGCGGGCGCCCCGCCGTCGCCGTGCTCGGCATGCACGCCGGGTCCGAGGGCGAGGGCGACGCGGCGATCGCGCCGATCCGGGCCCTGGGCCCCGCGGCCGACTTCTTCGGGCCGACCGCGTACGCCGACTTCCAGCGCTCGGTCGACGACCCGCCCGGCTACCGCAACTACTGGACCGCCGAGAACGTCAGCGATCTCCCCCGCGACGCGATCGACCGGATCATCGCGCGCGCCGCGCAGCTGCCTGCGGGGCCCAGCCAGATCTTCATCGTCGCCTGGGGCGGGGCGGTCGCCGCCGTCGACGGCGGGCACTCCCCGCTCGGCGGGCGCGACGCGCGCTTCATCGTCCACCCGCTCCTGCTCTGGGAGGAGGCCGCCGACGACGAGCGCCTGTGCGCCCTGGGCCGCGCGATCCGCGACGACATGGTGCCGTGGGCGCTCGGCTCGACCTACCCCAACTTCCTCGGCGACGAGGGCGACGCGCGGATGCGCGCGGCGTTCGGCGACGGCGCGGCGCGGCTCGCCGCCGCCAAGGCCCACTGGGACCCCTACGGCGTGTTCCGCACCCACCAGGACCTGCGGCCGCAGCGCGCGGCCGCCTGACAAGGAGCAAGCGATGACCAGTTCACGAACCGCCTCGGCGGTGCGGCTGCCCTACGCCGAGCACGGCGATCCGGACGGCACGCCGGTGGTGATGCTGCACGGCCTCAGCGACTCGTTGCGATCGTTCGAGCCCGTCTTCCCGCACCTGCCGGCGTCGATCCACGCGTACGCGGTGACCCTGCGCGGTCACGGCGACGCGCCGCGGCCGTCGGACGGCTACGACGTCGGCCAGCTCGCCGGCGACGTGGTCGCGTTCATGGACGACGCCGGCATCGAGCGGGCGATCGTCGTGGGGCATTCGATGGGGACCGTGGTCGCCACCCGCGTGGCGATCGACGCCCCCGAGCGCGTGTCCGGGCTCGTGCTCGCCGGCGGCCGCGCGACGTTCCGCGCTCCGGAGCTCGAGCCGTTCTTTGCCGAGATCCAGTCGTTCGGGGAGGCGGTCGACCCGGAATGGGCACGCGCGTTCCAGCAGAGCACGATCGGGCGGCCGGTCTCCGACGCGTGGCTCGCCACGGTCACGCAGGAGAGCCTCAAGATGCCCGGCCGCGTGTGGAAGGCACTGGTCGAGCCCACGCTGCGCGCGGACCACGCCGACCGGCTCGGGGCGATCTCTGTGCCCACCGTGCTCCTCCGCGGCGAGCACGACGACATCGGCTCCGCGGAGGCGCAGGAGGAGCTGCTGCGTCTCATCCCCGACGCGCGCCTCGTCGTCCACGAGGGCGGCGGCCACGCCCTGCACTGGGAGGACCCCGCCCGCTTCGCGGCCGACCTCGCCGCGTTCGTACGCGCCGTCAGCGCCTGACGAACGACCGGGCCTGCTCGCTCACCAGCGCGGTGAGGTTGCCGAGCGCGATGTTCGCGTCGGTGAGGTGCAGGCCCCACGTCGGATCCGGCGAAGGCTTCGGCACCGGCGCGCCGCCGCGCGCGGTGATCTGGAGCACGTGCGCGCCGCCCGATGTGCAGTGCGCGCGGTAGCTGCCGGGCGCCTCGATCCACGGCGTTGAGGCCTGCGGCAGCGGAACGCCGAGCAGGGCGATCCCGGCGGCGATCGTCGAGCCGGGGGCGAAGGGCTGCGTCGGATGGACCGGGTCGAGCAGGCCCGAGCCGCCGCGCAGCGCCGCCGGGTTGGTGCACAGCACCGCCATGCCCTTCTCGGTCGTACGCCCGAAGATCGCGTTCGCCGGGACCGGCTGGTTGAAGGTGGAGAACGCCACGACGCAGCCGACCTGGCGCGCCGAGCGACAGGCGCGGATGTGCCGGAAGTCCCCGCCGACGTCGCTGCCCCTGCGGACGAGCACGTTGCCGCCGAGGAGGATCGCCGAGACGAGGCGGCGGGACACCGCCTTGCCGTCGATCTCGCGGGCGATGAGCCGGCGCAGGACGAACGTGCCCTGCGAGTGGCCGATGATCACGACGCCGCGGCCGCGGTTGTACCTGCGCAGATAGGTGCGCCACGCCTGGCGGACGTCGGCGTAGCCCTGATCGTTGATCACGCCGCGCTGTGGCAGCCCCTGCAAGGTGGTCTGGCGGTACATCGGCGCGAAGACGCGGCACACGCGCGAGTAGCGCGCCGCCTGCCACAGCGCGATTGATCGCTCCTCGGGGTCGATCGCGCGGGTGGCGATCGGCCGCTTCTGGTCGCTGACCGTCGGATAGACGTAGAAGCAGTCGATGCTCGGCGTGCGCGTGGGGGCGGTCCTGGCGAGCCCGATCCGCCTGCCGGCTGGTGTGAAGCGGGTGGTCTGCTGGCCGGGCGTGCACGGGTTGTTCGCCAGGCCGGGCCGGCACAGCCAGACGGTCGCCGGCGGCGTGGCGGCGCTCGCGGGGACGGCGAGCGCGCCGAGGACCAGGCCCGCCAGTAGGGCCGAGCGGAGCGGAGCGGGCATGGGCGCGGAAGCTACTCGTGCACGCCGTCCGGCGCGCCGCGTAGCGTCCGAACACGTGTTCGTCGAGCCCGCCACCGCCAGCTATCTCGAGTCGCTCAACGCCGAGCAGCGCGCCGCCGCCACGCATCCGGGCGGGCCGCTGCTCGTGCTCGCCGGCGCGGGCACCGGCAAGACGACCACGCTCGCCGCGCGCGTCGCGTGGCTCGTCAACGAGGGCGCGGCGCCAGAGCGCGTGCTGCTGCTCACCTTCACGCGGCGCGCGGCGCGCGAGATGCTCGCGCGTGCGCGCGCGTATCTCGGGCGCTCGCCGAACGGCCGCCACGCGGGCAAGGTGGTCGGCGGCACGTTCCACTCCGTCGCTCATCGCTTTGCGCGCCGGTACGCGGCGGTGCTCGGGTTGCCGGCGGGCTTCGGCGTGCTCGACGCGGGCGATGCCGCCGACCTCCTCGACCTCGTGCGACAGGACGCCGGGGTGGGGCAGACCGGCCGGCGCTTCCCGCGCAAGTCGACGCTGCTCGACATCTACTCGCGCACGGTCAACGCGCAGCGCCCGCTGCGCGAGGTGGTGGTGGAGGACTTCCCATGGTGCGAGCGCCATGGCGACGACCTCGCCCGCCTGTTCGTCGAATACGGCGCCCGCAAGCGCGCGCTCGGCGTCCTCGATCTCGACGACCTGCTTCTGCACTGGCGGGCGCTGGCGCGCGACGCGGTGGTGGGGCCGGAGATCGCGGGCGCGGTCGACCATCTCCTGGTCGACGAGTACCAGGACGTCAACGGCCTGCAGGTCGACCTCGTGCGCGCGCTGCGGGCGCAGCGGCCCGACGTCACCGTCGTGGGCGACGACCTGCAGGCGATCTACGGCTTCCGGTCATCCTCGCCGCAGCACATCCTCGACTTCCCGCAGCACTTCCCCGGCGCGGCGACGGTCGCCCTCGAGCGCAACTACCGCTCGGTCCAGCCCGTGCTCGATGTCGCCAACGCGGTCGGCGAGCAGGCCGAGCGCTCCTACCGCAAGGCGCTGCGCGCGGAGCGGCCCGGCGGGCGACCACCCGAGCTCGTCATGTGCCTCGACGAGGGCGCGCAGGCGTCCGCGGTGTGCGAGCGCGTGCTCGACGCGCGCGAGCGCGGCGCGACGCTGCGCGAGCAGGCAGTGCTCATGCGTGCCTCGCACGACTCGGACCTCCTCGAGCTCGAGCTCGCGCGCCGCGACATCCCGTTCGTCAAGTACGGCGGGCTGCGCTACCTCGAGGCCGCGCACGTCAAGGACTTCCTCGCGCTCCTGCGGCTCGCCGACAACCCGTCCGACCGGCTGAGCTGGTTTCGCTGGCTGCAGCTGCTCGACGGCGTCGGCCCGGCGACCGCGCGGCGCGTGCTCGAGGCGCTCGAGCCCGACGGCGGCGGGCTGGTGGACGTGCTGGCGCGCTGGCCGGGCGCGCGGGGCGCGCTGTCCAGCGAGGCGCGCGAGCCGGCCGATGCGGTCATCGCCGCGCTGGGCGCGGCGGCCGAGACCACGGCGGCGGGGCCGCGCGCGGAGGTGCTGCGCGCCGCGCTCGGCCCGATCGTCGAGTCGCACTACCCAGACGGCGCGGTGCGCCTCCAGGACCTCGACGCACTGGTGGCGGCCGCCGGCCAGGCGTCGGACCTCGGCCGCTTCGTGGCCGACCTCGTGCTCGACCCGCCGGCGTCGTCGGCCGACCTCGCCGGCGCCGGCAGCCTCGACGAGGACTGGCTCGTGCTCAGCACCGTGCACTCGGCCAAGGGCCTCGAGTGGCGCTCGGTGCACGTGCTCGCGCTGTACGACGGCAACTTCCCGTCCGACCTCTCGGCGGGCAGCCGCGAGGCGATCGAGGAGGAGCGCAGGCTGCTCTACGTCGCGCTGACGCGCGCCCAGCGCGACCTGCACCTGTACGTCCCGCTGCGCTACTACCACCGGCCGCGCGGCTCCGACGACGGGCACGGCTACGGCAAGCCCTCGCGCTTCCTCACCGACCGCGTGCAGGCCCTGTGCAGGCGCACCGACGACACCGGTATCGGAACCGGCGACGCGCTCGGCGCGCCGGTGGTGGCCGCGGGCGGCTGGCGCATCGAGGTGTCGGTCGACGCGCTGTTCACCTGAGCGTATGCTCGCCGCTCATGGCAGAGGTCGCGCTACCCGCAGCGCCAGCGGCGGAGGAGGCGCCGCCGCGCCCGGACTTCCAGATCGTGCCGCTCCGGGGGCTGCCGATCGTCGCCGCGGTGCTCATCGGGCTCATCGCGGCGATCGCCGCCAACAAGCTCTGGCCGCTCGAGTTCTTCCACATCGCCGCCGGCGCGCTGTGGACATCCATCGATCTCTTCCTCGGCCTCGTGCTCGGCCCGATCCTCGGGCGGATGGCGATCCCCGGGCGCATCGAGCTCACGACCCGGCTCATGCCGAAGATGCTGCTGATCATGCCGACGGTGGTGACCGTGACGCTCGCGTCGGGCTGGCAGCTCGGCCGCCTCATGGGCACCATCGACAGCAGCTACGTCAACCACGGCTGGATCGTCGCCTCGTACATCGTGGTCGGCGTGATGGCCGTCATCGCGCTCGGCCTGCTCGAGCCCGCGAACGTCGCGGTGCTGTTCGAGCTGAAGAAGCGCCGGCCCGATCCGACGGTCATCCAGCGCCTCATGAAGCGCTTCATCTACACCGCGGGGATCATCGGGGCGATGCAGGTCGCGACGCTCGTGATCATGACCAAGGTGGCGACCGGGTGAGCGAGCGCCGGCTGCCCCCGGTGACGGAGGTCGCCATGACCTCCATGGCGCTGATCGTGATCGGCGGCATCTGGATCGCGTCGCACCTGCCCAACCACGTCCCGCTCGGCCCGGCGGTCGCGCTGCTCGTCGCGTCGGCCGCGCTCGTGGTCGTCAACGTCGTCTCGCTGCTGCGCGTGCCCGACTTCAACTGGCGACAGTTCTGGCTGGTGGCGAAGTGGGCGGGCCTGGCCTACGCGGTCACCGCGGGCATGCTCGCGTATGTCTTCATCAACGACGGCACCCGCGGCGGCGAGCTCGTCGTGCTCATGCTGTCGCTCGTGGTCTACGCGATCCACGTGCCCCTGCTGATCGGGTTCACGGTTGCGCGTTACCAGCCGCTCGCGACCGAACACTGACGCTTACACGATCGTTAAGTCGACGGATCTAGTGTCGCCGCCCTGAGGGGTGGTGGTACATCGTTCGCGGCGTATGTCGCGCGGCGCGTCGCCGCCGTGGCCGTTGTCGTGCTGGTCACGCCGTCGCTGACCTTCATCCTCTTCGGCTCCCTGCGCGAGGGCGTGTCGGTACCCGAGAAGGCCTCGCAGTTGCCCGGCTACCTGTCGGACACGTTTCTGCACCTGGACTTCGGCTACGCGGCGAAGTTCCATAAGCCGCGCGGTCAGGTCCTGCTCGACACGATGCCCGTCGACATCTCGCTGCTCGTCGGCTCGCTCGTCTGCGGCGTGGTCATCGGCCTTGCGGCCGGGGTCGTCGCCGGGGCGCGCCGTCGCAGCGTCGCCGACCGGGCGCTCGCCGTGGGCAGCGCCATCGGGATGAGCATGCCGGTGTACTGGTTCAGCTCGATCGCGCTCGTGCTGTTCGCGCCGCAGTCCGGCTACCTGCTCCAGATCCCGTTCCTGTCCTGGTACGGCGGCTACGTCTCGTTCGGCCACAGCCCACTCGGCTGGCTGCAGTCGCTGTGGGTCCCGTGGCTCGTGCTCGCGGCGCCGCTGGCGGCGATGGTCTATCGGATGACGCGCGCATCGCTGGCCGAGGTGCTCAACGAGGATTTCGTGCGCACGGCGCGCGCGAAGGGTGTGCGCGAACGGATCGTCGTGCGCCGGCACGCGTTGCGCGCCGCGCTGTCGCCGGTCCTCGGACTCGTGTCGGTCAACGTCGCGCTGCTCGTCACGAACGTCATCGTGATCGAGCGCGCGTTCAACCTGCCCGGCTTCTTCCGGGTTGCCAACATCGGGCAGGGCAACGGCCTGGGCGAGGGCGTGGAGCCGCCGATCTTGCTCGACGACGTGCAGGCGCTGATCGTCGAGGTGTCGCTGCTCATCGCGCTGACGATGTTCCTCACCGACGTGCTGCGAGCCAAGCTCGATCCCCGCGCGCGCGTCTAGTAAGCCGCGATAGCGGTAACGCTTGCGCGCCCGGCCGCGCGCGGCGAGACTTGGCCCACCCATGGGCCAGGATGTCGCCGCGAGGGTGTTCAGCCGGGCCGACCGCCAGCGCTATCGCGAGAAGGTGCGGGTCTGCCTCGACGTCTTCGCGCGCATGCTCGCCGAGGCCAGGTTCGAACCAGCGCGCGGCTCGTTCGGGCTGGAGATCGAGCTCAACCTCACCACCGACGACGGCACGCCCGCGATGGCCAACGCGGCGGTGCTCGAGGCCATCGCCGACCCGGACTTCCAGACCGAGCTCGGGCAGTTCAACGTCGAGATCAACATCGCGCCGCGGCGGTTCAGCGAGACCGTGTTCGGCGAGCTCGAGGAGAGCGTGCGCGCCAGCCTCAACCACGGGGAGGAGCGGGCGCGCACGACCGGCGCGCACATGATGATCATCGGGATCCTGCCGACGGTCGACGGCGCCCACCTCAACGCCGCCGCCTTCAGCGCCAACCCGCGCTACCAGCTCCTCAACGAGCAGATCTTCGCCGCCCGCGGCGAGGACCTCGAGATCGACATCAGCGGCGCCGAGCGGCTCTTGACCTATGCCGACACGATCGCGCCCGAGGCGGCGTGCACGAGCGTCCAGCTCCACCTCCAGGTCGAGCCCGACGCGTTCGCCGCGCACTGGAACGCCGCGCAGGCGATCGCCGGCGCCCAGGTCGCGGTCGCCGCCAACTCGCCGTTCTTCTTCGGCAAGGAGCTCTGGCGCGAGACGCGCATCGCGCTCTTCGAGCAGGCCACCGACACCCGGTCCGACGAGCTCAAGGCGCAGGGCGTGCGCCCGCGGGTGTGGTTCGGCGAGCGCTGGATCACCTCGATTTTCGACCTCTTCGAGGAGAACGTCCGCTACTACCGGGCGCTGCTGCCGATCTGCGACGACGAGGACCCGGTGGAAACGCTGTCGCGCGGCGACGTCCCGCAGCTCGGCGAGCTGCGCCTGCACAACGGCACGATCTACCGCTGGAACCGCCCGATCTACGACGTCGTGCGCGACCGGCCTCACCTCCGCGTCGAGAACCGGATCCTGCCCGCGGGCCCGACGGTCGTCGACATCCTCGCCAACGCCGCCTTCTACTACGGGCTGCTGCGCGTGCTCAGCGAGGACGACCGACCGCTGTGGACGCAGATGTCGTTCTCGGCGGCCGAGGAGAACTTCCACTCCGGCGCGCGCGACGGCATCGAGGCGCGGGTGTACTGGCCCGGCGTGGGGGAGGTGCCGGT
>Ga0126377_10000807_pt1 | contig 19720 bp, 17 predicted proteins | sample PanSoiMetPlot_22_FD_92647 | JGI IMG/M metagenome (GOLD analysis project Ga0126377, IMG submission 92647) | Tropical forest soil microbial communities from Panama - MetaG Plot_22 | ecosystem: Environmental > Terrestrial > Soil > Tropical forest > Bulk soil | place: Panama | collected 2016-02-17 | reverse complement strand
TAGTGCCGGGTGACGGTGCGGAGGCGCGGGTGCTTCTTCGCCTTCGCCTTCGGCGTGGAGCCGAGGAAGAGGCTCGCTTGAGCCGGGCCGATGCCCGCGCTGACAGCGCACGCGAGCGCGACACAGGCAGCTGCGAGGAAAGGCCTACGGGTGCTCGCCGGGCGGCGGCGAGGAGCGATCATCGCCACGCAGATCGGCCCGCGCGTCCCACAGCCGTATCCCTCGGCCCAGTGAGCGCCCCGAGCGTCCGGTAACCGGGCGGTTTCCGCGCGACCTAGCCGAAGGGCTAGGTGGGAGTGATGATGAGCCCGCGGATCCGCCTGGAGACTGGACTTGCGGGCGTCGCTGCGCGAGAAGGCCGCCGCTAGCCTCGGAGACATGTGCGGAATCTGCGGCGTGGTCCAGATCGGCGGCGAGCCGCGTCAGGTGGTCGACCCGCACCTCCTCGACCACATGACCGACCTGATGACGCACCGCGGGCCGAACGACCGCGGCACGCACGCCGAGCCCGGCGTCGCGCTCGGTGTGCGCCGGCTGAGCATCGTCGACGTCGACGGTGGCCACCAGCCGATCGGCAACGAGGACGGCACGGTCGTCGCGATCCAGAACGGTGAGCTGTACAACCACCTCGAGTTGCGCGAGCGGCTGCGCGCGGATGGCCACCAGTTCGCGACGCGGTGCGACACCGAGGTCCTTCCCCACCTCTACGAGCGCTACGGCGCCCGCTTCCCGGAGCAGCTGCGAGGCATGTTCGGGCTCGCCGTCTGGGACCGCCCGCGGCGTCGGCTCACGCTGGCGCGCGACCGTGTCGGGATCAAGCCGCTCTATTACGCCGAGTCGGGCGACCGTGTCGTCTTTGCCTCCGAGCTCAAGAGCCTGCTCGCGAGTGGCCTCGTGGACCTCGACTTGGACTACGAGGCGATCGAGACCTACCTGGTGCTGGGGTACTTCCCGGGGCCGCGAACGCCGCTCGCGCACGTACGGAAGCTGCTACCCGGGCAAGTTCTCGTGGTCGGCGAGGACGGCGTCCACGTCGAGCGCTACTGGTCGTACCCGCCGCCGAGCCCGGTCACTGGGACGTCCGAGGACGAGCTCGCTGCGCAGCTCCTGGAGGAGCTCGAGGAGTCCGTCCGGTTGCGCCTCATGAGCGACGTGCCGCTGGGCGCCATGCTCAGCGGAGGGCTCGACTCGAGCCTGATCGTCGCACTGATGGCGCGGAACATGTCCGAGCCGGTGAAGACGTTCTCGGTCGGCTTCCGCGAGGACGAGCGCGGCAACGAGCTCGCGGACGCGCGGCGGGTCGCGAGCGCGTTCGGCGCGGAGCACCACGAGCTCGAACTGTCCTTCCGTGATCAGTCGCTCGACCTCGAGACCCTGCTCTGGCACCTGGACGAGCCGATCGCCGACCTCTCGACGCTGGGATTCCTCGCGCTCTCGCAGCTCGCTGCCGAGCACGTCACCGTCGCGCTGTCCGGACAGGGTGCCGACGAGCTCTTCGGCGGCTACCGCAAGCACCGCGCGGCCGCCATCGTCGGCAGGTGGAACGCGCTCCCCGCCCCACTCCGCGGCGCGGGCGGCTCACTCGCGCTACGCGGACCTGCGCGCTTCCGCCGGGCTGCCGAGACGCTCACCGCCGCCGACCCGGCAGCGCGCCTGCTCGCGATGAGCGGCCAGGTCGAGCCGGAACTGCGCCAAAGACTCTTCCGAGGCCCGCTCGCCGAGTCGGACAAGGGCGCACCGCGTCTGGCCGTAGAGCAGTTCCTCGACGGCGCGCACGGGGACCCCCTCGCAGTGACGCTCTTCCTCGACGGCCAGCTCGCGCTCGTCGACACGATGCTGCATTACTTCGACCGCGCTTCGATGGCGCACTCGCTGGAGGTGCGCGTGCCGTTCCTCGACCACCGCTTCGTGGAGTTCGCGGCGACCGTCCCGAGCGGCATGAAGGTGCGCAGGCTCGGGACGAAGCACATCCTCCGCCGGGCCGCGAAAGGCATCGTCCCGCAAGACATCATCGACAAGCGCAAGATCGGGTTCTTCCGCGCGGCCGAGCAGGCCTGGGTGCGGGCCCAGACGCGCGGACTGATCGCGGATTACCTCCTGCACCCGGATGCGCGCTGCACGGAGTTCCTCGACCGCGGCGAGATCGAGCGCATGCTCGGAGCCGGCGACGCCGGCGAGCTGCCGCGCGAGCGCCTGCTGATCGGGATCCTGATGCTCGAGGTCTGGCTCTCGAGCTACCTGCCGCGGTCGGTCGCCCGCACGAACGACCCCGTTCCGGTTCCGGCGTGAGCTCCTACGCCGTCGTCACGCCTGCCCATGACGAGGCGGACAACCTCCCACGGCTTGCGGTCGCGCTCGCCGCGCAGACGCTGCCGCCCGCTAAGTGGGTCGTCGTCGAGGACTGCTCCTCCGACGGCACGCCCGCCGTCCTGCAGGAACTCCGGGCCGAGCACCCGTGGCTGCGAGTCGTCGAGGCGCCTCCGCGCGTGCCGGGCCTCGCTGCGGCCCCACGCGGCGGGCGCGTTGTGCGGGCATTCTCGGCCGGTCTTGACTCGCTCGGGCCCGAGCCGGCCCTGGTGGCCAAGGTCGACGCCGACATCTCGTTCGGCCCCGACTACTTCGAGCGGCTGACAGAAGCCTTCGTCTCTGACTCACGCCTCGGGATCGCGAGCGGGACGTGCTACCAGGACAATGGCGACGGCTGGCGACAGTTCTACGGCACCGCCGCGAGCGTGTGGGGTGCCGCACGCGTCTACCGGCGCGCATGCCTCGACCAGATCCTTCCGCTCGAGGAGCGCATGGGCTGGGACGGGATCGACGTCGTCAAGGCCAACGTCGAGGGCTGGTCGACCGAGATCCTGCTCGATCTGCCGTTCTTCCACCACCGGCTCGAGGGCTCCCGCGAGGACGGTAATTGGCGCGCCTGGGCGGCGCAGGGCGAGGCCGCCCACTACATGGGCTACCGCTTCTCCTACGTCTTCGCACGATCGCTTTTTCGCGCCCGCCGCGACCCGGCGGCAATGTCGATGCTCGCCACCTATGTTGGCTGCGCCGCGAAGCGCCGGCCCCGCTACCCGAACCGCGACGTCCGCGAGTTCATCCGCCGGCAGCAGCAGCTGCGGAAGCTGCCGTCTCGGAAGCGCGAGGCGCTCGGGAGGGTGTAGGGGCTGTCAGGCCGCGTACTTGTAGAGCAGCTCGCCGACGACACGGGTCACCCAGGTCGGAGAGCGCCTCAGCAGCGGCGCGAGGGCCGTGCTGCTGCTCGAGTCGAGCCGTGGCGGCTCGCCGCCGACGACGCTGTAGAGGAGCGGCGCCTCCTCGCATCCCCAGCCGAGCTTGAAGCGGCGCAGGCCCGCCGCGTCGGCGTCGGTGCGACCGAAGTCGAGCGTGCGATAGCCGTTCGCGCATGCCCACTCGATCACGTCGCGAAAGAGCACCTCGTTCGGCCGCAGGCCCAGCCACTTCGGGTCCGACGCGCCGTACTTGTAGGCGATGGTCCCGTTCCAGGCGAGGAACACGGCGCCCGCCAGGGTCCGCTCGCCGTGCTCGGCGAGCAGGACGAACCCCAGGCCGGGCTCGACCACGCTCCTCCAGAGGAGCCTGAAGAAGCGGCGCGGCTGCACCGGCACGCCGAGCCGACGCCGGGTCTCCACGTGCAGGCCGTAGAACGCATCGACCAGGTCGCCCTCCTTGGCCCCGCGCCGGACGGTCACCCCGCTGCGCTCGCCCTTACGGATGTTCCGCTTGACCGAGTCTCTGAAGCGGCGCGCGACCGCGTCGGGATCGGGCTCGAGCGGCAAGGTGTGCAGCAGAGGCGGTTCGGGGGTTCCGGACGTCGCGCCCGGGAGCGGGCCGCGAATCTCGAGCCGCGTCACCCGGTGCGCGGCCGGTACGCCGTCGAGCCCGTCAGCGAGGGCAGCGAGGTCGCCGAGGGGCGGCGAGAAGTCGGTGAACGGCAGAGAGATCCAGCGGGCGCCTCCGAGCGGTCGCCGCACCCGCAGCACCGGCATCCCGGCCGAGATCGCCCCGCCCGCCTCGTCCACGAGCGCGAGCGAGTCGAAGCCGTAGGTCTGCTCCAGCAGCAGCGCCCAGGCGGGGTGATGGACGGGCAGCGCCTCGGATTGGGACGAGACGAACTCGAGCCAGCGCGGGTCGCGGAGAGGAATCGTCGAGACGGCCACTGTGCTCCTGAGCGTATTCCGTTCCGGGTGGGGACCGCCTTGCGCGCCGACGCTTCGTTCATATGCTTTAGAAGAGGGGATGCAGTGAGGGCAATGTGGTGCAAGTAGCGGTGGATCCGCTCAGACAGCCGTGAGCGCGATTCGCCCGCTCGAACGTGAAGATCTGCCGGCGATCGTTCGCCTGTACGAGCAGATCATGCGAAGCGGCGAGCCGGCGCCGCACCTCGTCGAGTTCTTCGAGCGCACGCTGCTCGACCAGCCCTGGGCGGATCCCGAGATCCCGTCGCTCGTCTACGCGGAGGACGGGGAGATCCTCGGCTTCATCGGCTCCAGCGTCCGCCGTATGCGCTACGAGGGCCGCGACATCCGCCTCGGTTGCAGCGGCCACCTGCTCTCTCGGACCGACGCACGGACCCGCGGCGTCGGCGCGCTGCTGCTGCGCGCCTACCTCGCGGGGCCGCAGGACCTGACCATCAGCGACGGCTCGACCGAGACCGTGCGCCGGATCTGGCACGGCCTCGGCGGCGAGACGATCTACCTCGGCTGCCTGTCGTACATCCAGGTCTTCCGGCCGTGGCGGCTCGCGGCCGATTACCTGTTCGGGAAGCCAAGCATGACGCCGCTCCAGACCGTCGTCGGCCCGCTGTCCTCGGGGCTCGACGCCGTCGCCAGGCTCGTCACCGGGCACATGCTGCAGCCGGTCGAGCCCGAGGGGGTGGTCGAGGAGCTGACGCCGGCCGCGATGCTCGAGCACCTGCCGCAGGTCACGGCGTCGCTGCGGCTGGTTCCCGCGTACGACCGCACGTACCTCGACTGGCTCTTCCAGGAGCTCGCGCAGGTCGTCCACCGCGGGCCGCTGTGGACGGCCGGCGAGGGGCGCCGCTCCGTCGCCAGAGGGCCGGTCTGGGCGGAGCTCGTGCGCCAGAACGAACGCGTGCTCGGCTGGTATGTCTGTCACCTCCGCCGCGGCGGCTTCTGCCGCGTCCTGCAGGTGGCCGCAGGGCCGCGCGACGCGGAGACCGTCTTCGGACACCTCGCCTACCGCGCGCGCAAGCGCGGCGCGGCGGGCCTTTACGGACGGCTCGAGCCAGGAGTTTTCGGGCCGGTCTCGGCACGGCGCTCGCTACTGCGGGTCCACGAGGGCCGGATGCTGGCGCACTCGCGGGATCGCGGGATCCTCGATGCCGTCTACAGCGGCAATGCTCTGCTGACGCGGCTGGACGGCGAATGGTGGTGAGGCGATGAACCCAGGCAGGCAGGGCGGCAGCGCCGCGGACCTGACGCTCGACCGGCTCCTGATGCCTCTCGGCCCGACCGCGGCCGTCGAGGTGGAAGGTCGTGCAGAGCAATCCGCATGGCTGCACAGCGGCGACTGGCGCGTCTACGCGCGGCCGGCCCAGACTCGATCCCGCGGCGAGGAGGTCGCGCGCTTCAGGCTCGAGGACGGCCGCGTGCTCGGCGCACGCGTCGATCCCGACCGCGGAATCGCCTCGCTCCCTTTCGACCCGTCCGAGGCGTACCGGAGCTACGTCTCCGAGGCGTGGGCGCAGGGCAGCTCCGCGCGCCACCTCTCGTCCGGCCAGCTCGATCTCTTCTACCGGGTCAAACGCTTTTTCCCGCGCAGGGCGCTGCTGTCCGCCCGGCGGCTGCTGATGCGCTGGCAGGGCCTGCCGGAGTTCCCCGCCTGGCCGCTGGACGCGAGCGTCTCGCGGCTACTGCGCTTCTACGCCTACTGCCTGCTCCGCGCGCGAGGTGCGACGGAAGGCGAGTTCGCCTGGTTCTGGCCGCAGGGGAAGAGAACAGCGCTGATCCTCACGCACGACGTCGAGGGTGTCCAGGGCTTCCGCGGCGCCCTCGAACTCGCCGACCTCGAGGAGGGGCTCGGGTTCCGCTCGTCGTTCAACCTGGGCGCCTGGTACGACGTCGACCCGGGCTTCGTGCGGGAGCTCACCAGCCGAGGCTTCGAGATCGGCCTGCACAGCCTGCACCACGACCGCTCCCTGTTCGAGTCGCGCGCGTCGTTCGAGTCGCAACTCCCGGGGATCGCGGAGCTGCGCGAGCGGCTCGGCGCGGACGGCTTCCGTTCGCCCGCCACGCACCGTGTCTTCGATTGGCTCGCCGAGCTTCCGGTCGCCTACGACTGCACGATCCCGAACTCGGACCCCTACGAGCCGCAGCCGGGCGGCTGCTGCAGCGTCTGGCCGTTCTTCATCGGCCCCGTGGTCGAGCTGCCCTACACGCTGACGCAGGACCACACCGTCTTCACGCTGCTGGGGCACCGCTCGCCGGCGCTCTGGCTGGAGCAGGCCGCCGCGGTCGAGCGCGAGCACGGCCTGATCCAGTGCCCCGCCCACCCGGATCCCGGGTACATGGGCGACCGCGAGAAACGCGCGTACTACGCCGAGTTCCTGCGTGCGATGGCCGACCGCGAGCACATCTGGCACGCACTGCCGCGGGAGGTCGCCGCCTGGTGGCGCGAGCGCGACTCCGGCGCGGCAAGCGGAGCGCCCGGCCGGATCCGCATCGGCGACTCACCGGCCGAGGTCGACTTCGAGCCTCCGGCCGAGGTCCCCGCCGCCCGGGGAGGCGTTGCGTGAGCACACAGCGCAAGAGCGTCCTCGTCCTGCTCGAGAACGTCCCGGTGCGGGGCGACCATCGCGTGTGGCCGGAATGCGTCGCCCTGCGGGACGACGGGTACGACGTGGTGGTCATCTCGCCGCGCCGCGACGGCAGCCGCACGACCGTGGACGTCGTGGACGGGATCGAGGTCCACAGCTTCCCGCTCGTGCCGGCCGAGCACGGCGCGGCGAGCTACCTGAAGGAGTACGCGGTCGCCTTCTGGCGTATGGGGCGTCTTGCGCGTCGCCTCGGGCGGCAGCGGCGATTCGACATCGTCCACGCCTGCAACCCGCCGGACTTCCTCCTGGTGGCCGCCTGGCCGCTGAAGCGGCGCGGGGCGCGGTTCGTCTTCGACCAGCACGACCTGGCGCCGGAGCTCTACTACTCGCGCTTCGGGAAGCGGGGCCCTCTCTACTGGTCGACGCTCGCGCTCGAGCGGCTGACGTTCAGGCTCGCCGACGTCGTGCTCTCGACCAACGACTCGTACCGCCGCGTCGCGCTCGACCGCGGCGGCAAGCGCCCCGAGGATGTGTTCGTCGTCCGCAACGGGCCCGATCTGCGCCATTTCCGGGCGAATCCCGACCCGTCGCTCAAGCGCGGGAAGCCGAACCTGATCGCGTACGTCGGCGAGATCGGGCACCAGGACGGCGTCGACCACGCCCTGCGGGCGCTCGCGCTCGTCGCGCAGCAGCGGAACGACTGGCGCGTCATCTTCGCCGGCGACGGGCCGGCGCTCGCGTCGGTGCGTGAGCTCGCCGAAAAGCTGGGGCTGCGCGACGAGGTCGAGTTTGCCGGCTTCGTCTCCGACCAGATGGTGATGAAGATCGTCTCGACGGCCGATCTGTGCCTTGCGCCCGAGCCGAAGAACGCCTTCAACGATGCGTCGACGATGATCAAAGTCGCCGAGTACATGGCCCTCGGGCGCCCGCTCGTCGCCTACGACCTCACCGAGACGAAGGTGACGGCCGGCGACGCGGCGCTCTACGCGACCGACAACGACGTGCGGACCTTCGCCGACTGCATTACGCGGCTCCTGGACGACCGGGAGCTGCGGGACCGAATGGGCGAGATCGGCCGTGCGCGGGTCGAGGATGCGCTCTCGTGGGAGCAGTCCGAGCGCGCGCTCCTGGCCGCCTACGCGCACGCCCTGGGCCTGCCCGGCGGCACGGAAGGACGATGAGCGAGACCCGTGAGGCCGTGGTCGACGTCGTCGTCGTCTCCTACAACAGCCGCGGCCACCTGCGCGCCTGTGTCGCCCCGCTGGCCGGCCGCGACGACATCCGCGTGCTCGTCGTCGACAACGCCTCGGCCGACGGCTCGCTCGAGTCGATCGAGGACCTCGAGCTGACGCGGATCCAGCTCGAGACGAACGGCGGCTTCGCCCACGGCTGCAACACCGGCTGGCGGCGGGGCGGCGCACCGTTCGTCCTCTTCCTAAACCCGGACTCCGTGGTCGGTCCCGAGGCCGTGCGCGGGCTTGCGGCCGTGCTCGAGGCGGACGACTCGGTCGGCGCCGTCGCACCGCGGATCCTCGAGGCCGACGGCTCGCTCTCGTTCTCGCAGCGGCGCTACCCGAGGCCGTCGATCACGTTCTCCCAGGGCCTTTATTTGCACCGCCTCTTCCCGGGCGCCGCGTGGGCGGACGACATCGTCCGCGACGAGCGAACGTACGCCGAGCCGGGGTCGCCTGAGTGGGTCTCCGGAGCCTGCGTGCTCGTGCGCCGCTCGGCCCTCGAGGAGCTCGTCGGGCTGGACGAGCGGTTCTTCATGTACTGCGAAGACGTCGACTTGTGCGTCAGGCTCCGCCACGCCGGCTGGGGCGTCCGCTACGAGCCGTCCGTGACGCTGATGCACGACGGAGGTGGCTCAGCCCCGCGCGCCTCGCTTCTGGCGGTCCTCGCTCAGAGCCGCGTCCTCTACGCGCAGAAGCACTTCGCGATCGGGAAGCGCACTCTCGAGCGCGTCGGCCTGGCCGTCGGTGCGGCCGCGCACGTCGTCGGCTCGCGGGGCGCCCGCCTCGGTCACGCGCGCTCGGTCGTCGCGATCCTTGCCCCGCGCCGGGACGCGCGCCCCCCGCGGCTAGCCCGGCCGGGGAGCGGATCGACCGGCGGTTCCCTGCGTGAGCACGACCGCGCCCAGGCCGAGTAGGAAGAAGAAGACGAACGTCACCTGGATGAACGCGAACGCGTCGTAGAGGAACATGCCGGCGCCAAAGCCGGCGACCGACGCCACGAGCGCCGTCAGCAGCCATGCCTCCTCCGACGCGCCGCGTTTCGCGGCCAGACCCGCGCGCCGGAAGAAGCGCCAGAACAGCCAAACCCAGCCCACAAGGCCCGCGATGCCGGTCTCGAGCAGCGTCCCGAGCCACTGGTCGTCGAGCAGCCGTGCGTTTGCCGTCGGCCCGGTGGTGATCCGCGTGCCGAGGCCCTGTCCGAACAGCGGCTTGGCCGACGCCTCGCTCAGCGACGGCGACAGGTCAGCGACGCGACCCGCGGACGATTGGGACGTCGCGTGAACCTGCTGCTGCGCTACCAGGCCGCCGCTCGGGAAGAACTGTGCCCGGAGGGAACCCAGCGTCCCCGGTAGCGCGAAGTGGATCAGGATCAGCGCCGGCACCAGCGCGGGCCAGTAGCGGACCGCCTCGCGCGGCCGGATGAAGACCACTGCGAGCAACGATGCGAGCATCATGATGACGGGCGTGCGAGAGACCGCCGAGTTGGCTCCAACGGCCAGCAGGGCTGCGGCGATCCACCAGCGCTTCTCGCGGCGCGCCACCACCAGGTAGACCGCGAGCGGGATCAGAATCTCCAGCAGCGCCCCGAGCGCGATCGGATGCTGCGCCGGGCCGGCCGCGCGGATCTTCCCGTATCGGGTCACCTCGTACTGCACCTCGCGCTGCTCGAAGCCGGGGATGAACGAGAGGTGCGCGAAGGGATTGAAGCCCGTTCGCGACTCGATGATCGCGAGCACGGCGATGACGCTTCCGCCAGCGACGAGCACCGTCACCGCCGTGTTCACGTCGCGCGGCCATCTGACTGTGCTCACGACGAAGTAGAAGACGAGGAAGAAGCTGAGCTGGAACGACGCCGTCTTGACGACGTCGGAGCTGAGGTTGAGGCTCGCGATGCGGTCGCCGTTCGCGACGATCGAGCCGAGCATCGCGATCCCGATCAGGATGAGCGGCGCTTCGAACCCGCTCCGGCGGAACTTCACGCGCGGGTCGATCAGGAGCGCGCCAAACCAGACGAGGAGGATGAAGGCGACGAGGATCCGGTAGGGCTCGAGTTGGAACGGCAGGCTCCCCGGCAGCCGGTAGCGGCCGATCGGGATGAAAAGGACCGCGAAGAGCAGCAGCACGAACAGCGTGCGCCAGCGGAGCAACGCGCTTCGGGCGGAGACCACTATCGCTGTGACGACCAGCACCATCGCGACGATCGTCGCCGGCCGGCCGCTGATGATCGTCAGAGAGAGGGCGAGGAGCGCACCGAGAATCGCGGTCGTCGCCGCGATCGGCGCGCCCTGGGCTTCCCCCGGGATGACCCGCATCGCTGTTAGCCGGATTGCCCGCCGGTGCGGCGGGCGGTCATCTGGCGTACGTCGTCGTCACGGTCCTTCGGCGCCTGGACGCGCACCGCCGGCCGCAGGTTCTCGAGGACGAAGATCAGGCCGAACACCGCGGTCATCACCGCGAGGAAGACGAAGATCGGTCGTGTGACCGACGGCTTGCGCACGACCTTGGGCGCCGTGGGGCCGTTCACGGGAACGAGCTTGACCTTCACGCCACGGGGCAGAGTCTCCGTGTTGACCGCCGGGATGTATTGCTGCAACGCACGACTCCCGAGCGCTGCCATCCGCACGGCGCCGGGCTTGGAAGTCGCCACTCCGTCGATCTGGACCATCCGCCCGACGGTCCCGTCGTCCAGAATCACGGCCGATCCGATGAGCTTGCCGGGCGGCCTGCCGGACCGCCGCACGATCGTCGCCACCGCTTCCGAGTTCGTGTAGGTCGCGTAGGTCTGCGCGAGCTCCTGCGGGCTCGGCGTCGTCTGCGGTGCGCCGTCCGGAACAGACTCGTTGACGTACAGCTGCACCGAGCTTCCCCACTCGGTGGGTTGCCGGTAGGCGAGACCACTGCTCGTGATACGCGTTAGCGAGAAGATCGCGAGCAGGGCCGCCACGATTACGCCGATCACCACGAGGAACTTGAAGCGGCGGACGACCCGCAGGAAGACGTTGATGTCCATCGGTACTCCTAACTGCCTACAAGCCCTGCTCCGCGCGGTGTTCGAGCAGCCAAACGACGGCCTCCGTCCGGTTCGCGACCGCGAGCTTCTTGTAGATCGAGCCGAGGTGGAACTTCACGGCATGCACCGACACGCCCAGCCGCATCGCGATCTCGGCGTTCGTCTCGCCGTGCGAGGCCGCCTCGAGCACCTCGAGCTCGCGGCGAGACAGCCGCTTCCCGGTCCTGCGGTTCCCCGTATCGACCCGCTCCTCCAGCACGCACTCATGCTAGGTCCACTTGTGACAGAGGCCAACCGCCCTTTGCACAGCCTTCCGTCCGGACTTGCCTGCCCGTTCGGCTAGGTGTCCGCCGCGCCTAGTTGCGGTAGATGCTGGCGAAGGGATCGTCCAGCAGCCCGCTGTTCAGTAGGCGCGAGACCTCGTCGATTCCCTGCGGCACGGTGTGCTGTGTCGAGTACCCGAGCTCGCGCTCGATCCGCTCGAAACTGACCCGGTAGTCCCGTGGATCCTCGTCCTTCTTGACGAACTGGACGTCCGCCGTCGGTACGCGCTCCTTGAGCAGCTCGACCAGATCGAGCTTGCGGTAGTTCTCGCCCGTGTTCCCGGCGTTGTAGACCTGCCCGCTCGCCTTCTCCACCGGCGCGTCCAGCACCGTGCGCACCGCCCGCGCGGCGTCGCGCGAGTGGATGTATGGGCGCCAGAACTGCTCGCCGTAGACGACGAGGTCGCCTGTGATGACCACGTCGCGCGTGAACTCGTTCACGGTCAGGTCGAAGCGCATCCGTGGCGAGGTGCCGTAGACCGTCGCGAACCGCAGGCAAGTCGTGGCGAAGCCCGGCTTCGCGCGCTCGAGCACCGCCCGCTCCGCGTGCACCTTCGTCTCGGCATAGAGCGACACCGGCCGCAGGTCCCACTCCTCGGTAGCCAGCTGGTCGGAGTCGGTCATCTTCCCGTAGTTGCTGCAGGTCGACGCAAAGACGAGTCGTGAGACCCCGGCAGCCTCGGCCGCCTCGAGCAGGCGCAGCGTCGCCTCGACGTTCACCTCCTTCGCCAGTTCCGGCTCGCGGGCGCAGGCGGGGTCGCCCACGACGGCGGCGAGGTGGACGATCTCGTCTACCCCCTGCAGCGCGCGGCCGACCATCTCGTCGTCACGCACGTCGCCTTTCAGGAACTCGAACTGCGCGCGACCCCACGGGAGCAGCAGCGACGGCACCGAGCCGTGGGCCAGAACGTCCAGCACCCGGACGGAGCGGCCGCTCGCGAGAAGCTCGTCCACGACGACCGATCCGACGTAGCCGGCACCTCCGGTGACCAGCGTCCTCGTCATCGCCCCTCCCCTGTTGTCGCCCGCAGAATCCCCATTGCCGCTCCTCTCACTATTAGCCAGCTTCGGTTGTCAAGGCAACTCTGTACCAAACAGCTTCCGGGTCGAGCGCGGCGCCGGGCCGAGCCTCGACAGCCGCCGGCAAGCCGGCCAGCGCGTCGCACTCGATCGCAACCACGCGCCCCGCGGTCGCCGGGCGCACGCCGACGACGCGCAGGCCGCGGCTGTGGACATCCGGGTAGAGGTTGAGCCGGACGGGACGCCCCGGCGACTCCCCGGCCAGCACCAACGTGCCGAGGTCGGCGAGCCGCTCTGCCGCACCGGCGATCGCCTTCGGGTCGCCGGTCGCCTCCACCACGGCCGCCGGCCGCTGCGCCGCGTTTCCGAGCTCGATCGCCAGAAGCGCTGCGGTGAGTCGTGCGACCGCGCCCGCTCCCGACACCTCAGCCGGTCGGGCGTCCCCCACGGCAGCCGCTGCCTCCTGCGCGACCACCAGCAGCGCCCGCGCGGCAGCGTCCTCCGCTCCCGCCTCGCCGACGATCGCAGGCACCTCCGCGCCGGCCTCGGCCGGCACCCAGTCCCGGTCGACGTAGGCAACCGAGCCTTCCGGCAGCTCCGCCGCCAAGCTGAGGCCTCCTTCGACGGCAACGGTCGTGATCATCGGCGCGCTGGCTCCTCGAGCTCGTCCAGCAGGTCCGCCGGGCGCACAGGGCGGTCGAGCTCGGACGAGCGGTACGCCGCCTCCACGAACGATTGCAGCGCGAGCGCGTCGCCTGGCCCGACGTCGGGCGGCTCACCGCTCGAGATCGCGCTCGCGAGGCGCCTGAAGTACGTCGAACGGATCTCGACCTCGCCGAGCCCTTGCAGCCCCTCGAAGCGCTGCCAGCGACCGGTGCGCAGGCCCTCGAGCGCCCGCCCCGAGTAGACCGTCAGTTCGGGCTCGAGGGTCAGGTGGCCGTCGCGGCCCCACAGCCGGATCTCGGTCCGTCCCCGCTCGAAGCCCGGCAGCGCGGCTGAGCCCACGAACGAGCCGATCGCGCCGTTCGGGTAGCGGACGGCAATCGAGACCGCGTCTTCGACGTCGCGGCCGCCGGCCGGCTCCTCGAGATAGGCCGTCACTTCGTCGGGCCGGACGCCGACCACGTCGTGGACGACGTCGACGTAATGGCAGAGGTTCATGATCAGGAAGCCGCCGCCCGCCTTGGCCTTCGAGGCGCGCCAGTCGGACGCCGAACGCCCGCTGAAGCCACCGTACCAGTAGGTCTCTGGCTTCTTCGAGAGGATCGAGATCAGCAGGCCAGTGAATGCGCCGAGGGCACCCGCGGCGACCAGCTCCTTCGCCCGCAGCGCACCCGGTTGGTAGCGGTGGGGCAGGCAGACCGAGAAGACCACCTCCGCCCGACTCGCTGCGCGCGCCAGGCGTAGCGCGCCCTCTAGATTGTTCGCGGGGGGCTTCTCGACGATCACGTGCTTGCCGGCCTCCGCCGCGCGCACCCCGAGCTCCGCGTGCAGGTGGTGCGGCACCGCCACGAGCACGGCGTCGACCGCGGACGAGGCGAGCAGTGCGTCGACGCTCTCGTGCGCGGTTGCGCCGTGCTGAGCCGCGAGCTCCTCCGCCAGGGTCCGCGCGGGGTCGAAGCAGGCGACCAACTCTGTGTTCTCGGTCGCCGCGATCGCGACCGCGTTGGTGACCCCGATCTCGCCGCAGCCGAGCAAGCCGATCCGCAGCGGGCGGTCGGGCCGCCCTGCCCGATCGGGCGTGCCGCACCCGCGCGGGACGACGATCGGCTCGCGCCCGGGGTCGATTCCGCGAGCCTTCAGGCTCGGGACTCGCAGTAGCCGCGCCGGCTGGACGGGCTCGGGCAACCGACTCCAGTCGAACCGCGCCCCAACGACGTCGCGCCGCTGCGCGAGCTCGCGGTAGACGGCGTCGGCCTCGCGCGGATCCAGTACCCAGTCGACGAGATCGGCGACCGAAAGCCCTCCCGCAAGGGCATCGAGGTAGTTCTTGGACTCCCGGCGATACTCGTCCTCGCCGGTGGCGCGCGACTCGGCGGCGAGCGTCTCGACATGCGCGCCGATCAGGGACAGGCGCTTTGCCCGGATCTCCGCGAGCGGCAGGTCCGTGAGCCCGCGCGGGGAGCCGAGCAGCACGATGCGACCCGCGTCGACCGCAGCGGCGACCGCGACGTCGAGCGCGGCAGGATCGCCCGCCGCCTCGATCACCGCGCCCGCGTTCAGCGCCGCGATCGCGTCGTCGTCCTCACCGACGACGAGGAACTGGTCCGCGCCGCTCATCCGCGCGACCGGCTCCTTCGTCCGCGAAGCGGCGATCACGGTCACGGGCGCGGCTCCGGCCGAGGCCGCCAGTCGTTGCGCCAGAAGCCCGATCAGCCCCGCGCCGATCACGCAGACCGGCTCGCCAGGAGCCAACTCGGCCCGCCGAACCGCCTGCGCCGCGATCGTGCCGAGCTGGATCGTCGCGGCCTCCTCGGCGGCGACACCCGGTGGAATCACGCTGACGAGCGAAGCCGGGACGGTCGCCAGCGAGACGTGCCCGACACCACGGGCGGCGACGAGGTCTCCCGGCTGTAAATGCTCGACGCCCTCCCCCACCGCGAACACGCGGCCGGCGCCCGAGTAGCCCGGGAAGTGCGGGTACTCGACGGCGGTGTTCGGCAAGCGCAGGAACTGTGCGCGCTCGGTCCCCGGGCTGATCACCGTCGCCAGCAGCTCGATCGTCACCTCGCCCGGGCCGGCCGCCGTGAGCTCGAGCGGCACCAGCTGTGCGCGCCCCGGCCCGGTCCAGAGCACCCCCGCGCCCGCGAGGAGCCTTCGCCTGCGCGAGACCGCGCGCCAGCGGGCCTGCAGCCACCACCAGGCCTCGCGCTTCGTCTCCTGGGTCATCAGATCCGAGTAGCCCAGCGCGCCGAGCAGGCGGTTCGCCTGCGCGTTCAGGACCTGCTTCACCCCGTCAGCCACAGGTCTCTCGGCCTCCGTTCCTATAGTTCGCGCCTTGGCCGGAGAGCCTCACATCGTGGTCATCGCGCCACCAGCGACCTACGTCGAGCAGTGGTGCGACTACTTTCGCAGCATCGGCTGGAAGGTCGACTGGATCAGCTACGCGTTCGAAGAGGACGGTGCTGTCGCCCACGTGCCCGAGCTTGGCGGCGGCCGGCCGTGGCGGGAGCTGTGGGAGCTCGTGCGAGAGGGCCGGCGGCTGCGGCGCCTGCTCGACGACATCGACCCGGACCTCGTCCAGGCGCACTGGTTCACCGGCCCCGGCTGGCTGATGGCGGTCGCCAGACGCCGGCCCTTCATGGTCACGGTCTGGGGCAGCGACGTCCTCCGCTTCGCCGGCACGACGCGGCTGCGGCGCCTGCTGGGGCGCCTGGTCGGCCGCTCGGCGGGCGCGATCACGCACGATGCGGAGCCGCTGGCGGACGCGCTCGTCCGCATCGGCCTGCCGCGGGAGCTCATGCACCGGATCGTGTTCGGCGCCGACGGCGCGCTCTTTACGCCCAGAGAGCCCGACCGTGAGTTCCTGCGCCGACTCGGAGTGACGAACGACGACCCGGTCGTCCTTTTCCTGCGCGGGCTCGACGCCGTCTACGAGCCGGAGACCGTGATCCGCGGCTTCGCCCGCGCGTCTCGCGAGCGGCCCTGCAACCTCCTGATCCGGTCCGATCACCCGCACAGCGCCGGCCCGTTCGCTCGGGCCTCCGCCGAGAGCAACTGGGCGCGGCTCCTCCCTGTGGTGCAGGAGCTGGGTATCGAGGACCGCGTCTTCCCGTACAGCCGGGTCGACCGTGAGGACCTTCCGCGGCTTCTCAGCTCGAGCTCCGTCTTCGTCTCCGTCTCGAACTCGGACGGGACGTCCGTCGCGTTGCTGGAGGCGCTCTTCTCGGAGGTGCCGATCGTCGTCTCCGAGCTCCCGGCGAATCGGGAGTGGATCCTCGACGAGAGCTACGGGCGGATCGTCCCCGTGGGCGACGCCGATCGGCTCGGCGAGGCGATCGTCGAGATCCTCTCCGACCCGGAGCGCGCCCACGAGGCCGCTGCGCGCGCGGGCGCCCACGCGCGCCTCCACGGCGACGCGGCGACGGAGTTCGCCAAGGCTCGCGATCTGTCGCTCCACGTCCTCGGACGCTCCTAGCGGACGACGCGGCTGCGCAAGCTGAGCGCCAGGTCGCGGTACGCAAGGACGTCGGCGGCGCGCGGGACGACGTTCCCCGGGCCGGTCTTCCCGGCCCGGAAGAACATCGCGAGCAAGAGCGCGGAGCCGACCGCGTAGCCGGCGGTGCTCGCGAGAGCAGCGCCGGAGGCTCCGAGCGTCCTGATGAGCGCGATGCACAGGAGCGCGTTCACCACTGCCGAGACACCGGCGACGATCATCGGGTAGCGCATCTTGCCGTGGCGCATCGAGAAGTAGGCCGAGAGCACACTCGCGGGTGAGTAGGCGATGATCCCCGGAATCAGCAGGACGAGGGGCAAGACGGCGCCGCGGAATTCGTTGCCGTAGACGAGCGGCACCGCGAGCCATGCGATCGCCGCGAGCCCGGCGCCGAAAATCGCGGTCAGGATCAGCGCGTGCCTGACCGTCTGCGCGACGACGTCGACCGCGCGCTCCTCGTCCAGCGAGATCGCCGGCGCGACGACGACGGTCGTCACGCTGGCGGAGAGCAGCCAGAGGAGCTCACCCAGCGAGATCGACAGCGAGTAGATGCCCACGTCGTGCAGGCCGTGCCAGGCTTCGAGCAGGAAGAACTCGACCCGGTAGTTGATCAGCGCGACGAGGTTGACGATCCCCGCCTTCACCCCGAGCGACAGGATGGCGCGCGTGCGGGCCGACTGCGCGGCCCGGGTCGCGCGAGACCACCAGAGGTCGCGAGTCCAGATGAGCGCGACGGTGGCTGTCAGCGCCGTTCCGGCCAGCCACGCGGCCACCGCACCCGAGAGCCCGAAGTCGAGCCCCACGACGAGCACGAGCAGGCCGCACAGGAGCACCGCCGGGTCGAGGAACAGCAGAACGTTGAACAGCCGCAGCCGCCCGAGCGCGATCAGGCTCCCTCCGATCGTCTGCCTGATCAGCAAGAGCGGGAGCCCTAGCACGAGCAGCTCCGCGGCGCGGTAGCCCTGCTCGCTCGTCGCCATTCCGATCGGCAGCAGGACCAGCGCACCGACCGATCCGAGCACGACGCTGAGGACGAGCGCGCGCCGAACGATCGACTCGACGGATTCCTCGTTCCGCCCGAGCTCGCGCGTCACCGCCGTGCCGATGGACAGCAGCGTGCTCCCGATGGTGACCGTCAGCAGGCCGAGCGCGAAGGCGCCGCGTCCATCGGGGAGCAGGTAGCGGCTGGTGATGATGGTGATGACGAAGCTGAGCGGCAGCGCGGCGCTCCGGAAAGACAGCGTCTCGAGCGCACGGCGGCCGTACGCGACCCAGTCGCCCGACTCCGGCTGCTTTGGCGGTCGCGCGTCGCGGCTGATCGTCGGAGCGGTCACCGCGGCCGCTCGTTGCCGAGGAGCGCCGGGCGCAGCTCCTCGAACTGCTCCTGCGCGAGCTCGTAGTCCTCGCGCCGCCCGATGTCGAGCCAGAACTCGGTCGAGCGGTAGGAGGCGACGTGCTTCCCCGCGGCCAGCAGCGCCAGCACGAGCTCCGGGAAGTCGAAGTGCTTCCCCTTCGGCACCACGTCGATCACCTCGCGCTCGAACGCGTACATCCCCATGCTCACGTCGTAGGAGAGCGTGGGCTTTTCGTCGTAGCCCACGATCGTGTCGCCGTCGAGCCGGATCACGCCGAACTCGACGGGCACCTCGCGCCGCAGCGTCGCGATCGTCGCCGTCGCGCCGCGCTCGAGGTGGTAGCCGACCAGGTCGTCGAAGTCGAGCGCGGTGAACAGGTCGCCGTTCATCACGAGCAGGTGTTCTGCGGTCGTCTCGATCACCGCCAGCGGCCCCGCCGTGCCGAGCGGCTCGTCCTCGCGCCAGTAGATGAGCTCCACGCCCCACTTGCTGCCGTCACCGAAGTAGGCCTCGATCAGCTCGGCCAGGTAACCCACGGCGAGGTGGACGCGTTTGAAGCCCGCGGCTGCGAGGCGCCGCAACAGGATCTCGAGGACGGGCATCTCCCCGATCGGCATCAGCGGCTTGGGCAGCACCGTCGTGTAGGGCGCCAGGCGTGTCCCCCGCCCTCCGGCGAGGAGGACGACGTCGATCTCGTTGTTGGGCCGTCTCACGAAGCTCCTATCGTGTGCGCGGGATGAGCCAGTCGGCGCTTCGACGGGTCAAGCAGGCCGTACGGCCCGTCGGGCTGCCGGTGAAACGCCTCGTTCGACGGGTCGGCCGCCTGCGCCTGCACTGGGTTTTCTTCACCGGCGGCATCGAGGGCATCCAGGCCGAGCTCCGGCTCTACCACAAGGAGCACGCCAGGATCCTGCGCGACTACGGGGCCGACGTCGCCGAGGACGCGATCGTCGTTGGCCCCGTCAGCCTGATCAACTCGGTCACGGGCGACTTCTCCAACCTGACGATCGGCTCCGGGGTGCACATCGGCAGCGAGGTGTTCATCGACCTCGCCGAACGCGTGACGATCGAGCCGGGCGCGACCCTTTCGATGCGCTCCTGCGTGATCACGCACTTCGACATCGGCCACGGGCCGCTCAAGCAGCGGCGGCCCCGCGAGACCGGCCCCGTGACGATCCGCGCGGGCGCGTACCTCGGCGTCGGCGCGATCGTGCTCCACGGGGTCACTGTGGGACGCGAGGCGATCGTCGGTGCCGCGGCGCTCGTGCGCGAGGACGTCCCCGAGGGCGCGGTCGTCGGCGGCGTGCCGGCGAGGCCGCTGAGGCCAGGCGCCGACGGCGCGTCGGTATCCGCTGTGGACCCCCATCCTCATCAAACGTAGTACGCGGCCGGCCGGTTGGCTACGACGGGCTGAAGACCACGTCCACCCAGTAGTTGCTCGATCCCGAAGTGTTGATCGGGAAGGCCGACGTCGCCGTGTACACGTAGAGGCCATTGGCGCCGTCCTGGCCGTCACGTAGGCCGTGCAGCGGCGCATTGTCGATCCCCTGCGCCGCGAAGTAGCCCTGGTTGAGGGCGTAGTTGCCGGCCGGGGCGAGGTAGGAGGCGACGTAGGTCGTGTTCGCCTGGATCGCCACCGGCTGCGCGAAGGTGGCCGTCTGCCAACCGCTGGCGGTCTCGTTGGCGAAGGTGACCTGCCCGAGCAGGGTGCCGGTGCTCGTCCAGAGGTCGCCCACGTGGGTACCGGTGTTGGTGGCGCCCTTGTAGAAGCGGATCCCGGTCACGAAGCCGGCCACGTCGGAGCGGAACTTGACGCCGAGCT